>Ga0131853_10007938_pt1 | contig 19268 bp, 11 predicted proteins | sample TergutLab28metaG_FD_92764 | JGI IMG/M metagenome (GOLD analysis project Ga0131853, IMG submission 92764) | Labiotermes labralis P1 segment gut microbial communities from Petit-Saut dam, French Guiana - Lab288 P1 (version 2) (version 2) | ecosystem: Host-associated > Arthropoda: Insects >...
ATATAATATAATATAATATAATATAATATAATATAATATAATATAATATAATATAATATAATATAATATAATATAATATAATATAATATAATAAAATAAAATATAATATAATATAATATAATAATCTGATAGGATCACTGTCGTATATGCAGTCCGTCGTTGACCGAAACGTCGTTAGGCGGCGCATCCTGTATTAGACTATATGAAAACGTGCAGGTTCTGCCACTTGTAAAGAGCGCGTGGCACGCTATGAGAAGCGAAAGGTATATTTGAATTTGCACCTGTTCACAGGCGCCCCGCTGTGTGCATGAATGGTTTTATCACATGCGGGTTCTCTGTTCCAGCTTATCTACCGAAATCATTAAACTCTCGCATGTTAGGCAGGATAGGCTGCCTATCAGGTTCAAGGCCATTGGTTCCCCGCAGTTCACAGACTTTTCGCTGTAATCGCTTCACAGTAACTCACACTGAACTGGGCGACTTTCCGCGCTTGATTCCTGTTCTTATTGTACGGAGTTCGTGAGAGTTCCTTAGATGAAAATAAAATGTTATTTTTCTTTTTAATTTTCATCGTTGCACGGCGCATTTTGAAATCTACGCAGTTCACTCACCAACAAACGCACTATTTATTAACTTGGTTAAAAGTTTTAAATTTATATTAAAATACACAATAATATCCCTCCTACATGTTTCGGTCTTTAATGACCATCATCAGGGAGTTTTGTCTGTACCTAACTAAAGTTCTATTTATGTACCGAGTGTTTTAACCAAAACACAACTTTAGTTAGGTACAGATAAAGCACCCTGTTGATGGTCATTAAAACAGAAATTTGTAGGAGCGATATTATTGTGTATTTTAGTGTAAATTTAAAACTTTAACCAAGTCAATAAATAGTGCATTTGTTGGCGAGTGAACTGCGTAAAATGTTATTTTATTTCTCGAAAATGTTCAAGGAAAAATAATATGCATATAACGTAAATCTTATTGTGTATGTTATTACATAATTATAATTATATAATGTAATTATAATTTCAAAACTTTGTGCAGCTGATGTAGGTAATGAAACGTAGTCACTGAATGGCAATCCGGGTTAAAATAACAATCTGCTGATACATGTGCTCGTCTCATCTACCCAAATGTGATCACACAGGCATATACAGTATATCGCTTGTTTTCGGATTTTCTCGCCGAGTTAGACCTGCTGCAGTATGTAACTAGCTGCTAGGAGCACAGCCTCTTTTGAGAAGCTCACTTTCTTTTAAATAGCCAAGAAATTTTCTGCCTCTTATGGAAAACGAACATTTGAAAGATTTTCATGTTCACAATTGCCCCGGAGAGAAACATCCTGAGCCAGATGAATCCAGTTCACATCATTAGATGCTGCTGTTTTTATGGTCCACTTAATATTTTCTTTTCATCCAATCATAGGAGGTTACAATATCCTCTTCCCTTCAGATATTTCGACCAAAATTCTGTTTTGAAAATCTCTCATCCCTTTCATGAGATTCATCTTTACTACACAATACCCCACAAAAAAGACATTACAGCTAATATCTACTTTTCCCCGCTTGTTACAGCGCAGCACACTACATGCAGTAACACACGTCTTGGTCTCCTGAAGATGGGCATAATAATGCCCGAAACATGTTGAGAAAGTGATGATAATAAACATCTAACTGTTGCATCTTGTTGGTTTTCTCTCTCACTTCATCTTTCCTCCTCATGTGATCTTGTCTATTGGATTAACGGGAACAAGGTAACTGTTTGCCTGTATTTACAAGTAGGCACCACGCAACGGAGATGTTTGGTGAGCTGGAACACAGGTGTACGCTTTGTAAGGATAGTACTGCGACGTAGGTGTGTAGACAGCTTCACGCCCAGATTACTTTGCACCCGGGAACAAAGCGTATGGTACCCGGGTTGGCTCTAGACTCGTTGTGAGGAAAATAAGTACTTTAGCTCCTGCCTGGAGTTGAAACCAGATAGCTCGATCATCCAGCCCGAAGATTAATCGCTAGAGGGCCTAGCTATCACGACTCCGTCTTTATTTTACTGCCCTAACACTTTTTGTTTAGTACAAATCTTATATTATTATGTAACCTCCAAATATTTGGGCCAGGTAGCTCACTCGGTGGAGCGACTGAGCTACGGCCTGGGCGGTCGGGGATCAAATCCCGGTGGGGACGAGATTTTCCGCCCGTCCAGCCCGGCCCTGGGGCCCACCCAGCCTCCTGTACAATGGATGCCGTGTCTTTCCCGGGGGTAGAGGTGGCCGGGGTGTGGGGCTGACCTCCTACCCCCATCTAGAGTGCCGAGGTCCTAGAAAGAGTAGAGCTATGCCTCTACTCACCCTAAGGGCCTTCGTGGCCTATGAAAAGAGTGAAAACCTACCTACCTCCAGATATATTGGTTTGCTTCATTCTAAGACGATTAGGGCCAAATATCCGCTTCTATTGAAAGTAAGGTGAAGTCCCTGTACTGTTAAGTACAATGCCGTGAAGGCATATGGGGGAGTGAAGTATGTATCATCGAGGTTCTTAACCCCAGCTCCAAACGTGTGAGGTGAAAGCTTCAAGTTCCTGTGGCTTCTTTACGCTCCGTGCCAAAGATCCCGGAGAGTCGTTAGCCATTGATAGGTTGTTTGTAGACCTGTCTTTACTGTGGAATTCGTTTAGCAGTATGATTTGTTGTGTGTTAAGCATGGAACTGGAAACTTGACGTTTTAATTCGGGAGCCAGGGGGCGGGATAGCTCAGTCGGTATAGTGACCAGGCTGAAGGCTGGCGAGCGAGGAATTGTGGTAACTTCCCGTCAAAGCAAGAAATTTGTCTGCTGTAAAACTTTTAGAGTGCGTCGAGCACAAACCCAGCCTCACATTCAGTAGATAACGCAGGTGAACTAGATTTTAAAACGAGTGAGTTGATTGTCAGTTTGTTGTTGTATTTGGTAAGGGAAAAGTAAATTATTAATAGGGTAAAAATCACATCCACTGACTGTAGAATGTTCCAGAGGGTAGGTCGGCTCAGAACAACACCTCTGCCCTTTATTCGGAAAACACCTGCTCAAGAACACAGCAGGTTCATGAATTTCCTCAGTTTGTGTTACTGAATACGAGGTTATTAACAGCCACAGTCGTGAGTTCTTAAGCCAAGTGAGTTCCATGTTATAAAAAATTCATTGACCTAAAACAGCATCTTCTCTTATGTTTGTGTGTGGTTCATACGCTTTATTCTTTGTAATAAAGTGAAGGTTCTGGAAATTCCTGGTTTAACCTTTGATTTATTTAACAACGTTTTGACAGCTGTCTCTTTTTTTTTTTTTAGCGTAGAGCAGAAACGGCATCATCATGAGTAAGTCATATAGTGGACTTCGGGTATTTACGTCATGTAGTGTAATGTGTTTTTCCGAAGTTTCGGATGAACTTGATGCCGCTAGCTGCGGTGTTACTGTGTTTGGTTCAGGAAAAACTTCGGTGTTTGGGAGAAGGAAAGCAAATTCATTCACCCTGAAGACAGAGACAATAGGTTTCTCCGAAAATTCCAGACAAATACATTACACTGCATGACGTAAAAATCCAGAAAACCGTCATCTGAGTAACACTCGCAGTGACAACTTGGCCAGTTTTATTATCAATGAGGCTGGAAGTTTGACTCTTAGGTCACATGCACACGATGCTGCAACTGTGCATATAAGGCTTTCATACGATTTAATAAAATAGAAGGACGGTTATAAATAGCGAGTAGATAATAATTGCGTTCGAGAGGTTTTTGGTCTAATTGAGAGCTTTTTTTTCCAGTCTGTAAATAAGCAGTAAAATTACAAGACGTCAGTCAGGTTTGTCAGCAAACAGTGGTGCTTTGAACTGTCGGCCTTCCGTGTTTTTGTTACGGCGTCGCAGTTCCGTGAAGTTACGCGGTGGGCCCGAAGTACCAGTGTGCTGACGGAGGTTTTCTTTGCTTGCTTTAATATATTGTTAATGAAGTTTTTAACTGGAGGGACCGCGGAGAAACATGATGACTCTTATTATGCGTAGACGATCCTAGACAAGAAGAAAGAGACCCTGAAAACCGACTGAAATATGAACGTGCAACAAGGGACATTATACTGTAACCAGTACTTAACTTTTGAGGACATACTATGTAGATCCCTCTGGCCGCACTGTCTAAGGCGTAGATATGGAGCCGTTCGATTGCTGGGATGGCGTGTTCGAATCCTGCAGCGGGCATGGAGGTTTGTCTTTGCTGGATATTGTGTGTTGTGTAAGTATAGGCCTCCGCGACACGTCCAGAGTCCTACCGAGCGTGTATGTGTCGAGGTGTGTGAAAAAGTGCAACGATGATCCTCTATACCTAACATAAGTAGGCAGAAGGAGCAAATACTTAAACAAATGCACTGTAGTTTAAAGCGGTAAATTGCGAGACGGCTAGCATACAGTAGAACATAGTTACTGACCTGAAGTGAGCAGTGTGCGTGCCGTCTTAGCACCAGTCAACAATGTTATGTTCCGTAGAGCGAGCGCTGCTTTTCATGCTTCCCCTACCTTTGCCCTCGTCCTAACTTACCCTACACCTTCTGCCTGGTTTCCCGAATTGAAAAACATCGACTTCACAGTTTTTCTTTCTAAATTTTGTTTCGGGTCCATCTAGTCTAAATTATGATTTTTGTTTTGTACCCTTCAGTACTAGGGTCCCTGCTACTGTTGTATGGAGTTTAATTAATTTTTCTATTGCTGCCTTTCAGTTTCCAACATCTGCAATGATTTTGGCTTTGTACATTCCGTGACGTTTCGCGCCATCTTCCTTGAGCTGCGCTCTTCAGTTAAAGTGTGAACTTGTACATGCACATTATGTATAATCCGTTGAATTTCATTTCCCGGTGATGGCTCAATCACAGCCGATACCTATCGAACAAAGTCTACCGTAAAATAACACGTACATAAAATGCCTAACTTATTTATTTTTTGGAATGTAATAAATAGTGAAATAATATATTTAAAACGCAAATTATTGACACCAATATCAATTTCCGTGAAAATCCGTTCGGTTGATTCCAAGCTGCTTCCTACGGACAGAAGGACGGGCGTAGGATGTGACGAAGCTGACAGTTGCTTTTAACTGCTGCTTTGCGAAAGCTCCTAAAACGGATACTTTGGCCTTTCTTCCTACAAAAGTTACTTAATTTGCTTGTAACTTCCATTGCAACTCAGGACCTCCATTATCGAAAAGCCCCAGGTATTTATTTACAAAATTGAAATGACTGACAATTTTCTGTCACTTATTGTCTGTGTAAGAAGTTTCGAAGTTTATGAGAGAGAGAGAGAGAGAGAGAGGGGGTATCGTATTTAACACCGAGAAGTTTAAACTAACCTTAATTTCCATTTTAAAATATAATAAGGGCTGATGAAAACAAAAATATTCTTACCACAAGTAAAGAAGGACATTCTGTTCGCACTCCTGCCTTACTCCACTTCCTGTCTGCGTACTTTACACATAAGCACATGGAGCGTATGTTGAATGCTTCTGAAATTTTACACAGAACAGAATTGTAACAAAATTAACACAAAAGTATTTGAATCACAAAGTGTAACACTACGCAACTACGGTGAATAAAATAGCGCCATTTAATGCAGCACGATATACACTGAAACGTAACAGCCCAGGAACTGCGAAATCAAAGAAATACGCAGTTGCCTTGGTTACTTTAAACCATGGGTCTCCGAGCTTTTTATGGCAAAAGTCCACACCCGTTATTGTGGGCTGGTGTGCGGGCCAGCCGTGGACAGAGAGCTCTGAGTGGCCTACCTTACCACCTGAAGTACTGTGCAGTTTTTCTACGGTATAGACTATTTAAAAACGTAGCCGTGGCCGCCTAATAAAACCTGGCGAGCCACACGCGCCCCGCGGGTCCCGGGTTGGATACCCAAGTGTTAACCGCTTCTTTCTCTTGCTGCACTCTGGAGGTAAGTGCAAGTTACTCTTTTTAGTGGAAATGTAATACAGTGCCTGGTGGCCGCGCGGTCTAAGGCGTAAGTCTGCGGCCGCTCGCTTGCTGGGATTCCGGCTTCGAATCATTCTGTTTCGAGACGTGACACGGAAGGTTTGTGCTGAGTGCTGAGTGTGTTTACTGTGTAGCGAGCCTCGGGGTAGTTGAAATTGCGTTGTAGTGTTTACCTACCAGTATGCTTCGGGTATGTACCCTTGTGGAGCAAGAGAGAAGGGGTAACGATGTGTGAAAGACAAAACATGCTAGTTTGTACTTTCGATCCACAAAGTCCACTTATAACGGCGTACGATATCCGTGAGTGGATATACAACACGATGTGCCTACAGGAGAATGAAGTGGCCATGTTTCAGATAGATTGTCCCATAAGACACGTCTATATCAAGTTTCGGAACGATAAAAAAAGGCAGGAAATACTAACGTCAACCAATGGACATGGGGAATTCCGTCATAAGAACGGTGAAATCTCGAAGGTGCAGATAGAAGCGGCGGGTTTGGGCATGAGGAGGGCGAGAATAGCAAATCTCCCCCAGAAGTGCCCGACAGAGCAATACGGATGACCGTGGGCGGATATGGGGAGGTCAAGGATGTTTAGGAAGAAAACTGGTCGCGTGCCTACCGCTATCTAGTGGCCAACGGCATCAGAATTGCGGTGGTCTTCCTAACTCAACATATTCCGTCACACATAGTAGTGGCGGGGCATCGAACCTTGATATCGTATGAGGGACAACCCACAACCTGTTACGGCTGTAATGATGTGGTGTGGTGGCACAGAGTCGCTAAGAAACAAATCTGCAAACTCTTCATACCTGAAGGGAAGACGTAACAATGGAAAATTTCTATCGTGCATGTTTATATGAGTTGCTACAATACCCCGCCCGCCGGGCGGAAGAGATTCCCACCGTGAACCGTTTGAAGACCAAACATATCAACTTGTACAGTGCGAGACTATCGCGCGGGACGGTCGAAACGCACAACCAAGAAACGTTTCAGGAAGAACGGATGTCCCTCTTCCACCTCATAAAAAGGCGGACATGGCGGGAGCAACGAACAATAACCAACGTGTAGGACCCGATCGGAGGCACACAGACGTCGACGAAGAGTACTGCGGACGCTTTCAGCTCCTTCCTGAGGCAGAAATACGAAGCCATTCTGGTGGACGATGAGTGTGTCAGGCACATGGCGGAGGCGGTTCACCGACTTTTGTCGGACGAATGGAAGGAGGCCCTAGATATGCCACTTACATCGGAAGAACTACAACGTGCAGTGAATAAAGGGGGAGGGAACAAGGCGCCTGGAAATGACGGTATAGGCCTCGAGTTTTTCAAAGCAACCTGGAACATTTGAAAGGCATCATATTAGAACTATTCACCCAGATGTTCTTCAATAGAAAACTCTCGGAACAACAGAAACGTGGAGTTATAGTGTGAATTCCAATAACAGCAAGGCCCAACCACCAAGCTAACTTCGGGCCAATAACGCTTTTGAAAACCGACTATAAAATCTTAGCCCCATCATCGCCAACCGGATACAACACGCACTAGTTGAGCTGCTCCAACCGAGCCAATACCGTGGAGTGCCGGGGAATACGATATTTGAGGCAGTTGCGACCGCGAGGGATGCGATAGCTTATGCGGATGTGGCACGAATCCCCTATGTGTTCTATCACTGTATTTTAAATAAGCATTTGGAATAATATCGTACAAGTGCCTCTTTACGATCTTGCAGAGCTATGAATTTGGCGACGTTTTTATACGGCGCATGAAACACATGCACGAAAACGCGACATCGGTAGTCCAAATTATTATTCCGGCCCCATCCCAAACTTTGCTCCGTGCGACAGGGATGTCCGTTGAGCACTTTGCTGTTTGCCTTACGCCTGAACCCCCTGATACACCGTCTGGAGCAACAGCTCAACGGTGTTCGAATCCATGGGCGGCAAGAAAAGACTACTGTGGTGGCGTATGCGGATGACGTCTCAGTCTTCATGACGACACCGAAGGACACCTCAGCAATAAGCGACGCCATAAGGTGCTACGAGAGGGTAACCGACGTAGTATTGAAGGTCGGCAAACCCCAGCCTTAGCGGTGGGCACGTGGGACACCACGAGGAGGGTTCTGGGCATACCATACAGCGCCGAAATGAAGGTATTAGGTTTCTGTATGACGAAAACCATAGCACAGTTCGGGAATGCCTGTTGGGCAAGGATAACGACATTGGTTCGAACTCAGGCGCGGGAAGCATATAGCAGCGACCTAGGCCTGTCTCAACACAAACAATACGTACACGCTTACTTGTTAGCAAAACTCTGGCACACGGCCCAAATTTTCCCAGCCCCAAGAGAGTGCGTACGTCAAATAGTGTCGGCATTGACAGGGTATGTATGGAAGGGTGTCATCTTCAGGGTACACATCTCCACCCTGCAGAGAAGGAAGAAGGACGGGGATGGGGTCTGATAGTTGTGGAGGAAAAATTTCGAGCGCTCCTGCTAACCCGGATGTGGACCCAGGGCCAACATGAGGGATCGGCATCTGCAGAATTGCAACAGTACTGGAAGCTGCAAACGTAAAGGGAAACACCCCCATGTCTGGAGGATACCGAAGACTCTGAGATACCTGCGGATATATGCCCTTGAAATGAACCCCCCCCACCTCCCCGAGGCAGAGCGAAACGCCCAGGGCGTTTAGGCATAGAGTATACGAAACTTTGTGCTCGATATCCAGGGCGGGTAACAGGCCTCGGTACAGGTGAATCACGCAGCTCCACCCAACAACGGAGTGGGTAAGGGTGTGGTAAAACCTACATGCAACATGGTCGTCGGACTTCACAATGGCCACTTGGTATGTGATTATTCACGACAACCTACCAACTAACGAGCAGTTACACACAGTTTGACTTGGTGACTCTGCCCTCTGCAGAACGTGGGGAGACAAGGATACCAGCATGCACCGCGTAACTGAATGCGGCGCAGGAACGGCGATTTGGGAATGGACAAGGGGACGTATTGTCTGGATATTGCGGACGGACCCGCCTCCCATACCCCAAGAGTGGATCCTCAGGCCCCAGTTCAATATGTGGCCGCCACAAAGACACAGGGAAGTGTTATGTTTAGGCACGCGTATGGTGTGGTTCAGGATGCGGGAGTGTCGAGTCCCGTCCGCGCAGGAATACAGTGATTGCTTGCGCAGGGCGCGATTGAAAGCGTACCAGGCGACCGGGGGTTTGAAACAAATAGAGAATTACTTAGAGACCCTTAGGTAACCACGCCCCCTCCCCCTGACTTTGGAGGGGTGGAGATGAAGGCGCTGAAGCGCGCACGGTTCTGCCGGTCCGCGAGGAGATCCATGGTGGCCACCGGTGCGCCCTCCGGGGGGTGCAGTGACAGTGTGGAGGGCGAAACGGAAACGGAGTGGGAGGAAAATTTTGCATGCCCCGTCAGGGAGGATGTGAAGTGCGGACAAGTGTGGCGGTGTACCTATGTATGCGCAGTATGTAGAGGACTTGTTCCAGGTATATAAGCACCGTTTCTTTGTATGATAGTTCTGGATAGTTCCAAATTTATACCTGTTTTATCTTATTCTGTTGTGTCTCCTTGGAAATTTCAAACAAAGTTGAAATGGATGTAGTTCATTTAGTGTGAATAAAACTGGCATTCGCAACAACAAAAAATCCCGCCTGGCATGGATTTCTTTTATTTTTGTGAGTGTTGTTTGTTGTCAGGTAGAGGTCTCTGTGACTGACCGATCCATACTCCAGAATAGTCCTATCGTGTGTGTTTGTGTGTGAGTCTAAATGTATGTGATCCCGAAACTCAACAATGAGGCGGGTTACAAACGAGTAGGGCTGTTTGCGCCCCCACCCCCAAAGATATGGTCCCTATCCATAAGGACAAAGCTATGAAGGTGTGTAAGGAGAGTATGGGTAAAGTTCCAGGTACTTTTAGGGTATCTGATAAAGAAACAGTATATAAATTTAGCAGCTGTATCTCCAGCAAGTATTGTGGGCCTCCTACACGGAGTTACGCGATCTTAGATTAAAGGTGACTACTTTCTTTCGTCTGGTACTGGTGCGAAGAATACGTGGACCTGTACAACCACTGTCCTTAAATACCTTCATCGTGTGGTGCTGAGGGACTTGAATAGTAATAAATTATTAAACCTAGCATACAACATCAGAATGCAGGACGAATTCACAGTGTGAGGATTGATAACAGTAACTTCGAGAGGGTAGAAGTTTTTAAATATTTGGGAACAACATCAACAAATCAAAATTACATTCTGGAAGAAATTAAGAGCAGATTGAGGTCAGAAAATGATTGCTATCATTCGGTGCAGAATTTTTGTCTTCCAGGTTGCTATCCAAAAATTTAAAGATCAAGATATATAGAACTATAATTTTGCCGGTTGTTTTGTATGGGTGTGAAGCTTGGTCGCTGATATTGCGGGAGGAAAGGAAGCTGAGGGTGTTTGAGAACATGGTATTGAGGAGAGTATTTGGACCTAGGAGTGACGAAGTAACGGGGGAATATAGGAGACTGCATAAAGAGGAGCTAAATGATTTGTACTCCTCACCCAATATTGTGCGGCTGATAAAATCTAGAAGAATGAGATGGGCTGGTCATGTGGCGCATATGGGTGAGAAGAAGGGAGTATATAGGGTCTTGGTGGGGAAACCGGAAGGAAGGACCTAGACGTAGATGGGTGGATAATATTAGGATGGATCTCCAGGAGGTGGGATGTGGGTATATGGACTGAATTAGGCTGGCCCAGGATAGGGATAGGTGGCGGACGCTTGTGAGTGCGGTAATGAACTTTAGGGTTCTATGAAATGCGGGGAATTTCTTGACTAGCTGCAAATCAGCTGGCTTCTCAAGAAGGACTCTGCACCATGGAGTGAGTAAGTAAGTAATTAAGTAAGATGAAAAAGGCCTGGCGGACGTGTCTTCAGTGGTATGACGTTACAATGTATGGTTTTTTTTTAGAAGTAATTTCCGAGACCAAAAGATTTGAACAGTAATGAGGCTATTAAATTTTCTTGTAAAAAATGAGAAGGAAAATAAAAGAGGATCTAACTTTAAGAAGTGCAGTCATTCTTGAGGAGCTAATATTTGCCCAAATAGTCATGAAATTCCCCATTCATTATGCAACCCAGCGGTTTAGTAACGTGTTCACAAGTGCCTATCGTTGATCCCTATCCCATTCATAACATACCAACACATAATTTCCAGGGAATGTGAGCCCACACAGAAGGCCCAAGCGCGATGATTCCCCCTCGTCAACTGTCAGTCATTGCTAGTTAAATACATTCGCTACTACCTTGTATACAGTTTATGGATATTGCCCCCTTCCACCCGCAAACTGCCAATAACATATTCCATTAATATTTGGTAAGGTCATTACGTAATCTGCCTAAGCAGACACAGACGGGAAGTAAAAAAGTGTCGGTTAGCAACGCCTCGCTCCGTTCCCTTTGCCCCAGTTAACAGCCCACACATCCTTTGTAGTGGAGGCTGGGTAGATTCAGGGCCGGTCTGGACTCATTTGGAGGAGTGAAAGTCTATTGCAAATACCTGGGTTCGAATCTAGGACTGTAAAGCCAGCATCGAATAGCTATACCGACCGCGCTGTCATTTATTTGTGTAAGTTGGTGTCTTCTTACACTGTCTTTCCCTTTAAAAGCGTGCGAGTCGTAGGCAGAAGAAGTTGTCTGCAAACTGTAGCTGTCAGTACAACTGTCACGAGCCACCGACACTGGGTCCAACCTAAATAATTTATCATGATTCTTTGCGCGTAATGTCACAGCCGCGTCTTCCATCGTTACACAGTCTCCCTTCTCTCACTTTATTTTACATACTTTTGTCTTCGCTCTCACTTTTCCCCTGTTTTCATTATTTGTTTTGTGTTACAATTTTCTTTTTTACCTCTATATTCTTATGTCTTTTTTTTTTATTTCATAGCAAAGCCATAACTCGTGGTTTATAATACACATTAACAGTTTTTCTTCAACAGGCTCCATAAGCAATTGTCTTATTAGATAATTAGAAGGAAGCCAAATGTTTCTTAAGAAGGCTTCGTGAGTCCAGAACATTATCCACATCAGGAAACGAAAAATCTGAAAGCAATAGTTCAAAATTTGTTATTCGGGGATATTGTTCTATCACCTTTGACCATTTTATCTTTGTATATTCTGGAGCTACTGAATCATACATTTGTGTGTGCAGGTTTAGGCATCCACACTACAAAAGATGACTGTGGTCAAGCGTGCCGCATAGAGTGGCGCTGGTGTTTGGTGAGTGTGAGAATTTGTTTGTAAGGAAGGAGGGATGGAGGCTTAAAACAGAAAGTTTGGATGATGTCTTTTGGCTTTTTTTAATATGCAAAGGCCAGAGGAGTTTAAGATCAAAAATATATTTCATTATCTTTGATTAAGGAAACAAGTGGGTGGAGATTAAGGTTTAATATTAATCTAAATTATATTTGAAAATTCATGTCACTTCTCACAGAAATCGCAATTCGTTTCCATTACTACGATAAACTGGTTAATGCCTTTTAGGAAAATAACTAATATTTAATGTGGAGAACCACACAGTTGTGGTAATCTATCAGACGCGAAATATCCATCAAGACGCAACTACATAGAGAGAGCGACAACAGAATGTGACGACTTTCAGAACGCTCTTTTGATGAGCAGGGTTGAATACGAGGAAAATGTTACGGAGTGTCTAAAGTAAATTGCCATTTAATATAATTTTTAATTTAAAAAAATAGGTCTCCGCTTTAGTCTCCCTGGTATACAATACATCCCTGTAATTGTGATCTAATATTAACCATAACTTCGCAGGAGACGTTTGTAAGGGGTTCTGACTTTGATCCTAACGTGCTCTTTCATCCGTGAACGTGCCACAAAAGAATGTGGCGGTCTTCAGAACTGAACTGTAACTAACATACTAAAAGACCGGGAGCGGGTTTTGTGGCTTTGTGCAGTTGTCTAATTTCCGATCACGATTAGAAGAACTTATTGCATGCCAGGAGAAGTAACTCTCAACTCTAAACGTAAGGAGGGCGTACTAAATGGCGCTGTACCATTTATACTTACTTACCTACTTATTCCATGGAGCAGAGTCCTTCTTGAGAAGCTAATCGGTTCACAGATAGTCAAGAAATTGCCCACATTTTACGGAAATCGAAGTTTCATTACCGCATTTATCACTCTGATTGTGCATAATATATCACCACGGACGTGGTTTGCAGCAGATATTTACAACAGATGAATAAAAAGGGTCGTAAATACGGAAAAATTCTTTTAATATAAACGAATATATAAAATCTGCAGAGTTTTTTGTCCAGAAATATTTAATGTTTTTATTTCAAAAAGTCTGAAGTTTGTAATTGCATTGTGTGTTAAATGCAGTCTTTGAAAATGTAAGAAAAAACAGCAGCTATGTAAGATTAACTGAGAGCGCCTACCATAATTTCTTAAGTATTAAATGCAATTAATGGTCAAATATCTCGTCTCGAGCCTTAGTAACACGCGAAGGGCAATTCTGTCAAAAGACAGCGTCTAGCACTTGCTGGCGGCTTAATCAAAGTTTAAGTTGTCATAAAGACTTATGCTCCTAATTCTAAAATATTTAGACTGACTATAGTAGAGTTACTGAGAAAAACTGTATATTTAAATCGTTAGGTTTGTAATAAGGGTGTCGCTGTCTGTCAGGGTTACTGCATCTCTTCATTTCTCTTTATGAACTAGTACTAAACCCAGTTTCAGCTCGTTGAGGTTCGAATATCTACAGAGTCCGTCTTTTCGCGCTGTAACCTAATTTGTTTCCACACACACCTAACCCTTGTTTTTACGTCTGTTTCTATCTGTGATTGGCATTCATAGCAATGAATGAAAATCGATCGCTGCAAAGTTATTCTTAAACATTAAAGTTCTTGCTAGTGTTTGATATTCCGCTGCAGAAACCCCCCCCGAGGTATTTGTATCGCTACGTCATCGTAAGGCAGTGTTTAACAGTAACTAGCCTTGAACCGGAATCGTTGTGTCTGTTTATACATCGGCAGCATACCATACTGCATGTGTAGGATCATTATAGCTCTTCGTTATACGATTTTGTTAAACAACATGAAAACAAAAATAAACACGTGTACTGAACAGTTCCTAAGTTCAATCCCCAACAGAGTTATATCATTTAGCTATGCTGTAGCCTCTTACCCCCGTTTCTATTACGCATGGCTCAGCATGTTACTGAGTAAAATTACGAAGAGACGGGTAACTTCAAGTTAATCGTATTAAGGGAATGCCGCGTTCATTTGAGAATGTCGGGGATTGAAAGTTACTTCAGGATTTGAGGTGTGTACTGATTCAGTCAGCCTAGGGTAAATGAGAGTTGAACAAAAGTTCAACAAATTTTCTGTTTTTTACGTTTATGAGATATAAAACATTAAACGTAAAATAGTTTTATATCGTATTTTCCAATGTACATTACCAAAAGAAGAGCTGTCGTTATTTTCGCTCTTACATTCCCACTCATCCATCTGATGTTAATGATATCACATACCGTGGCTGTGTATTGTGGACAAGTCTTACGAACCACGTTAGCTCTGTCACATTATGCACATTAAGAACTTTAAGGTGATATGTAGCTGTTACGTCACATTTTCTTATAAAGGTGTTGTAAATCGATGACATTTACTGCATACCAAACCTGACCCTCCTATTAAATATAACACATCCGTAACCGTCCTAATGTGGAGATGTTTGGAAGTTAAATATTTTAAGTTAACGCAGATGTAATAGTATGAAATAAATGCACTCTGTTAATAGTTCATTAAAAATTCCACAAAATTTTATGAGTTACGAGAGTACTTTTGGAAGCAATTTTATCCATGTATAATATGTTGTCACCCGTAACATATTTGTCTAATTCAGTCATAAAATGTATAGACTAACAACGTTTGTGTCCTAAAAGATTTATATATGTCATGTAATTCATAAAATACACTATGTCGACTGATAATAACGGACGTTTCGAAAGCACAACGTTCATTTGAAATATCGGTAATTATTTACCAGTCGGCACGGCGTAATAACCCAAACTTCAGCCTCCCGAAGCTCCGCATCTCTTCGAAAACTGCAAAGTCTGAACCAGATTCGTCAGTAATCCCATCTAGCTCTAAATGAAATATGCAGTATGCAAAGCAGGTCACTCCCAACTTCTTCAGATGAACACGGATTAGAGTGGCCGTGTGCATTTACTAGTGATTAAACAATGCGAGCATACTGAACTTCATACTCGATTTCGGAATTAGCATGCTCCACAAATGCATTTAATCAATATGATGTGTACAAGAGAATACAACTCGCAATATATTCTACTGAACATAATTCCTTCCCAGTTCTTTGCATTGCTCCCATCGATGCAACAACCGAATAATTGCAGCTCTGTACTTAGTGTTCTCTGCTCAGACAGTTTAAGGCATGGAGGCATGGGCATTCAACTTTTTATAGCATAAGGCCACACCCTTTATTTTGTACTGGTTCGAGGGCCGTAAGTAAAGAAATAACAGTAGGTTATATTCGAAATTATTGTGTAATTTCTATTTGCACAAATGATATAAAATATGGCCGCGGGCCGGATAACACAACTTGGCGGGTGGCGTGTGGCGGGATGCGGACGAATGGTGTAAGTGTTAAGGAAACCGAGAAGGCAGTGTTAGTGAGGTCTGTGGGATTAAGCCTGCCTTCCTTCAGTGGTGCCTCGACCAGAGAAAACAAAAGAATTTGCAAGCAGCAAAGTCTGGAGAGCATGAAAGATGTGCAAGGATTTCAATGTCCCAGTCCTGCGGCAAAGTCTGCTATTGATGATGGCAAAGGCGCGCCACATTTTGCAGAGCAAAACGATGTCACACTCCAGCAGCTGCAGGTGTTGTCGACGGTTGGCAGGTCGCGTAGTCACGCAACTCTGAATAACTAACTGACCAACCAACCAAACAACTAACTAGCTAACTAATTAACTAACTAATTAAATCCATGGAGCATAATCCTTCTTGAGAAGCTAACAGGTTAACAGTTAGTCAAATTCCCCATATTTTATGAAATTCGAAGCCCGCCACCGGTCCTTATTCTGAGCCAGAGCAATCCACTCCATGTCTCCCATCCCATTTCCTGAGGATCCATTTTAATAATATCCTCCAGTCTACACATGGGTCTTCCAATTGGTCTCTTTCACTCAGGCTGCCCCATCAAATGCCTGTATGCACCTCTTCTCTCCCCATACGTGCTACATGCACCACCCATCTCATTCTTCTTGATTTTATCACCAGAAAAATGTGTGGTGAGGAGTACAGATCATGAAGCTCCTCATTGTGTAGTTTTCTCCACTCCCCTGTTACCTCGTCCCTCTTAGGTCCAAATATTCTCCTCAGCACCCTATTCTCAAACATCCTCAGCCTACGTTCCTCCCTCAATGTGAATGACCAAGTTTCACAACCATACAAAACAACAGGTACATTAGTATTTGCACAAACTTACGTCAGCACAATCTATTTATTCTAGAGTAAGGCTACATGTTTCGACAAAATGTTAGTCATCTTCAGGCCCCTATACAATTTCTTTACCAGATGCTCTGTCCACTTTGGGATCCCATAGTGTTTACATTTGTGGATTACTTATTAGCTAAAGCTTTCTAGAAAAGTATTAACTACAGAGTGTGTTATTTGCAGACTGTGTTTTAAGCATTAAAACAATAAAGCACAAAATTTCTTCCTTTACGGTGTGTTGATTTCACCGGATATTCAACTGTGGGATACCGTTGTCATATTACGGTTTGTTGTTGGGGCACTTCTGCTTTCCTTATTTGATATGGATAGTTGTGTTCATTTGCCGTTACCACCTACTGGAGTGTTTGCGTGGCACTGTCGGGCGGAGTTTCCTTGGAGGTTTTGTCATTATGCTATAACAGAACGGGTACGTTTCTATTAGCTGGGTTTTATCTCATTACCTACGACCGTGGGTTTGTGATTCTATTACTTAATTTATTAGGAAGACTTACATGTATTTCGTTGGTTGTCCTCTTTTTTTTTATCCATTGTGGTTGGTCTTGTTCTACACCGTGGATGTGGGTACCTTCCGCTGGGTGTTGACGTTGTTTGGCACTGTTTTTTGTTCACCGTGTTGTGGCCTCTGTGCGGCCGCTTGGGTAACTGTCCTGGTGTACTGTCTTTGTGGGTGACGTGCGTTGGTGTCCCTACTGCTTTTTATATGTGCTGCCCTCCTTGAGGGAAATGTTTCACTATTGTTTCATATATCGGATTGTTCTGTACGGTGAGACTGTCATTTATCTGGTTTCCATTTTTTATTTCTCTGTAAATGTAAAATTTCTCCAGGGCGTCGAGCATTCTTCCCTTTCTCTCATATTGGATTACGTTCATTATTTCGTCCATTGGGCCTAAGGAGTGCCCTTCGTTAATAACACGTTGGGCGAATGTGGATCTGTTGTTAGCGTATTTAAAGTCGTTGTAATGTTCGCGGTACCTTACACGGAAAGGCCGGCCGGTCTGACCTGTGTACTTCTTGTGGCATGTGATACATTCAAGCTGGTAAACTCCACTTTTCTCGTATTTGTCGGGTTTTGGGATCTTTTGTAGTTTTAGGAGTTTTCCTAGATTGTTTTTGGTCCTGTAGGCTACTTTTACATTTGTGTTCTTGAACAGCTTCGTGACCATTCTTGTTTCTTTCCCGCAATAAGTAAATTTGGCCCATCTACTTTTTTGGCTGTCCTTTTCTCGTTTTGTTTTCCTACTATTGATTCTGTTTAAGGTGGATGTGTCAAATTTGTTGTTGTTGATAGTCTGTTTTTCTGTGTGGTCGAGATTGTAGGTGTTTATTCTATTTGTGAAGTATCTGATGGCTGCTCATTTCTGTTCTGTTGGATGGCATGAGTCGTTAGGGATGATGATGTCCTAGGTGGTTTCTTTCCTGTATATATCGATTGATATTTTGTCTTTGGTCTTTATAACTAGAAAGTCTAGGAAATTCAATTTGTTTTCTTCTTCTTGTTCTAGTGTGAAGGTTAGGCTTGGTGTTATACCGTTTAATGACTTGAGAACTTCATTGACATCCGTTATGTTTTCATTGTAGACGAAGCTGTGCCTGAAGGCGATCTTTCGTTATGCTAATCAGACGGCTTTGTGGGTTCGAGTGAGATATGCACTAATTCTGACGCAGTTTCCTCGCGTTCTGTTTTCGGAGACGTTGTCTGTCTGTATTGTTACACTTGTGTTGTCAGTGTGTGCACTGTTTATTACTGGATTGGAACTTCACGTTCTGTAATGCTGGTGAAAAACTTACAGTTATCTCTGTAGTAAAACTTTGTGGTGCTGCGAGCTGGTGATGGACATGCTCAAGTCGTGTGTTGGGATTCTTGCGAGTCTCCTTGTTGCAGTAGTGACCCTTGTATTTGTGTAAAGAACAGTATCGCCTTATGGTGTTTCAGCGGACGTGGGCAGCCCTAATAATGTGCATGGTCGGGCTGTCCTATCTGTGTGCACCCCTGTACCGATGGTACTGATCGGTACAGCAACATTATGCACCTTAATTGATATTTATCTTTGTAAGCCTGATGATGTCCAAGCAAGGCTGAAACATGTTGCTGATTTAACCAGTTGTAGAATACAACTGTCAATTGTGTTGTGCATAGACGGTTTAATTGAATAAAATTTGTCTTATGTGCACAGCGGGATGGAAGCAGTTCAATTCAAATTAGCGGGAGTAATTGTCTTAGCCATATCAATCGCAATTCTATTCATCGTACCAACAAACAAATCAAAGTTCCGAGGAACACAATTCTACCCATTCAATCAAGTTCTATTCTGAACAATAAAAAACACAGTTATTCTGTTAACATGAATTCGAGCCCGACCAGTAGAAAACCCATATATCCTAACAGGACAAATACTAACAACACCATACTTCATATATTACGTAGTAAACACAATAATAACAAAGCTGTGAGATAAAATAACAGATTAATATTTAAAAGAAGTTCAAATCTTCTATTAACTTATAATACCTAAATTAATACACTATAACAAAGAAAAATAAAACACCTAACACCAACAAAAAAGAAAGATAATTCAATGAAAGAGGTAAAAATCTCCACCAAACCAAATACATCAACTTATCATAACGGAAACGAGGCAAAGTAACGCGAACCCTTACAAATAAAAAAGAAATAAAGTAAGCCTAAAATAAAAAAGAAAATAAT
>Ga0131853_10007939_pt1 | contig 19267 bp, 4 predicted proteins | sample TergutLab28metaG_FD_92764 | JGI IMG/M metagenome (GOLD analysis project Ga0131853, IMG submission 92764) | Labiotermes labralis P1 segment gut microbial communities from Petit-Saut dam, French Guiana - Lab288 P1 (version 2) (version 2) | ecosystem: Host-associated > Arthropoda: Insects >...
AGGCGTAGATGGGTGGATAATATTAGGATGGATCTCCAGGAGGTAGGATGTGGGTATGTGGACTGGATTGGGCTGGCCCAGGATAGAGACAGGTGGCGGACGCTTGTGAGTGCGGTAATGAACTTTCGGGTTCCGTGAAATGCGGGGAATTTCTTGGCTAGCTGCAAAACAGTTAGTTACTCAAGAAGGACTCTGCACCATGGAGTAAGTAAGTAAGTTATTCCCGTAAAATTTCTGGAATAAGACCATATAAATGTATGTGTCCGTACAGAATTGTTTATTTTCTGTATATTCTCAGGCCCGCTGAGAGAGGGTTCGGGACCCGGTAAAAAGAATCTCGGGTACCTAAACAATCACTGATCGGCAAAGAGAAAGAAAAGAAGCAAACACAGAGCGTCGTAATCAAGTTGACATAACGACATATCACTAACGAATTATCTATGATATTACCGAGAAAGACAAAAACATATGCAAAATAATCTGTCTTCAGGCTCCCTTCCGGGTCCCCGGGCCCCAGGGTTCTCTCCCCCCCTTTCTGTTGGCCATTTTTTTTTCTAAAAGTGTGAACAGTGAGCTGAAGCCATGTTCATTACACTGTGCGGCAGTTGGCAACAGCACATTCCTGCTCGCACGGTTCAGCGAGCAAGTTCGTTGGCAAGCCATCAGCTACTAGAGTAATGGAGCTACCACAGGGTTGTTCGGGGATTTAGAATTGTGGTTTACGTTAGCGCTCGCCCCATCTCTGTCTGTCTGCCCAGCTATGGTAACCTCCAGCCAACCATTGACCCCTCGGCAAAGCAAGAGGGAAGCAGATGTCTCTTGTATCATGGCAGAACAAGGACTTTACGACGGCGGCAAGAACGGAATTAATTTGATAAACTGTTTAGGCTACTGACATGTATTCTAAAGGTGCAGGGTTCGAGTGTTGTTCGGGACACAAAAGCTATCTGAACACTTCCGTACCGGGCTCGGTAGAGTATAGGTCGTGAATGCGTTTAAGTGTGCTTTACGTTAGAAATTCCTCCTGATTTGGCAGTAGCTGATGTTAAAAACAAAGGGTCAACGAAGGACGCTTAGATAATTTACGTGGTTATCCTCAGTTACTCTAAGAAAATCCCGGTATTATATCTCGAAGTGGAACACTATAACGTCCTTCGGTATCGTTTTTAATACGTCATTGAATAACAGGCCTGCCATTTAAGTTAATATGATCTAACCACAGGCTAAACAAATATTGAACAAGTGGGCGTGTTTGGAGAAAGGTAGAGTGCTAGGCTGATTAAGTGTCTGGGGAACTTCACAACGTTTCCTAGTGTGACAAAAGAAGTAAGAATGGAAACAACTTCAGTAACAAGTGAGCGAGTGTAGAACCAAAAAAGAAGCCAATGAATGACACGTGACCTAAAATAGAATGGGAAAATAGGATAAATGAATAGCGTCTTCTAAGACATACAGAGGAGCTGGTAAGTCCTTAGCCCAACCAGGAACGAAAAAAGGCTAATGTTTCTGTCAGAATGGCGTGAATTTCCTTCGGCGCCTTGCCTTGCACGAAAAGAAACCTGATGACAGCTCGCGTCTCGATTTTGTTGAAATCGCGCGCGTCGCTGGCATGCTTCCGAGATTGTTTCCTTCCTAGTCGGGCTAGGGACTTGTCAGCACCCCGGCACATTTTAAGAATAAGCAGTACTTTGACTTTTCTGGGATTATGCACCAACTAAAACGATACCCTCCTAAGGCGACAGTCTTTTTCGTGTCTTCCCCTATTCATTTTCTCAGCCAACATCCCAGTCAAATATTCTGTAATAAACTTCCTGAGTCACATGTTCGAACATTTATTTAAAGTTACTATTAATTTTTCTTATTATTTTTACTTCTTTTTTACTTCTATTTAAAACCAGGATATTGATTATAGTTTCTTGTTTCTTTGCTTAAATATCTTATTAAATTGTTAGAGATTTTAAATTTTTTATAATGTCGGACCTTCCCTCTCAACCTCAATCTTCGACCTTACACTACGACACAGTTTCAGACACACCTCTCTCGTTATTTAGGCAACCCGACTGAATAACATTCTCGATTTTATGTCGGTAATTGCCGATCGCAGTGGCCGTGCGAACTAAGGCGTGGGTCTTCGGATGCTCGCTTGTTGGAATTGCGGGTTCGAATGCCGGCTGGGGTAGGGTTGTGTGTCTGTTGTGATAGTTGTGCTTTGTCAAGTACAGTTCTCTGCGTCGGGCTATCACTCATCAAGAGCAGTCCACCTAGTGTGGTGTTTGTTTCTGAGTGTGTGTGTGGTTGTGAAGCTTTGATAATGAGGAAACCCTGGCCCGTGGTTTCTTCTTCTTCTTCTTCTTCTTCTTCTTCTTCTTCTCCTCCTCCTCCTCCTACTTCTTCTCCTCCTCCTCCTCCTCATTCTTCTTCTTCTTCTTCTTCTTCTTCTTCTTCTTCTCCTCCTCCTCCTCCTCCTCCTTCTTCTCCTCCTCCTTCTCCTTCATCTCCTCCTCCTCCCCCTGCTCTTCCTCCTCCTCCTTTTTCTCCTCCTCCTCCTCCTTCTTCTTCTTCTCCCCTTCTTCTTCTTCTTCTTCTTCTTCTCCTCCTCCTCCTCCTCCTTCTCCTTCTTCTTTTTTTCCTTCTCTCCTCCTCCTCTTCCTTCTTCTTCTTCTCCTTCTTCTCCCCCTCCTTCTTCTCCTTCTTCTCCTCCTCCTCCTCCTTCTCCTCCTCCTCCTCCTTCTCCTCCTCCTCCTTCTCCTCTTCCTCCTTCTTTTTCTTCTCTTCTCCTCCTCCTCCTCCTCCTTCTTTTTCTTCTCTCCTCCTCCTCCTCCTTCTTCTTCTTCTTCTTCTTCTTCTCCTCCTCCTCCTCCTCCTCCTTCTTCTTCTTCTTCTTCTTCTTAGTTGTGATGGTAGCTCAGTCAATAAGCCAAGGGCCACACAGTACGGAAGTTTATGGTGAGGATGGGTCGCCTCGACATGTAGCTTTCCCTCCACCTGTAAACACCTTATACGACTTCAGTAAAGCTGCTACAACATTATTTTTTTTAATAGCAGATTTCAAACAATAAACCTTAAAATATTTCAGTCTATTTTTTATCATTGTGTCACATTTAAAGTGGCTTAGAGAAGCCCCCCGCAGACGCCACATCTTCGGTGTCTGGTGGTTCAGCCGGCCACAAATACCTAGAGAATAATAAAAATCCGAATTCTAAGATTTTGTTCTTCAGACAGGAGGCAGTGTTCTGGATCCTTCTTGTAGGGGTATGGGAATACCTTCGTTAATATATTTGCTGTGTGGCGCAGCGAGGGGTGGGTGGCGCTAAGCGACTACCTATACTACTGCGCATGTTTATTAAATTATTTCGCGTATAATATTTAATCCACGCTATGGGCCATTGCGTTATTAGGTAAAATAATTGTGAACTAGAAACATTTCAGTGATAAAAATACGTTGAATGTAGAAAGCACTTTAACCAGAATGTCAGTCATGATCTAATTAGACAGTACAGGTGAACACTCCAAAGCAGTCACTAGTCAATTAGTCTGTTAGGGTTTCACTCCTTTGGATGACATAAAACCATAAACAAATTTACTGGACTGTGAATGTCTGGAACACGGCGTAATCACATTTGTAAACCACCTCATGGTAACAACCATATGTCCGTCCGTCCGTCCATCCAGTTTCAAATTAGTATAATTCAGCTGGGAACTCTTCAACCGGGAAATCCCAAGGCACAGAGTACTAGACGTACGGAGGGTAATTGTACGAAATTTGTTAAAAACAGCAAAGCCACAATTGGATGTAATCTTAATGCAATAGTTCAGTTTTAAGGTCATATTATGAGTTGCAGGCCTTCTCTAAGTTCATTATGCAGTTCTGAACACGGCCGTTGTGGATAATATTTGGTGGCAGCTTGGAGAAAATTGTACAGTTATATATTATAATGGTTAGTCTTGCATTAATCACTGAATATTGTATTTTAGCGGAAGTCAAGAGCCTCTTCCAAAACCAGTTCTCAACAGAGTGCGATCTAGTTCTTCCTTTTTCAGTTTCCATATATTCTCCTTCCATTAATCTCATTCAGTAGCTGCTTACGTCTTCTTTCTCACCTTTCCATCGTTTCTACTTTTCCTTCTACCTACTCCAGCAATAAAGAGTTCTAGAAAGCAGTTCCTACACAAGATGTGACAATCGAGTTTGCCTTTCTTCGTTTTACTGTTTGTAAGACCTTCATTTCTCTCTTCAATCTATAAAATACGTTGTCACTTTTCAGAAAATTAGTCCAACCGATTACCCCATCCATCTCCTGAGCTACATGTCGAAACTTGCAAAGCATTTCTGACGTAATTTCCAAAGTTTTCAGGTCTTATCACAATAAAAAAACGTACCCCTTAACAAACACTTTTTTTGGAAATTCAAATAGGTGGGTAATAAAAGTGTGGTGTATAATAAATATTCTGGAAATTATCAAAACGAAGAAGTTGAACCTATGTGATAGTAATAAGTGTGGTTTTGTTTACAGTGAGGATAACTTTCCGTGAAAGGAATGACGATCAAAACTGACCCTGAAACGTTTGCAGTAACGAGCGGTAATCAACGGTAGATGAAGCACAAATGTTTTGATATAAATCTTATTGTTCTACCGTGCATTTTTGTAGAAGCACTTCCATTATCAACCAACAACTGCACTTACATAACGTGCACATAAAGCACTTAAAAACACTTATAATCACTCCGACATGTTTCGATCTTGTCAGATCATCATCAGGGAACATTGTTGTTCCTTGCTAAAGTTATATTACAATATTCACAATTTAATTCGTTTTTGCGCATAGGGTGTTGTGGCAGCATGTCATGTTGTGTAGGAATGTGTTGTGGAGAGAGCAGTTGGCTACAACACATTCCTACACAACATGACATGTTGCCACAACACCTTGTTTGCAAAAACGAATGAAATTGTGAATATTGTAATATAACTTTAGGAATGAACATAAAAGCTCCCTGATGATGATCTGACAAGATCGAAACATGTCGGAGTGATTTTAAGTGTTTTTAAAGTGCTTTATGTGCAAGTTATGTAAGTGCAGTTGTTGGTTGATAATAGAAGCGACAAATGTTTTGAGTTTCCTTCCATATAAACAAGGCTTTTGAAATTCGAGTCTACTGTTCTCTCTGTGCGCTCCATACAGTGTAACTTGTTTCATTACCTAGGTCTCTAATTCAAGAAAATAACTAATAGTCACATTCAGAACAATCCATTCTTATAGTACAATCTGTACCAGTGTCTATAGAGTTAGACGAAGTTTTGCCGGTTGGAGTAAGTCAATAAGAATGTAAATTGGAGCGCAACCACGGAACTGGCTCGGTCGGTCTGTCTGTCCGTCTGACGTACAGAATTACGAGAGGAGCGCCTCTCCATTTACCTAAATTACATCCCTCTACCACACCCTTCCACCCGCTCTGCATAAACTAGCTTACCGCTACAGACAGGCCCATCCGCTGTCACTCTATTCAAACCTCGTCATGGGGTAACTTAAATAAAATGAAGCACAAAGGCACATTTTGATCGATGCCCTAACATGCATCTCTTTTAAATTCCAGGCATAAACGGTTAAACGATTACGAGACATGATTTCAGAATCATCTGTTTTGCTTCCCAAGGGGTTGTAAATACTGCCGTATAGAAACGCGTAATATATTGCTGTAGATAATGAACTTAAAATAAATCTTAGCTCTTAATTGGAATTTTAGACATAATTAATAAATTTCATCTCTTCAACAAATGCTCGGTGATAATAAACGCATATATACTGCCTATTTTTATCTACTTATTCTTACACATTATGAGATATTTACATTAACGTCTATAGTAGTATCGATTGCTCCTAAGTTTATATAGATTTTTATTCGGTTATTAAATATGAGATTTTAATATTACAAAAATATTTCCTGTCTCTTCAAACGTTCTTTAAAATATTACTATTTTCATACTTGTAATTAGGTTTCAAATTTAAAAATGTCTGTCTCAATCACTGTTTCGTCTTGTGTCAAAGTGCATTTCTGAAATAAGAATTTGAGGCTTATCTTCACATATTAAAATCCATTTATTATTTCGAAGAAAAAATAGAACGTTGCATGGAAATTCATTTGACAAAAAATTACAACAGATAATTTTTTCAGTTAATTACTCTGACCTGAATTGGATTTTGACAAGAGGTTCTTAGATTTCCTAAATTAATCGGACTAAATTGCTTTCTGTTGGACCTTAATACATTCTAGAAGAGTCTGCTCCATGACTGACACTCATTTCAGATCCACTCTTATCAGTCTTACACTTATTTTCATTTCAGTGTTTCTGCAATTTTTCCAAAGACATAGGTGCTTTAATTTGTTGTACCATCTTCACAATTTTTTTCAACTTTCCCTTCTTATATTCCATCTCTTACGTTTCCGTAGCCACCATTCTTTAATCACCAAAAAATGGCAAATTAGATATATGTTAATGATATGCCCTTTTTTCCTATTTTACGATCAGTAAAAAATCATGAACATTAAATTACACTTTTAAAACATATTTTTAGTTCACGGCTTTCTGTAATGTTCATTTTTGGTTAATGACAGTCAAGTCGTCTTTAATGAAACACCTTTTGATCCACTGCATTACAAACTTGGACTGACCCACTGCACTACGTGTTCCTCTGAACTGGGGAAGAGAGGCTATCTATATGCCTGTACATGTACTGGCGAATTCTTTAGCGACGAGCAAGACGTCGACGTTGGCGGTTTAGTAACAGACGCCCTACCATTCCAAATATTCTTGCGGGATTTACGTGAACAAACAAACAATCGATCAACCAACCACGAAACCAAACAAACAAACAAATTCTTGTGTAGGTGAAAGAGTATATGTGCGTGTGTATTTGTGTGTGTTTATGTATATGTGTATGTGTGTGTGTGTGTGTGTGTTTTTTTTTTAAACACATCTTATATATCTTGAAAATAATTTCCTCGAAATATTTCTGACCTATATTTATTACTTCATTGCTTCAGTTTTTTCTTCTGAATATCTCTGTGCAGACACACCACTTCCTTCTGATATCTCTCTGCAGACACACCACTTCGTTCTGAATATCTCTCTGCACACACACCACTTCGTTCTGAATATCTCTCTGCAGACACACCACTTCCTTCTGAATATCTCTATGCAGACACCTCACTTCTTTCTGAATATCTTTCCCCAGACACACCACTTCCTTCTGATATCTCTCTGCAGACACACCACTTCCTTCTGAATATCTGTCTGCAGACACACCACTTCCTTCTGAATATCTCTCTGCAGACACCCCACTTCTTTCTGAATATCTTTCTCCAGACACACCACTTCCTTCTGATATCTCTCTGCAGACACACAACTTCCTTCTGAATATTTCTCTGCAGACACCACTTCCTTCTAAATATCTCTCCGCAGACACCCCACTTCCTTCTGAATATCTCTCTGCAGACACACCACTTCCTTCGGCATATCTCTCTGCAGACACACCACTTTCTTATGAATATCTCTCTACAGACACACCACTTCCTTCTGCATATCTCTCTGCAGACACACCACTTCCTCCTTTTTCGTCAATTCCAAATCAAACAAAAGTAGCCTTCAACCTAAATAAAAGTTGGAGGGTTTGTTTACTTCCCATCGATCCTGCAGAACTCGGCACATGGTTAACGTAACCCAATATGTTGTGGGTTTGAGTTTGTTACCTGTTTATGCGGGTCACGTTCCCAGAGGGTAGAAAGGTCCGACAAGCGCGCAACCTGAGTGGACTCCTGCACAATATATGAAACTTAATTCTGTGTCCGGAACTCCACACCTCCTTTTTCCTCATATATCTATCTCGTGCATGAAGAAAACTGAATTAGCAACTAACTGCATGGAGCACAGTCCTTCTTTAGAAGCTAACAGTTCCTCAGTTACTGAAGAAATTTCCCTCATTTTGTGGAAACCAATGATGCAGAGTCGTGTGAGCACGACGCTGTTATGTTGCGAAGAGTGCCCTGCTACGGATAGGTTACACAACATGGCATGCTGCCACAACACCCAACTTGTACAACGAAATTAATCTGTAACTATTTCTAGTGTGACTTCAGCAAGGAATATATAGCTCCCTGATGATGGTCTTAGGGCCGAAACATGTGGGAGCGTTTTTAATGTTTTAATGTGTAAATTTTATAAATTTTATATATGTGCAGTGGTTGGTGTAATAATTGAGTAACATGAGTATAAACTTTGATGAACGGATGCATTTACAAATGTGTAGCTCTTATGAGTCATATTCTATAACAGACGTTAATTTTATCCTCTTCTTTTTGTCTGGAATTTAAAATGGGCCAGTTCGCAGCTATAGCAAAATTTCTGGAGGCGTTTCACACTCCTAAGTTTTCGCTTCGTAACTGAAGCGGTTACAGATTCTGTCTCCATTACCTACGTAATACACTTTTAAAGATCCTTAAGTTTAGTTTCTATATTTCATGTCAGCACATTATATTGTTTTGATGAGGAGATTCAGTGCTGTCCTTTCCTGCTGTACTGATTCATCTGGCACTTTCCGTAACTTATGAAAATCGAAATATTTTTACATCTGTTAAAATTCAACATATTTGTAAAATATTAATAACCAGTAATGTAATACATTTCGTAACGTAAAATTATATATATTTAAACACGCAATTAAAATATTACCACATTCAACAGCATGTTCAATACTTTTTGAATTGCCCCATTCCCATTGTGCTTAGTAAATAATAGGTAGGGTAATTAAGTCAATAACACAACAGTATATATCTAATTTATGTTTTATTCGAAAATGATAAACCTACATGTTTCGGCCAACATTGGCCATCATCAGGTTTTTCATCGGAAAGATTTGGAGGCTGTAAGAGTGTTTATATAAAGCATGTAGCCGCGTATCGATGTTGAAATCTCATCATCGAGGATTTTGAGTTAATCATGGCTTATAGCCAGAGTGTTGAGATTAGTAACTAGTCCGTGGGCAGTGTACAAGTTGGGGGGGGGCACTAATCTACAACGCGACCCCCCCCCCCTCAACTTGCTCACTGCCCACGGACTAGTTACTAATCTCCACACTCTGGCTATAAGCCATGATTAACTCAAAATCCTCGATGATGAGATCTCAACATCGATACGCGGCTACATGCTTTATATAACACTCTTACAGTGTATACATATTTCGGATGAAAAACCTGATGATGGCCAATGTTGGCCGAAACATGTACGTTTTGTCATTTTCTAATAAAACATCAATTAGATATACATTTTTGTTTTGATGTTTTGCTGACCGTGCATCTCAGTATAATGTTAGTAATTAACCAACTTAATGAACAAATTCTTGTTTTATAATAAGTTTATTATATGTCTCTACATGTTTCAAGCACTATGTGCTCATCATCAGGAGGTCAAAATTGTGTTATACAGCATCTGGTATAATCACACCTGTAGGTGGCCGTCCCGTGCACAGTCCTCTCTCAACCTGCACACAGGACGGCCACCTACATGTATGATGATACCAGATGCTATATAATACAATTTTGACCTCCTGATAGTGAGCACATAGTGCTCGAAACATGTAGAGGCTTATAATAAACTTATTATAAAACAATAATTTGTGCATTAAGTGGTTTAATTACTAAGATTATACATTGTTGTGTTACTGACTGTAATTACACTACATATTGGTGTTCAGTACTTGATGGGAATGTGAACCGGACCGGATTTTTAGTTTCTGTGTAGTGTTCGTGCTAGTTTTTAGTAGCTTCCATTCCCCAATGTCTTAGATTGGTGGGAAATATTTCTTGTTTCATATACTCAGAGTGCATATTATCCCACTTATTTGTCTAAGGGGTGTGTTTATTACATGTTTATATTATGGCGTTTTGGTTGCAATATGACAGAAGTCATGACTTTTAAGGCACCATGTAGGTCTAATATTCTACAGGAACTAAACCTGCTTCCTTCTTGACTGAGTGTTGCTAGGTGACCCTGAGAAATGAATTCGGCTTATAGGTCGATGCCGGTGAAAGCCCTTGGTTACTGTAAGGCTGTGTTCTGGCATGTCTTCTCTCGCGAGGTCTTCGCAGAATTCCTGGAATGATTTGACTCCTGTGCTGAGTTCACTTTCAACTGAAGTGCAAATTAAAAGTTTTGAAACTGCGAATCTGAAATGTCACTCCGCCCCCCAAGAAATTTACACTTCCTAAAGTCTAATAGACGTCATGAAATTGTGCGTTGATGTAATCGTAAACCAGACTTGGGTTTTATAAAGGCTAATTTGTCCTGGTATGTGACGCCGTATAGTCTCTTTATCGTAAAAACTCGGCCTAGTTTGAAATAAGAAACGCCCGTAGTAATCCTATAAAAATAATGCCATATTCGTTGTATTTTTCAGAAGTAAAACATTTTATATTACCTGTAAAACATTTGATCATGCTTCGGGATTAACTGCCTAACACTACATTCACAGATCCTCTGGATTTTTGTCCGTTCGAATTTTGGATCTGTCTTGTGATTTGATATTTTTAACCCTTTAAACGCCGAGTTAAATCCCATCTGCCATCTACTGGCATTTTTAGGAGCTCACCATATTTTCCACGTTAGCGGGTTAAGGGTTAAAGCAGTTAAATCTATGATTAGCTTATTCTAAGTTATAACTGATCTCGTTGGGTATGCATTTCCTTCGAAGTGACCCAGCGATGCAGCGCCACATTCAAGAAGCCCGGAGACCAGGATCATTTCCCCTCGTTGGCTGATTAAATTTCTGATATTATTCGCATAGTACAGGAACGGCATTAAAGCTACAAGGCGTTCAAAAAGACAAGATTTCTGTACCTGCTGAAGGAATGTAACAAATTTTCAAAATATAATTCCTACATAGTAAGTTAATTGATAAGCACTGAACAAATAAGCGGAAGTTTAAGTTGCTTCGAAGACACGTCTTCTCTTTTCAGGGATGTTAGTCGGTGTAGGTTGGTAATAGACTACTGCAATTACGAAACAACTTGCAGTATAAGTCCGTCGAAGGTCGAAAAAAGGGGCTTTCGCGAAAGATTTGTAACCAACTACCAATCTACGTTGCATAACATGCAATAAGAAAGGAAACCTCAAATGGAAGAAGGCGGAAGCATGAAATCTCGGGAATTTCGATGTGTTCTTCCACGACTCGGGTAGAGCTCTTGCCATGGTCTTACAGACAGTAAATCATCCTGTCCTCTGTTTGTTATGGATAAATAAGCAATTGGCACAGGCACTTCCACAGTTACTCCAGCGGAACAAATAAAATACAGTTTTGAGGTTAGAGAAATACTGGTTCCCTCTACGCAAAGACTGGATTGACATAAAGATAAAACGTGTAAAAATACATTTTCAGAAAATATTTCTCTCATGTTTGAACTTGGCGAAAAGTAAATGAACTGAGACTTATTTTCAACGTAATTAAAGGTAAAGAAGAACTTGTGTAATATGCGTGATTTCAGGCTTCCGCCTCGAGGTAGATGAGATTTGCACTCTTCTGGGGTTTTACTCACAATACAGTGGTAATTCCGTACCAGCGTTTCGGGACAACCTATCGGAAGTTCAGATGATCTTCCATCGTGATATATTCTTAGAGTAAAACCAACTAGATGCACTAATTTCTCAAATTTATTTTGGAGTAAAACTCTACATGTTTCAGACAGTTCCTCTGTCCATCATCAGGAATTTCACACTGTACACACAGCAATGGTATATGTCATACAGGTTTGCTGTGTGTACAGTGTGAAACTCCTGATGATGGACAGAGGAACTGTCCGAAACATGTAGAGTTTTACTCCAAAATAAATTTGAGAAGTTAGTGCATCTTGTTAACGGGGGAATGGAGGGGATTGCCTAACGAGGAGTTAAATGATTTGTACTCCTCACCCAATATCGTGCGGGTGATAAAATCGAGACGAATGAGATGGGCTGGGCATGTGGCGCGTATGGGTGAGGAGAGGGGGGTGTGCAGGGTCTTGGTGAGGAAACCGGAGGGGAAGAGACCACTGGGGAGACCGAGGCGTAGATGGGTGGATAATATTAGGATGGATCTGCAGGAGGTTGGATGTGGGTATATGGACTGGATTGGGCTGGCCCAGGATAGAGACAAGTGGCGGACACTTGTGAGTGCGGTAATGAACCTTCGGGTTCCGTGAAATGCGGGGACTTTCTTGACAAGCTGCAAACCAGTTAGGTTCTCAACAAGGACTGTGCATCATGGAGTAATTAAGTAAGTATGTAAGTAAGTAAGTAAGTAAGTAAGTAAGTAAGTAAGTAAGTGGATCTTGTTAGTTTTACTATAGGGAAATATGTGTTCCATTTTCATTCTTAACTTCGATGGTGGGACCGACAGGTTGTTTCGAAACTTCGGTACGGAACTACAAATGTACGCTACGTAATATCACAGAAGAGCACAGACCTCAACTTGTGTAAAGTTTTAGGCTTCTGTGGTGATGAATTTGTGATGCCTTGTACGTTGCACAATATATTTCGAAGGAATATGCTGCTTATATATTCTGGAAGGAGTGAAAAAAATGGCAGTGTATTTTTCCAGAACTGAACAACGATCTGGCGCAATATACGACACATAATTCATAAGACCCCACTAAAAGTACATACACGAATATTGCTTCTTTTGCAAATACATGCTTCTATTGTAGAACTGTAAATTTAAGCGTTGTTCCTCCAGCGATAGACGCAAAAAAAGCATTAATTTATATTGAGATTTTAGTAAAAAATTATGTGAAAAATTATGGCGTTTCCAAAAAAAAAAGCAGTTGGTTATGAAAATTTTTTGGCCTTGTAAGAGAGTTTGCGTGTACGTGGGAAGTGTAGGACGAGGGTAAAAAAGTTTTATGATAGTGCGGACGCTTCACAAGTATGAACCTACGAAGGGAAGGGAAAATGAGGCAGATCAATCAGCGTATCTGGGAATACCTGTGCTGTAAATAGCTCACTGCTGGACAGAAAAATTTGTAAAGAAGAAATTTACAAGCAGGTAAATTACGTATAACATAACATTAATGCTTTTTCGTGCAAATATTGCTTGTTACCGTTGATCCTGTTTCGAAGCCAGATCAAAAGTTCGCTTGGCGGAGAAACAGGCAAAAGTACGTGACAGAATAAAGAAAATTTGGGACTTAGAATAAAAGGATTTATTTTGTGTGCCGTACATTGGTACGTTGTAAGGTGCGGACTGCAAGGTTAATGGCATTAAGTTTATGACTGTGTTTGTCACGCGAAGGGATGCGGCATGCTTTTAGCCAGGGTTACAACGATACTGCCGCTTTGCCTCTCTGGGAACGGAACATTCTATTCTCCTTTCGTTATACAACAATCAGCCAGCTGTTAGGCTTGATAAGGGAGAGGCCGTGAAGCTTGCACAGGCTGAGTGAGTGACTTCTTAGCTGACGCTCTTGTGAGCAGGCTGAAAAGGAAAAAGTGCGATTGTGAAGAGGTGCATTGGTTGGTACAATTGTAACAGTGCCGTACACAAGTAGATTGATTGTGAATAGTAAAGTATAAGAATTAAGTGACTGTGTTAATAAAACTAATGACTCAAAGCCACAAATATCCTTGTTTTTATCTAGTAGGTAGAAACTAAAATTTCCTGTGACCACCACGCGTAATATTCCCTGGGTGGAGCTCGTGTTTCCGACTTTGAGAAAAGGCCGGTTATAAGCTGCAATGGAAAAGCGATTAGAAGTACATATTCTGAGTGCTTGTTTTAGTCTAAGTTATCCAACATGCAATGCGCATGGGCCGTATTGTTTCTAGTCTGTCCGGTTCTAGATTATTTCTCTGTATTATCTCAAAATCGGCATGATTTTGAGGAAAATTTATTGACAATAAAATGTGTGTTGATTTTCTCCACGAATTTTTCCGAAGCACATCTCATTCTCAGAAGAAATGAGCAAGATATGATCAAAATGTATATTTGTTGTCATGTAAATTCCCCGTTATTCTTGTCGGGTTTTAGTGAAACTTGAATTTTCGCGACATATTTTCGAAAAATACTGAAATACTAAATTTAATGAAAATCGGTCAAGTGGGAGTCGAGTTGTTCCATGCGGACTGATCGACAAACATAAAGCTAATAATCTTAACAGTTGACGAACTTAATGCACAAATTCTTGTTTTATAATAAGTTTATTATATTCCTCTACATGTTTCGAGCACTATTGTGCTCATCATCAGGAGGTCAAATTGTGTTATACAGCATCTGGTATCGTCACACTCTGTAGGTGGCCGGCCGTCCGGTGCGCAGGTGCGCACCTAAAGAGTGTGACGATACCAGATGCTGTATAACATAATTTGACCTCCTGATGATGAGCACGAGAGTGCTCGAAACATCTAGAGGAATATAATAAACTTATTATAAAACAAGAATTTGTGCATTAAATTGTTCAATTGCAAAGATTATACTGAGATGCACAGGCAGCCAAACATCAAAATAAAGCTAATAGTCGCTTCACAATTATTGCGAACGCGCCTTAAAACTGTGGTAGAGGGTGAGACTTTTAAATGAACATAATTAAATATCAAGTCTCTCTCAGTGAAGTGTTAGAAGAGGCATAGACGAAGAGAGAAAAACATTTTCTACCCAGTTAGTAAGTATGGTGCTATAGTCGGACTGTAGCCGAGCCGGATTAGGGCTTAGAATCCCCGCCAGTTGGCCATTCACGAAGCAGAACATCTGGACAATGGATTTTATGTTGCTTTGTTCTGCGCTTATCCGCGTGAGAATTATTTTTTTACGCTAAGGGAATTTAAAGGAAAGCTGCAGGTAATACTGTGTATGCCCTGTTTCACGTCTTATCTTTTGTTTCAGCTAATTACTTTTTCTCGTGAGGTATAAATAAAGATCCAGCTTACGTTTTTCCGCTTACGTAAATTTTCGTCACCTATATTCTCTGGATATTTATACTTGGAACTTTACTAGAGCTGATTCTGGTGTCAGCGCTAGTAAGACGTGCGTCTGTCGCCTCTCGCTTGTTGGGATTATGGGTTTAAATCCCGCCAGAAACATGAAAGCATGTCTCTTGTGAGTGTTGTGTGTTGTTAGATAGAGGTCTCTGCGACGGGCCGATCCCTCCTCAGAGGTGTCCCATCGGTTGTGTGGGTGTGTGTGTGTGTGTGTCATTGAGTGTGACCAGGTTCCACAATAACCGTCTACACCTACACTGAATAGAGAGAAGTCAGACTAAAGAAAAAGAAGATGCTTAATCATAACAAGGTTTCTGTTACCTCTTGTTTCTAGATAGGAATACATAGCCCGGATCAAAGAATGTTTCACAACCTGAGGTGCTATTAAGTTTCTTTGTTGTTAGGTGTCCGCAGTTCTGACGACTGTGTGAAACATTCCTTACCATAAAAAATATCTCGGACCGCTTAGTGTTAATTGCTGTATATCTAAGCTTTGTTCCGTGAGTAAGCAAGTACACAAACAACAAAATCCAGTGTAAAAAACAATAAATGTATTATTCTTCAGAAAAATAACAATAGATTAAAATCAAGAAATCAAACTTTAGTTGGAGGACTAATATTTGTAGTGACGTTATGTGAATTCTTAGGAACATTGCAGTAAATTTTAGCCCCCATTCAGTAACCCTGCAACCCCTTTGATATATGAGGCCCACAGTTTCGGAACCACTGGTCTATAAATTGTGTTGCATCGCGGGTTGTTTGGTAAGCACTAAACCTCAGGGCATGTAGAGGAATCAGATCGCTGTATAATTTTAATTACTCTAACGGTATATGCCGGGAATAAATGAGGATAAACGCTGAAAGGCTTAAGTTATGGTTGTCTGTTCTCTGGCAGGGTATTCAACCGTGCATATGCCGTATATAAGTGATAAACGTTACAGGGTAACACAAATCCTTCTCTTGTTACTAATAATTTAATCCAGTTCATGAATCCCTAATAGGCCAGAAGATAAAGGTAGTACAGTGCAATTTATGAGATGGCAACTTAAATAATGTGAGTGTATTTCACAGACTGTTGCCACTGAGGTGTGCATTTCGGAAGCACAAATAAAATCCCGTAATTGATCCATTACCGTGATCAACAAAAACTGACCCTTTCATGTCCAGCTGTGTTTATTATTCACGAGAAAAGCTACCTGTGAAAATCTTTTCTTGTCGTGCCGCTAATCACGCCTTCCTCTGCTCAGAACAATCATGGCTACCATTTTGTTGGAAGGCGTTCTAAATAAAGCAGACGGTCAATGCTCCAGAGGACAGTCTGCGTAACAGCCATTACTGCAGGCTATCATTTTGAATTGCTCACGATCTGATAAAAGTATCACGTCAGATAACGATTCATTTCAAACTCTTTTGTGTCTGCCTTCCTTAACGGCTTTCAGGTAACTGCAGACTGCGACTAGTAATCTCACCGTGTTAGAAATCTTGCTGTGTTACTGTCAGAGTATTACAGATGATTAAAGGGGCTTTGTAAAATATTATTTCTATATTGGTTAATGCGATTCCTGTATAACCCAACTTGAAATGAGCTCTTAAATTTCTGAAAATAGGACAGTTAGGAAAGTAGCTGAAAACCCTAGAAAATTTTGAAATATGGTGCTGAAAAAGGATGGAGAGGATCTATTGGACCGTGTATGTAGAAAATTAAAAAAGTATGACAGGAATTCAAGGTGGTACGGAGTACCCTACATACAAGATAATGGAGGAAGATTAACAAGATTGGTCACATCTTATTGAGGAACTATTTAGGAAATATTTTCTGAAACGCGTTAGCGAAGGAAAGGTAGTAGGGAGGATAGAAGTGACGGGAAGAAGAGGATGAAGACGTTAGCAGATACTGGGTGAACTTAAGGAAAAAAAATTGCAAAATGGAAGAAGAAGCACTAAATCGCGCCCTGTGGGTAATTCGATTTGGTAGTAGCTATGGACCCTTCGTTAGACACACTACCGAATGAATGAATGAATGAATGAGACTGAGTCCTATATACATAAAGTTTATTAATTTAATTTTTGTCTTTTTCCTCTCAAATTCGTTGTTAATTTATTGCTAATGTAATTCTCGTGAAGAGTCAAACCTTCTGAAATGTTACAACAATTTGACTGGCAAGTAGATATTCGCTTTCGGGACAGATTGTTGCTGTCCCATTTCAGGACGGAGGTTGTCGGTATTTCAGTATTTCCCATTCGACATGGTATTTTATCACAGTGCACTTGATTATTCTTCAGCACAATTGTAAGGACACCAAAAGTTACATTTCTGATGTTTCATGTCATATCCTGCAATGTTAATTATATCCAAACAATGTTAGACTCTAAAGGGTTCAGTTTCGAATGACATTTATATTCCAGAAGTGCCCTAAATTTGTACATTTAGACACCTTCCAGATATTTTAGAAACTCCTTACTATGTGGTTTCAAACACAGGACTGACTTCGCCAAATAATTTTTATTATAAATTTTAAATACGAATGCCGAACCGTAAAATCGAGAAAAAGTGGCTCCTTGTCGGGTTAAGGGATTTATATTTCCTCACCATGTACAAACGGACAATGGGGACCACCTAGTTTCCTGTTAAATGGGTAGTGGGTTTGTTTTCCTGCGGTAAGGCGAATGGGGTTTGAAGCAAGTTGCTAACACAAACTAGTGCACTATTTAAGAATTAGTGGAGTTACTCTCTTCACACACGCTGTCCCTAGGGACAAGTCTACATTTAAATTAAAAAAAAAAATTTCTTCCACTCGTGTTTCGCGTCCGTAAGATGCATTTGTCCCACTATTTTGAGATTCCTAGCAATATTTACTGAAGAGAAAGCATTATGAAACTCTCTGTTATCCATTCGCTATATAGAAATACGTTAATTCCCCATCTGATTTATAGATGTTCTCCTGGACAAATTTTTTTCAAACACCATTCTTTTACTCAATTATTACACCAACCACTGCACATATATAAAATTTATATATGTGCAGTGGTTGGTGTAATAATTGAGTAACTCGACAACATGCACGGTGTAACGACGAAAATAGATAATAACTTTCTTTTATTTTCCTGCCGTAAAGAAGCCGATTGATTCTATAATCTACATAAAAGGGCAAAATATAAATTCTAATATTTTATAAAAAGCGTAATGTTTTAGCAGTGCTTTGTTTTTAAGATACAAGACAATATATTAAAAATTTCAAACCTCCCATGCAGAGAAGTATAATTGTAAATGTTAATGAATTTCAATGTTCCTTGGGCTTTTTATCTCATTCCGTAGATGTAATATGTAAATCGTGTGATATTTTGCCATCCCGGCAAGGTTGCATAATGTTGGAAGTGTTGTGGTGTTGCTGGATGTCTGGTGGATTTTGGAAAATTTACTGCGTCAACATCTGTCGCACCCCACTAGCATACAGTTCTGTCTCATACATACACAGAGGGACGTCAGAACTTTGGTGACGAAAGTTTCAGAATGTCTGAAGCTTGCATGGCGAATTATGGTTATGCGTCAGACCAGGGGCTGTGATACTGTTTCAGGAGGCAAGGTTATTTTGCTGTTTTTATATCTTCATCTTGAGCGTCTCTGCAGTCGTCCAACACCTTTGTAACAAAAAATCTAGAACAAACAGGTGCATCTTTCATATATTTTATACGTATTTACTGTGTTTTTTTATCGTTTGTACTGTGTTTTTTGTATTGTTTCGTTTATGTATATTTATTCTTATTTGTTTTGTCTGTACTAGTGTAAGGACTACTGCCACCAAGTGACAACTAAATTGCAGTTAATAATAATAATAATAATAATAATAATAATAATTTTGTTGTGGAATCAAGCAGTACACACAGACAGAATAGTTACAGCAAATAGGCCAGACATAAAAATTAAGAACAAAAAAGAGAAAACGTGCACACTGATAGATGCGGCAATACCCGCAGACAGAAATATTGTGCAAAAGAAAGTGGAAAAGAAGTTAAAATACAAGAGTTTATGTATAGAGATACAACGAATGTGGAACCTGAAATGTAGGATTATACCAGTAATAACTTGAGTCACTGGAATAGTAACGAGAAGCTTAAGGCAAAATTTGGAAACTGTACCAGGTACACATTCGATAGATTCACTACAAAAGACAGTTATACTTGGAACATCACACATAATACGGAAAGTACTGCAATGTGAAGCTTGAAGCCTGAGCGGTGGGGATCACCGCTGGTTCAAGAGAAGTACCAGG
>Ga0131853_10007940_pt1 | contig 19267 bp, 12 predicted proteins | sample TergutLab28metaG_FD_92764 | JGI IMG/M metagenome (GOLD analysis project Ga0131853, IMG submission 92764) | Labiotermes labralis P1 segment gut microbial communities from Petit-Saut dam, French Guiana - Lab288 P1 (version 2) (version 2) | ecosystem: Host-associated > Arthropoda: Insects >...
TAACAGAAATGAGTACCAGGAGTATTTCCTGGGGGTAAAGGCGGCCGGTGCGTAAGGCTGACAACCTACCACCATCCTGTGCCGTTGTCACGAAATCTGGGAGCCTTAACTTCCTGGAACCCTATGGGCTTGTCCAGGCCTGTAATGGGACTGATTTTTATATTCAACAAATAAATGGATGTGTTGGTTCTTGATTAGCAAATATCAGAACACCATGCGCCCCAATAACATACAAAGTAATATGCATAGAGATTTAGTCGTTCAGTTCCAACATTAGCCTGTTTAACTTATCTTTCTTTTTATGTCAAAAAGACTCCAGTTAATCTTCAGCTGGGGCTGATCGACTTCCAGCTGGCATAGAACTAAAACAAAAGTTTATTTCCACTAACTGGTAAATATTTTGGTGGTTAAGTAAGTCGAGGGAGGGTAGTTCAAGGACCTTGGAAATAAGACCACCTCAGTATTTTCATTGGACTACATTTGTGATAAACCTTCCTTGTAATAAATAGGGGAAAAAATGCGAAAAGTACAGGACGGAAAACAGACGAAATTCTTGACCCAGTTTCGTCCATTGCAGTTTCCAACTTTAACCCAAACACTGGAAGGCTAATCAACAACCACGATTATCATTATCTACTGCATTAATTTAGTAAGTACTGGCTCTGTTAAAGCATATTTAGATAACATATGATTTTATACTTGTTAAAGAATATTCCATTTTTTTTTTATTTTATCCCTTCCAGCCCAACAAATTTCTTGCAAATTCTGTTTGACCTTTTTTGGAAAATGTGTCTGTCCCTATGTTAGAGCTACACAGTGTGTGTTACACTTCTATTTGGTATACTTTGCTTGCAGGAAAAGAACAACAAACGTCAAAAAGAGTATAAAATTAATTTTCATATTGCGACAAGTAACACGTTCACGTGTAGCTGCCACTGCCATCGCTCCCAAAGTGGCCACCTTCGACACCAGAACAGCCGCCACCACCACCACCACCGCCACGGGTTAATACGTCTAGCCTATTGAGGCACCAAATATAGCTCTTAAATAATACCTTTCAGAGACAAGCATGAATCCTGTGGAAATATCGAAGGAAAATATTGTGATAAAATAATTCTTGTGAACATGCCAGACGTTCTGCATACAAAAATTGTCATAAATATGGGCTTACTATAAAAAAACGGACAGGTCAGGGACCATGATGTTATCGAACACGCAACCACGAACTTCTTTATTTATTCATATAAATATATGAAATTTTACAGGACAACAATATGGATGAAGCAATGTCCCTATCTAGTGGTAAGCAAAGATTATTTTCGGCAAATGTGTGCTTTGAAACTCCGACAAAAGCATATCTTCCAGTGCCGTTTATTGTTACAAAATTCTTCTCGTGTTCTAATTGCTAAATTATTCTCCAAATATAAATTACGAGAGAGTATCAAACCTTAGTCTTTCACGTGCATTTACAAATATTTGGAAAAACGTGTTAAATTTTGCAAAAAACTGGGAACGCTCTCCACGTCGTATCCACGCACATGCGTCTGCCAGAAGCAAGTCCTCTGGGACGTAACTGCCTGTCGACTGATAAATAATTGCTGGAGTGCTGAAAGCAACATGACCCTTCGAAAACTCTATGACTATTTGCCATTGGAGACGGTGCTACAGCCCAGAGAAACTAAAGCTTCAGCAACATCGATGTGAGGAATTCAAATACAAAAACCTATGAGTTATATAATCAATTGAAACTTCCGCCTGACTATGAATTAGCAAAAATACATCCACTATATTCTTTTGATATGGATAACCTGCGTCCTTTCCCAGTGGCCCAAACATCTTATTTTATATTCTTTCAATTATGTACTGATAACACTTTTCAATACTTTTCACATACCGTCCTGCAGTTAGGTTCAAGCAATCAGAACACATCCACTATGAGAGAAAGTTTCCCTAATGCTTCCATTCGACTGCCGTTTTGCCAAACGTCAGCGTTCTGACCCTTACAACACAATTTATATTGTCACAATACCACAATTCTGGCTGCTTTTCCTTCTGCAACTTCCGAAATGATATTTTCCTTACCGTTCAACACACGTTTATGGAGTCTCGTTTATTGCTAACGTCAACTACTTTATTACAGCATGCACTAGGGAACACAAAAGCAGATTCATTATATGATCAGGACCTCTTAATTTAATATGCTCATAAAGAGAATTGAGACATATAGGAAGGAAATGACAATGGAACACAAACTTATAATTGCCTTTCAGTGTACTATGAAACATAACCTGAAAAGTTCACACTTCTCTAAACACAAACCACGTTATTTTCAAATAAAATTTCGATTTTACAGCACACTAACGAACCCAAAGAAAATATTTCATCAGCTACGCGATGATAACTTTCTAGCAGTCACCATATTCTAACAGCGACCCAAAAAAGACGACTGAATACATTCATGATATTTTGCTATCAAGATTTTTAGCACAGAAATTCGAAGCGCTAAAATCTGTAAGGGGACTAGAGTAGTTTTAAACCGTACGATGTGGTGGCTGGAAGAGTTCAAGAATGGTGTGTGGAAGAGAAAATTGTGCCTTAAGAAGGAGAAAGAAATAGGAAACTGGAAAAAGTGCATAAAATTATTAGCAAGATTAAATCAAGGACGATGAGATGGGTGGTACATGTGGTACGTACGGAGAAGAAAAGGAAAGAAAAAGAAAACGGTACTTGGTAAAGAAACCTGAAGGAAATGAACCACTTGGTAGACCTATATGTAGATGAAAGAACAATACTAAAATGTATCACAAAGATAGGATGGGAGGGCAGAGACTAAATTACCCTGAATCTGGATAGGGACAACTCGGGCTCTTATTAATACATTAATAAACATACTGGGTCCGTAAAATTTTGAAAATTCCTTGACTGGCTAAGGAAGTATTGGCTTCTCATGAAGGACCGTGTTCCGTAAAATTAGTCAGTTAGTTAACCGGCCAGTCGATCAGGTGTTTTGATATCATGGCAAATTTTCCGAGTCCCAATATAACCTTACAGCTCCTCAGCAAGCATTGGATGTCAGATTTGCACAGGTGGGAGCGCTTTTTAACTGTTCTCTACGCGTTTTCTACGTAAAGGATTCAAAATTAACACATAATGTAAATAAACAATTACCGGTTAAGAAACTATGTGAATGGAAAATGAGGTTAGGAAGTCGCAAAATTCTAATAACATCAACACCCACCTCACAATTTAACATACATCCTACGATGACGTAGTAGTGAGGTGTAAAATAGAGACCTCAATAAATTTTCATTTGGTGTCAGCATATAACAGGGAAGCACTTCAAGCATTGCATGACAGGTAGGTATCTGAAGCGTGCGTTTGCATTTTGTCATTTGAATAATGATGTAAATTTACGTACTCTGACTAATACCACAGAATTTCCCGGAGAACAGACAGTTACCGTCCCCACAATAAAAGGCCCCCTCCATTCACTGCTGCACAACTACGAGGCCAAAACGGTACAAGAATGAAGAGAATGTGGACTGAGATATAAGAAAAATCTTCTTGATATGCAATCGCAGCTGTTTCTTTTCTAGAACTTCTTAGTACTCCAAACACGATGTTAAGATATATCTCCCTCTTTCGTTCTCGTATCTTCAAAGATGTAATAAAAGTAAATGTCATGAGGAAAGCGACGACGCGGAATGTAATTGCGTAGACTTTATCTTCTAAAAGGGAGCAGGAACTTGCCTTCACAACCAGTTCCAGAGACACGTAACTCACTGTAATTACAGCAAAACAGGCTAATCATTTTACTAATGTTAACAATAATGTCGGCGAACCAACACGACCCCGGCACTCCCGGGATCATCTGAATATTGCATGTTTATTTGCTTCAGTTTGAACTGACTCTCTGCCATCGAAAGTAGTTTTGAAACTACAATGCCTACGCGTGTCGTCAAAGTAAAGCCAATCAACTTATGACAATCGGGGTAAACTCGTACATTACACCACCAACAAAATGCACAATATTACTATATATAAGCTACATTTAAGATATTATAACCTCAACATATTTTATGTCAAAGAATGTCCAACAGCGTGCAACTATACACAGTTTATTTTTTATCTGTAAACCGCTCTACATGTTTCGGGTGGTATCTCCACACACCATCAGGAGCACAAACAACTGTATCTACAGCATCTGGTACTAGTCAACCGTTGTTGTTACCTGTCGTTATTGTGGAGGAGTTGAGTTATTGTGGAGGAGTTGAGACTCAACTCCTCCACAATAACGACAGGTAGCAACAACGGTTAACTAGTAGATACAGTTATTTGTGCTCCTGATGGTGTGTACATGTAGAGCAGTTTACAGATAAAATAAACTGTGTATAGTTGCATCTTGTTGGACGGTTATTGACATAGAATTGCTATGCACCGTCCCATGAACATAAAACTCGACATAACCGTTAGAGTTGTAATATTCTAATTGTAAATTATATGTAATAATATTCTGCATTTTTTTGGTGTCGTCATATGTAATTATCAGTTAATATCCGGACATGAATAATGTAAACTAATGACCATATTTAACGCCTGCACTTTAGTGTACATTAAGTACACGGTACTTGAGAAAATGGACAGTGTCCAAAATACTTACTGTGCACTGAACTAAATAATGTCTGTAAACTTCTTAAGAGAATCTTTGAATAATTTTCCTCAGTCTGCTATAAATTGGGACACCCACTCATAGCATTTTACACAGCTCTGCTGCTACGCCGACTGAGGAACAGCATTTCCGTCATATTACTTGTGTGGGCCATTCTCTTCTGTGCTAGATTTCACACGTCTGTTACTTAAATGTGTCTTTATTTCTTATTAGTTATATTCATATCATTCCCCGCGGTAAATGATGACCTGCAGTCATGTAGCAAACATTTCCCCGAAACACTGCTATTTGCGGTACCAGTATGTGTTTACTTCACCAACTTTGACATGAGACCCAGAAATTATTTGTTATGTGGTTTGCCGAAGATGCAAGAAACGGTCCTAAATCTGCAAAACTCATGCAAATTCAATACTGAACGTGCAGTACCTTAATATTTTAATTTAATGTAAATATAACCTAACATTTAACTTTAATTAAGGTCTTAGCTGTTAGGACAGGGACGGTATGTGTAAAGCTAACAAATCCAATATTCTTTAAGTACTTTTTTATGTTCTTCTGACCGTGCATCTCAGTATAATCTTAGTAATTAACCAGTTTAATGCACAAATTCTTGTTTTATAATAAGTTTATTATGTAGAGACATATAATAAACTTACTATAAAACAGGAATTTGTGTATTAAGTTGCTTAATTTCTAAGATTGATGAAGTATTGTTCAAGTACAAAGCCAATATATTTATGTGTTTATTCCAAATGATCATCTTCAAAACCTACTGCACTCCACGAAGCACAGAACACATCAATGATATCCTTCGAAATAGTTTTAAGTTCCAGTCCTTTTTTGGACGCTAATACACTCTGACCTATCAAAGGGAGTTCCCAGAGCACACGGAACCGTTAGTTTCTTACCATCTTCCAAAGAGGCCAGCATTGGCCCTTACACTGAGCCAAACAAGTTCATTCCACACATCGTATGCTGCTTCGATCGATTTTATTATTATTCAATCCATCCCTAGGTCTTCAAGAGTTTAGAAATTTTAGTGGCAGTTTTTGTACCTGGACTTATGAAACCGAAATAAGATGTTGTAGGTCTAAAGGTACGCTATTTTCATATATCTAGTAATTTCCTTTTTATTTGTTAGGAAAATTAATCATTTACTTCAGGCTTACTTATAGTAGGCAATTTAAATTCCCTGCTACATAATAAGTTCTTTAATTACGTGACAATTGAAGTTTCAGCAAATATATTACTGAGCCAATGGTGATGTCTGGTTTGAAACCATTTTCTACGACCCAATCGCCTCAGATATCAACTTCTGTCAGAAAAACCTTCACAAGCCACTTCAAGATCATGGCCGGTAACATTTTATGCATACAGTAATCGAATATTTAAGCGACAAACATGGTATTCTAGCAGTTTACCATCTATAGGATGAAAGAGACTCCCTTAACAGTGGGCTAATTCTAGAAGCAGCTGGCTCTGCGCTCTCAAACGACTAAGTAGCTTGCTTCTTCTGAAATCCGCAGCGGTAAGGAAGGCAATACGTGAAATATACCTACTCGAAGAAGACCGCACCTACCCGCAGGAACGCTGGTGTATTAATCAGACACTTAAGTTTGCTGCGGGTATGTCTTGCTGTGCATATTTCCGTCATATATTAAGCCACGCAACTTTTTGATTAGACCTCATAATCATTGGCACCTGGAAAAAGTATCACATTTACTAAAATAACAAGCTGTGTGTGTGTGTGTGTGTGTGTGTGTGTGTGTGTTAAATAATGTCACATAAATCACGAAGTTAATACTCTGAGTAGCCTTAAAAACTGACAGCAGCTGCATGGATATTGTAAGGTAGGGGTACACAAACCCTGTGCGCACGTTCGCCTGTGCAAGTAATTTGTACACGTTGGCGACTGATATGTTTGGGTCCTCAGTATGAAACTTGCTTCATGTCACCCTTCTGGTCTCTAGAATTTTGAAGTCGCTGCTAGATTCTTTGTAAATTTACGCAAACTTGTACCAATAATATATTTAACTTGAAATTTTGAGTATTTTGTGTACTGATTCCAAACTTGTCGCACGGTTGGATCCGCATGGAATAACAACCAAATAACTGTCGATCATGTTTTTCTTGTAACTTTTTTATCTATACTCAATACGTTCCACGCTACTTCCGGTTCCAGGTTTTATTTCTGTCTCGTCCTTTGCCTCTTACTTCTATTACAGCCTTCCTTTTGTCTACATATTTCATTTTATTTTACTTTTTCCTGATACTGCCTCTTCGGACATAACTAAACACATCTGTATTTTAATCAAATATTAAGATAGTACACGTCAGGTAAATCGCATTGTGAAACATGGATTTGCGTACGTTTTCTGCACTCAGTGCAAAAAGTGAATGCATAATGAGATTGCCCTCCTTAAGAACTGAGACCTACGTACAGTATGTTGTATGGGGTAGGGTGGCCGAAATTCGTGTTAGTCAGGCGAATTTATTTTTAGTATCAAAGAATCTGTCACAGTACCTGCACTGCACGAAGATCATATCGCAAATACGAATGTATCTAAGTCATGAAACATGCATAATTAAATAAGGAATATTATGTCCAACATTCTGTATTGATTTGACTGTGTAAAAAGGTAAAAAAAAACGACTAACCTCTAAATGCCTAGAACTGTAACCGGCGTATAGTCAATGTAGGTTTCTCTGTGTTTGAAATAAGTGATACTCCACGACCAGGGACAGATGCGGAGTATCAACGAAAGCATGTGCGAATTCTATATTATAAGAGAAAGTTACACACCTTCTCCTGGAAATGAAAAATCTCCACGGAAAGGAACCCATCCTCACGACAAGGCCAGATCTTCAACCCTTCTGCAGATAATAAAGAACGCAATCGACTGGTACTCCTATTGTATACAGAGAGAGAGAGACACTACTTTTTTGTTTTCACCGTGCTAATGAACACAGGTCGCTTCCTTTTAATTAAGGTTTAAGAATAGAAGCTTCGTGTTAAATAGAACACTGAAAGATAAACACACAAAATACACGCCAGTCGCCCGCGATTCGTTAGACGTTGTGCAATATGTTAATGACACCAAAATAATTCTGCTGGAAAATTACAGGAAACTGAATCTCAAACAGCTTAAGTTAGGAGAACAGATGCACAACTTAGGGGTGATTCAAACCTTCCTACGCCGTGTAATGAGAACTGAGCTCTTTTTGGTTATTACGCAGCGCGTAGTGGTAGATTATTATTGTGACCCTTGAAGATGGGACCAATAGGTTATCCCGAAGCGTCGATAAGAAATTATCACTACATACTACGTTATAGCCCAGGGGAGCGCTCTTCTCATATTCACAACCTGTTCAATTTAGATGTCGCCAATTTATATCGACAAATCTTATCGGAAACCCTTTTATCTGCCATAAATGTCACTTGCCTATATTGAAATTACGTGTTATACGGGGTTTTGAAATTATGACGCTGCGAACAAGCCTGTCGAAATTCAGTGAGTATGTCCATTTTCCAAAGAACCATAAAGTAAAAACACTGTACATAAAATAAATTGATGTAATATAGGTAGTTTTTCCACTTGGGATATTCCAGCTCCTTCCTGTACAAGTATGACACACTACAGGCTTTGATGTAATTTGAATTTTATAAACATGTCAACGTCTGTTGACACTGAAAGCATCAATAATTAAGGCAGTATATCTTGTCCAGAATGTCCAGCCGAATAACTAGAAATCATGACACGCAGAACGCGGCCTCCTTCCATATTACGTCAGACATAATCATAAATATCTCGGTAGCTGCCATTAATTCTACAAGAAACGAAAAATGTGGCAGCGTGTGCTCAGGACTCAAAAGTTCACGAAAAATTAAATCCTGTGTAGAGTCAAGTAGGTAACATCTTATTAATCAATAAGACGAAACACCGCAGACGATTTGAATCAACACGAACATCGCAGTCAGAGCCTGAAATTTCGCACTCAGTAAATAAATAATCTTTTCCAAATGTCTATCCTCTAGTTTCATATACCCCATTGCTCTAAGTGCACAGTTACTTCAGACACAATTTAAAAATAAGCACAATTAAGAATGGGACTTTTAGGCTGTTTTCAACAGGCACCTGGCAGTTATTTTAGCCATTTCATGGTAACGTACCTACTTTTGGGCCAAATGATGTAACAATGACGCCAACAACTAAGCAAAATTTTCTGAGTTGTGTCATGTAACATTCATAACGCTGATTAAATTACCCCCTTCTCTTATGTTAAGGACCTTTATTTATGTATTAGAGCGATCCAAAACAAAGAAGATTGCATCATAAATTGCTTTTAGAATTGTTCCCTACAGTATTCTTTATCAGTGTTAGAAGACAATGCTTCCCCCAGTACTTGCCTGTGTAATGTATGCAAATTCATTATGCATCGCGTACGACTCTGTTTTAATATATTCAGGACACATTTCACAAAACAAAACAACCACTACCCCTGAAGTGGTATGCCCATGCTCATATTCAAATTGGTTGCACAACTCTTAGTTAAACTGGGACACGCCAAAACATTCATTAAACAGCAGTCTGTGACACACACATAGTGAAGTGTCATGTCGGTTTTACTCTTCCTGTATTCACAGATATGCATATTCAACAAATTAATCATTCTCACATTCCGCGTTAAACAATACGTACAGCTGATACACTGTCTTTAAATGACCTATCGATCTCGTTTACTAATCGGATTTGGAGGATGTGAGATGGAATTACGGCACGTCATATTAGTGTGAGTGCTCTATTAACTGCAAACTTTGACTGTCCTTGATGAATGTAACGTGGATTCGCCAAATTTATTCGAATATACTTACACAAATGTATATAGAGCACAGTGCAGAGAACAGAATTGAAAAGCATTATGGACCTGAAAGCGGGTCGGGTAAATCATTTAATGAGAAGCTACATAATCTGCAGTCTTCAAAAAGCAGCCTAAGGACAATCAAGTCAATAGGATAAGATGTATTTGACGTGTAGCACGAAAGGGAGGGATGTTAAATGCATTTAGAATTTTAATAAAAAGGCTTGAAAAGGGTGTTAAAATGGGAGACTGTTAAGGAAACGATATTACAGGATTTCGTGTGTGAGGATCTGGCTTGGATTGAACTGTGTGACGCACCCTTCCACCTCCCTTCTTTCCTCTTTTTTTTACGGTCTTAAATCAAAATAAGACAGTATGAAGTACGTCATCACGGGAATATTCGTATATGTGTGTGTGAGGCAGGGATATCTCTGGGTACAGGTTTGTCAAGAGGCAAAAAACTAGACAGAAAATGTACATATGACGTAACATTGAGGCGATTTCGTGCAATCATTGTTGCAGTGGGAAAGCAATAAGCATTACACGTTCCGATTTGTGCTTGTAGCCTTAGGCATCCAGCATCCAATGCGCATAAGCTACACGGTCATCTGTGGCTCGTCCGGCTGTACCATATTTTTTCACAATTTCTCATAAACAGCAGGATTTTAGAAAAAAAAAACCCTACTGAATATGAAATATGTGTTTTTATTTTCTCTAGACCTTTTTTCTTAAGCCTTTATCATTCTAAGAAGAACTGAGCAATATATGATCACAAATGTACGATTTCAATCGTCTTCGTGTAAAGTGCCCTTTATTCTTGACAGATTTTAATGAAACTTGAATTTTTGTCGACTTTTTTCCAACAATACGTTAATATCAAATTTCATGAAACTCCGTCCATTAGGAGCCGAGCTGTTCCATGCGGACGGTCAGACAAACATGACGAAGCTAACAGTCTTTTTCGTAATTTAGCGAACACGCATAATAATACACTCTCCTTGTTTTGTAGTTTTTGAAATAACGTGGCTGTGGGTGATCAGTGTCACTCAATTTATCGTCGGCACTTAATGCAATTTATCAATTTATGGCACTTTTTAAAACTATCTCTCACTCAACTATATATATATATATATATATATATATATAAATTGCTCGACATAAGTAAAAACAGGATAATCAATAACCTCCCTGGATAGCAACTCCACATCACCCACAATACTCCACTACTTCCCCTTGCCTCACAAAGAAAAATTGCAACCGTCCTCCGTAGCCTGAAAGCTTGCAAACTCAAATTGTAATTTTTTAAAATGGTTGGTTCTTTTCTTCCCAACCTACTTATCCGCCACATATCTCTATCTTTTTTCAAACAATGTATCTTTATTGCACAAAGAAGTGTCACAAGGTTCAGCTACTGCCTAAGACGAAAAAGGAAGGAAAAAAACTACACTGCAAGTTTTTAGGCGCGTTCGTAAAATTGTGAAAAACGACTATTAGATTCGTCATGTCCGTCCGGCCGTCTCTCTGTCTGTCTCTCGGTCCAAATGGAACAACTCGGCTCTCACTGGACGGATTTCCATGAACTTTGATATTTCAGTATTTTTCGAACATCTGTCGAGAAGATTCAAGTTTCATTCAAAGCTGACAATAATAGCAGGTACTTTACATGAAGACCAATACACATTTGTGCTACTATCTCGCTCTTTCCTTCATACAATGAGAAATTTTCAGAAAAAAATTGTAGAAAAAAAGAAAACACACTTTTTATGTTCAAAAATTTTTTTTCGAGAATCGTGCCTATCATGAGATAATGTGGAATTGTGTTACCGCCGGACAGGCCATTCGCATTGCACGTTATATACCTAACAGTACAAACACACACTCAGAATATGAAATATTTATTGCTTTAACTGGAACAATGGTTGCACGAAGGTGCCTCAATGTTACTTGATACGTGCGTGCATTGCCTGTCTTGTTTAAATACCGTGGATATTTATGGCCCTTAAGCTAAATTAACAAATTAATTATCACTAAAAGGAGTTTTCAAGTATTATCTGGTTACAATACAGATAAAATACAGAATAATTTAATTTTCGAGTGGTTTATAAATTGGCCTATATACACCTACGTCCCTAAGATTCGAGTGGGTCGACTTTGGAAAGAAGTCAAAGTAACCGTGAACCTCCAGTGACCAATAGTATTCCTTCGAGACGAATATCGGGACCATGGTTTGATGGTTGAACCTTCACTGCACCCCATCAAGTCTTCTTCGTTCTTCAGTACATGATAACCACACATTTCATATCGTGTAAATAGCATGACGCGGCATAATTACAGCAAACAAAATGGTTATTCAACCGATATCTAGATTCTAAGGATAGACACATGTTCACTTATCTTGTACTTTATAAGCTTACGAATGATTCTTGTTAGTTCTTTCCGAACGTCGGTTTCCTTCGGGTAAAATGTTCGTAACTTAAAATATTATTTGAAATGCGTTTTCTTCCCACTTCCACTAGTTCTAGAGTTACTTAAGAGAATATATGAGCTGAACCTGTCAACAGCCCGTTTTCAAGGAAATTTCGTGACATCAACAGCTCAACTAAATGCATTACCTTGTCTAACGATGATAAATGATACGCATACAACGAAAACATAAAACTGCACGTCTGCTATATAACAATTTAAAGTGTTTCCTAGCATACTAAAATGGTAGAAAATTACTCTTATGTAAAGATTTTTTCACATGAAACGAGACGAACTCTGCTACAAAGGCTTCCAGTGAATGCGTAGCAATGAAAAGTTGTAAGCTGTTTTTAATTTTTTATTCCGTTGATAAATCTACTCATAAGCTTCTCTTTTTCTGAAGGCTACCATAACCAATCAAAAATTTTCACTTCTTTGTACCGGAAAAAAATAGATTATCTGACAAGAATAAAATGAGTTTTATTCTCTGAGTAAGCATTTAAAAAAAGACCACCTTAGGTACAGACTATTGACCTGTTCCTAAATTAGCTACCTATTAATCGCCTCACCTATGTGACATAATGCGAGGGCCTACATGCACTACAGAAAAGTCATTTTATCATGTCCAAAAATTATTGTTTTTATTAAATTACGCTATTTGCAGAGATAAACTACTCGCCACACGTTCATCTCAGATCTTTCTCCTACATCTAGTTCATTCCTTTCGTTCACGGATCTCTAAAAGACAACAGTAATCTCCAACGTGACATCGATATGACAGCTATACGGAAGAATACGGGAGAAACTGGAGCAGCAGAATTCGTGACACTTTGACGCGCACGCAACAGCAGCTGAATTATTGGTTGGTTTATGTGTAGATACAGACATATCTCTGTCGAAATAAAATATTTATTACTATTCACAATGTATCTTTTTTTTCTAAATTACGATCACTCTATTAATACAGATAAATACATTTACTAAATATTCGAACACAGAAATACTTTTAAAGAAGTACTGTATTCCGTATACAAATAGTAATTTATCACAAAAATTTAACAAATCTTTGATTATTTTCACCAATCTGTTTAAATAGCATTTTACATATTAGTTTTTAGGCGCCAAAAATACACCACATCTCCGTAGCATGAGATTTTGTTAAGGATATTGAGGGAAATAATTGTTCTGATTTCTGAGAACCAAACTAATCCGACTTAAACGTATGTAGACAAACTATAGTATTACTTAATTTTAAATAAATCTGTATACACACTAACCACAGCCTCATAAAGAATTCGGCCAAGTCAGCGTTCAAAAATTATCATACTGATTATAGGCAAAAATTCTGAATGAACAATGTTCAATTGAATGAATTTTACGCATTAATATAATTACAGACGCGCGTGTTTTTCCCACTTACTAAATTCAGTTCTATTGGCCCGTTAGACACATGTTTAATAATTTCACTATTTCAGATTGTGAGATAAAGTACATGTAATACGCAGCGAACTTAACATTTGAAATTTCATACTGTTCATTCCGTGTACTGTGAAACGGTTTATGACCTCTATCATTACCAAATAATAAACAATTCAATATATTATGTATTATACTCTTAATTTGATCCTACGTGTTTTCGGTGCAACTGCCATTCTGAGGAAGATTACACCAATTTTGTTAAAACATAGAGCAAAAAAATATTTTTACAATGATCATGCGTATCAGTGTGCCAGGTAATATCCTCTTTGCACAAGCCAACCTGCTAATTTAATTAGTAAGTTGGATTGTACACCTTTGTTATAATAACTCCCTGAGGATGGCACCTGAGTGCCGAAAGATGTAGGAGTTTTATATGTGTTAAATATGCTGTATAAAATAGTGCATCTTTTGGAAAATATATAGAATGACGGAACATGCAGTTCTACAAACGCAGTCAAGGGAACACGAAATTAGCCATCAGAACGAATATTCTTATGTTATTACATTTCTGGCAAGCGCTGAGTCTTCGATCCGTCATGTGAAATAATGTAATGCCCAGTGGCTACTCCCGGATTAAGGCGGAAGAACAGAGCAGACCCGGCCGATAGGCACTGCACCATGATTGCCAACAGGCTGAATTCATTAAACTCTGGTAGTTCTCTGAGCTCTCCCTGATCAGACTACTCGATAAACAGCAGCTCCAAATCCATTTCGATGTTTGTTTTGTTAAGAAAGTCGTTAACATTGATGACGCACTGTTCACCTACTCACCATTTCATTATTTCGTTACAATCGAATCATTTTGTGTACGACACTTAACGCATAATCACGATGTTCGTCAAGTGTTATAATTGTTAGTTTTTTTTTCAGATTACAAACGGATTTTCTGGAATTATTCCATCGGTAGTTTTATTTGCCGCGTTCGCTTCCAGCATGCGTATTCACCATTTTCGGAAATCGATGTGTTTTTGTTTGCTGCACATTTCTGTGTTATTTTTCCATTTAATAAATTTACCTCTCTCAAACTTATGCTATTTTCTCTTTAAATGTCGCAGTAAATACATGCAACTAAAAACACTAATATTTAATTACCTTTCATGTAACAGACTCATCCGGTTTCCCAGACTTAATTCCGGCAGTAAAAACCTGCCTTAAAGTTTTTTAATTCAATCGACATTACCAAAACAAATCGACATTACCAAAACAAATCGACAGTACCAAAACAAATCGACATTACCAAAACAAATCGACAGTACCAAAACAAATCTCCATAAAATCGAATTTAATATTAATCTTACATGGCCTTGTTGGTCTTCCACATGATAGATTCCTAAGAAGTTTGCACTCCATCATTCTCTAGACATTTGACTGTTTTCGTTCTCCACTTTGTCTTATGCACTAACCTCATTGTCTGAATGTGGTGATAACATTAGAAGAGAAAATATAAAATTCCGAGTTTTGTAATATTAAACGTCCTCCATACATGAATAAGCATGTTTTATGTTTTAATTTAAAGAACCTTGGTATGGAGGGTTTGCGGAATCTTATTTTTAGTGGCTGGAATAAAACAAATTATCGGTTGTTACCAGTTCACACCTAACTTGCTACACTTGACATCTGTGCTACAATTAATCTCTGCAGATCATAAATTTTTCTCGAATTCACAAGTACAAACACTATAAATTACGAAGGCATCAAAATAAATATTTTTACACTCTAATCAGCTACATTAATCATAAGCTACTGCTAAGATGACATAACCTAAGCTAGGGTTACTGTATATCCATCACAAGAATAGGGGATATTTCCCTCTTAAGCTCTATAAAAAGAGGATACATCAGCGAAAAAACCAAGAAGTAAGAGGTATAAATAATCACAATTTCATTATGTAAAAGGCAGTCTCTGTTTCTCTGTTAATAGTTCTTCACATTTCAAGGGTACGAAATTCTGAGTGGGACCCCTTAAGCAGTTTTTCACCGAGTTCAAGTTTGAGTAAAAGTTATTCAGAAATTCTGCGCCGAAGTTTTCATAGGCATTCTGGACGTCCTCAGATGTTCTCATGCGTTTTCATTTTTTGACTTGGAGAATTATAATGTAATAAAGGTAGGACTTTCTGCATGTTTGAAAGTGCTCAAATATGCAAAAGCTCTAAGAAAACAAGTAGTAAAAAACTCGGATATTTCTAAAAATTTACAAATCCACCCAAAAGGAAATTTTCGGTTCGAGAAATGGAACATGTCGGGGAGGGGGGCGATGAAGTATGGTAGTCCTACTGACGTTTAAGAGCGGCAGTTCACTGACGTCAATTTCAGTTACAACAAGCTACGACTGAGCTTCCGGAGTCTCGTTTCTAACATAAGCACCACCTATATGGAAAGTATCAGTGGCGTTACACCGTGCATCGCATCCTTTGTACTTCCTTACAAATCTAATATTACAATTTATTTGGTATTTTATATAAAGGAACCTATCCAAGGGCTTCGCATACCCAGTCTATTTATATAAAGCACTGCACAGTAAAAGTTCTCATACTTCAAAGGTAGATTTGTCTAGTGTTGAAAAAGAAGCAAGGTCCCTTTCAGAAGTATCATGAAACGGCAAAAGGTAGAGGCTAAAATGAAATTAATATTTTATGATGAGAATTTTTATAAAAGCAAAAGAAAATGGGGCCGAAATAAACGAAGCCACGAAAAAAGCCTTGACGTGGCTCACTCATCTCGTACATAATTCACACGCGAAGTTATAAATAAGCACAGCAAAACACAAAAAGCAAGTTGTCTGCAAACTTAGAATTTCAACTATTATACGCATCGTCTACGACACGAATTCGTTAGATATATCTGATTCGACTGAACAAGTACAAGGGGAAGTAAGCCACATAAAGCATGTTTTTGCTTTGAAACTAACTAAATCACATTCTTGATAGTTTCTATTCTTCTCAGACAATCTATATCAGAATGAACATTTCTCGTGTTCACAAAACCCATTGAAAATTCTACATCAAAATGAAACAATAAATGCTAACGTATATTCAGTACTACGGCATAACAATGTTCCTTTACTATGATATTTATATGAATTTTGTCCCATGAAATTTTGAATATTTTTAAGGCATAAGTAAACAAATTTTAAATTTAATCTTAATTAATTTGGGTTTAATACTAGCTAGTAAATAAAATTCAATGCCCTTCACATACAACGTATTTGTTACGGACTGAAACACGATAGGATAATTTGGAGCATGGTCCGAATTGGTTTAAATGTGTCGGGCACGTAAGCGTAGCTTTGAAATAGAATTGTATTTTTTATGGTTACAAATAAGGCCAATTTTAGTGTCTTAGAACAGACGGCGTAGGTTCACAAAAATTCAATGGATCCTCAAGCCATTTCCACGTAGTCAGCTTGAATCTTCCACTGAACATGGATAATACTGTCGTTTGTCTCGTACAGTTGCATGCATGCATTACCACATTTTATGATTCCTCATATTTGGTCACAGGATCAACCTGGCAGTTTTATAGCCAGGTAAATATTTCTGAATGCATGGGAAGACATTACAGGAGGGCAGAAGCACTTTGCTTTGAGCTCATATCGACTAGAATGTGCTAAGATTAAGGAGCGGACCAATCAGAACATTTGTAAGAACCGAAGAAGGAGCAATGGAAAAATTTCATCTGACATGAGCGCCAAAGGCGTGAGAGGAGGCTCAGGAGGTGCTGAAGAGCGTAAGGTCCAACAAAAAATATTTTATCCCTATGGATTCAGGAAACTCATTTGTAACTACTATGATTATGATTCAATATCTGCCATTAAATTTACCTCACTTTCCAACATACATGCTTATATATAATTGGATAAAACTGTAAAATTTACAGTGGAACGCCAATTATTATTCTATCTTCTAGTCTTTTTCTTCTTTCACTTTGCTACCCTGCGTTGAATAAACTGCTGGATATCCGATAATAATAACAAATAATTAATTGCAGAGTATCCTTAAACAGCTTTTGTGTGTGTGTGTGTGTGTTACGTCAGGACGATGCATCAACTGCCGAATTTTTCAGTTATCAAATGAAAGGCTCTGTCTACAGAGCAGATTAAACCCCAGTACATTAAACTATGTCACGTTCAGTAGCAAAAGTGCACCGTAAATTTGCGTCAGTGAACATTTTATAGCCAATTCTTAATTGTAATTTATACATCCGGATTTACTGTAACCACTTATGAGTTTTATTAATCCGAACTTAACTAAAATATCTTGAGAGAGTGCAAGGCGATTATTACCATTAGGACACACTTTCGTTTTTGTGTGATTACAGCATTAGAAAATGTAAGAAGAAATTTCTATCTAATTAGCTACAAATTCAAACAGATCATAACTAGGGATGATCTTCATATATAAAAGGGTGTGTTCCATATATGTAGTGACTGGTAACCTACCAGACACTTGGCCCAATTTCTAGTCTCGAATTAGTAAAAATGTTGACATTGTTCCTATGGATGTCATCTGCGGTTAATAGGTGCCAAGGAGCCAAGGGAATTTCTGATATAAGCTAAAAGGATTTCAATATTTTTGCGATTTTTCTCATAATTTACATGTTCAACGAGCACTGAAAACGGTGTAGTTTATTTCGCTTTGCTGACAGTTTGTAGACAAAACTAACAAATGAAGAGTGCTGGAATTATAATCTTGACTCTTAATTAAAGTTAAATGATATTGTCTTTGAAATTAAACAATTAACTTTGAATTATTTTACATGGCAAAATATTTACTAAACACCTTAGGTACTTTGGGTCTCAGATTTCACGAAGCAACTGCGGCGCTTTAAATATTTAGATTCTAACTGCCGGTAGCTCAATTAGTAGCTAAGCTACGAGTACAAGGCAGAAACTCTAGATTAGGAGTTCATTTTCTGCAGTAAAGACATAATTTTTCCCTTCTCCATCACGTCAAAACCGCCTTTGGGACTCATGCACTCTCTATCTCAAAAGTATAGGGGATTATCGTGGGATAACGTGGCCGCGCACCTCCATCTAGTGCCAAAACATAATAAATACCGGAGCTTCACTTCCGTTGGGAGACCAAGACTAACAGCGATTTTCAGCGCCTATCCTTTATACTGTAATGCCTGTAGCTGAACGGTAATGACATTCAAATATAACAGGCCTGCAGTACCTGCCAGCCTTAAATAAGACGAATTTCAAAACTGACATCATAATTTGTGTACGAAAATAGTCATAGTTTACGTACGTCTGACTCATCGTGTTGCGTAAACAGAGACATTGAGAGTTACAACTTATTGAACAGAAAGCGCAAATCAATTTCCAAAGTTGTTACACCACTCTTTAGCGTGACTTTAAAAAAATGAAAAGAAAATAATCATTTGTTTCAAAAAATAACCAACACGATGACACTTATGGACTATCCTTTATTTTCAGGGGTAGTCGTCATTCACTCTCTACATGTTTCGAGCTTCCGGGAAGCTCATCATCAGGAGTTCATTTTTCCCTGTACAGGCAGCCTCTGGCATAGTGTGTAATCTTTTGCTGTAAACCTCCCGTTCTCCTACGTGTTCTGTTCCCGACGTAGGAGAACGGGAGGGTTACAGCAAAAGATTATACACTATACCAGAGGCTGACTGTACAGAAAAATGAACTCCTGATGATGAGCTTCCTGAAAGCTCGAAACATGTAGAGAGTGAATGACGACTACCCCTGAAAATAAAGGATAGTCCACAAGTGTCATCGTGTTGGTTATTTTTTGAAACAATTATAATGATGCACGGAACAATGAATGTA
>Ga0131853_10007942_pt1 | contig 19264 bp, 11 predicted proteins | sample TergutLab28metaG_FD_92764 | JGI IMG/M metagenome (GOLD analysis project Ga0131853, IMG submission 92764) | Labiotermes labralis P1 segment gut microbial communities from Petit-Saut dam, French Guiana - Lab288 P1 (version 2) (version 2) | ecosystem: Host-associated > Arthropoda: Insects >...
ATATTTATTTACTGCAAAGTCACTCTACATGTTTCGGGTGTCACAGCACCCATCATCAGGAGTACTAAAAACTGTAACCGCAACCTCCGGTACAGGTCATAATACCGGTACAGCTACTTCCCTTCAACGTGGCCTGCAGGCCACGTTGGAGGGAAGTAGCTGTACCAGTATTACCCGAAACATGTAGAGTGACTTCGCAGTAAATAAATATCTGCATACTGTTGCATATGGTTGGATTTTTATTAACATTGAATTACGATGCACGGAACCATGAGTTTAAAATTAAAAAGCAAAAAAGATGTTCAAGGAAATGTATGTACAGTTCCATTCATTCTTAATATGGGCAGTATCTGAGTGAGTGGTTAGCTAAATGCTCAGGCACTCCATTCCCAAGGCAAGAATCGGATAATAGGTTGGGGTGGAACCAATGGCTGATAGGGACGCTATGGCAAAGAAAAAATATCTTTCTCTGCCAACAAGCATACCCATGGATACCTCCGTCGTTTGACCAACAGCCTAATCATTTTTCTGACTGAGTTATTCCAGTATATCAATTGTCAAGAAAACAGATGCATTCTTCGTAATTCAATTATGAATCATGACATCACTGTTAAACATACTACTGCCCCTCGTCAAATTTTAATTTCTAGGTTATTCGGTCCTTTGAACGATCATCTGACGACTCAACTCCGAATTAATACGTTATAAATTAGTTGCACCACAATGATAGGATTTTAAACTAAATTAAACATTTAATATCTGATAAATAATGAGCACATTCAAAGCGTTACTACTTGTTTAGTTTCTTTGGATTCTGTAGCAGAAACAGGTGTTGTGTGACTTGCACACCAAATTGCAGACGGAAAACCTGGATAGAAGAAGCTATGTAGGAGAATTAGGAATCAATTGAAATACTAAAAAATATAAGTTATTAAATAAATATGACACGCCACATGCGAGTCTGAAATACGAGTATATGACAATTTTTAGTGACAAACACGATTTCGAATCTTTGCTTTCCAAGGCGGGCAGTAAATTTATAGACGGAAGAGCATCCATCACGTTCTCAATATGGACTCTCCTCCTTGTACTTAGTTAAAAGAACACCAACCTCCATTTTGAATTAAATTTGGTTTTCCCTCTAAATCTATTCAGTCACGTGTCTCATAATGTTCAGAGTAGAGTCCTAGGTCAGGGTAATTTATTTCATGTCAGGGGACGCCGTTGACTTAGGTGCTTTGTACCCATTCCTCTAGTAGAAGGAAGCGAGGTTCTGTAAGTAGGTCACAGAAATGTTGGGTTATTTTTCAGCCTCCGACACGTTATACAGTGTTTGCTTTTCTTATTCTCTCCCTTTTAACATTTAAGTCGCAAAATTAAAGACACGTTAAATTACAAAATAAAATTTGCTGCTCATCATATTCAAAGAAGGTGCTGGAAACAGTTTGCCATGTGAACCTACGTATTTTCTTGCCGCGCAAAATATGGAAGTTTCTATTTTTATTGTATTCATATTTAATATTTAATTTATTATTAATTTGAATATTTTATACTTAATATTTCCCTATCAAAAGGAAAATTTCTATTTTAATCGGAAAAGTTTTCATGCAATGGGGTCAGAATATTTGCTACATGTCTGCATGAACATAAGCTTTCAAAAAATGGTCCCAATATTTCTAATTGACCTCACACTAACGGTAACATCCTACAGTGGCAAGTCACAATAACACGGTATTCTATGCAGACCATCACTTGGTAACTGCGCTTTTCTGGGTTATTACGCAGCGAGTAGTGGTAATTTCGTAACGACGTTTCGGGACAACTTATCGGTCCCACTCTCAGTGTCAAGAATCCAAAAGCTGTTGGTTTCTTAACCCTAAGGATGGGACCAATAGATTGTCCCGAAACATTGGAACGAAATTACCACTACTCGCTGCGTAATAGCCCAGAAGAGTGCGGTTCTCAGCTAGTTTGCGGCGGAAGCCCGAAGCATGCACAGATCATACATATTATTTATGGTTCACACGTATACTGAAAAGATGAAGTTTAGTTCATAAACAGAAAGAGCTTATTTTGATGTTTTGCTGACCGTGATTCTCAGTATATTTATCTTAGTAATTAACCAACTTGATGCACAAAATTTGTTTCACATTAAGTTTTATTTTATGCCTCTACATGTTTCGAACACATGTGCTCGAAACATGTAGAGGCATGAAATAAACTCATTGTAAAAAAATGTTCTGTATCAAGTTCGTTAATTACTAAGATAAAAAAAAAACAAAGAAAGAGCGTAGTTTAGACTTCCCAGCGCAAACCCCCCCGAAGGCCCCAGATTACGAAATTCACATTCGCTACCTTATCTGGCTCGTACAGTTCGTGGTACACAGTTACGTTATGCGTAAGCAAATGCATGTCTCACTGCATTTGGAGGCGATGACTCAGACATTAACAGTGTGCAACTCGGTACAAATATTTTATTTGGTATGTCTCCAGTACTTTCCAATACTTTCAGTCTTCTCTCACAGCCTTCTACGTGTTCTCCTATTGTCTAAAATAACACACGCTGCTCGAAACCTTCAGAATTACTAGCACACTGTTTTCTTGTGTGGAACTGAAGCATCAGGAAAATTTCGTCTGAATTTACACTTAAGGTAATAACCATAAGTGGCACATGTAAAGGTAAAGCAGTCCCGTTACAGGCCTGGAGTGGCCCAGAGGGTTCCAGGAAGCTAAGGTTCCCAGATTTCATGAAAACGGCACAGGATGGTGGTAAGTTTGTCAGCCTTAAGCAACGGCCGCCTTTACCCCCAGGAAATGCTTCTGGTACTCATTTATGATATAGGTTGAGTCGACCCCAGGGCCAGAGTGCGATCGGAAGGATTATGTCAATCAAAAATTCCAATGACACCATCTAGAATCGAATCAGCGACCCTCCGATTTGTAGCACAGCACCTTAACCACTGTGCTACCGCAGTCCCCCTATGTGGCACATGTGCCATACTTAAATCCACAGTGCGACCGCACACACAGGAACTTCGTAGCCTGTCCATAAAAAATGTGAGAAAGCGCCGATGAGTGAGCTGGGTGTAGAGCATAAGAGACCCGTTGGCAAGTGACTACGGAAAAAGTTCATTTAAAAAAAAAAAGACACTGTCATTTTCTTATTTCATACAACTCCGACCATGACAAGAAATAATCGACAATAAAACAAAAACAACAAAAAAAACAATATACAGGGTGTCCCAGAAGGAATGTGCCAGACTTCGGGAGAGTGTTCCTTATGTTAAAGTATACCGATATAACCCAAAACACCTATATCCAAAGTTGAACAGTTACGGAGGTAATGGCCAGAGAAAAGTGGGGGCTTCTTGCGGTTCCAAATACTGCAACCTGCACAGCTGATGTCACGTGACAGGCTAACGTCCTTGAAAGTGGAATGCTGTGTTCACTGTGCCTGCGTGACGGTTTGCGCAGTCAGCCATGTTACGTCAGCGCTGGGCTTTCTCATGTATAGTGCTTGGAACCCTAAGGACAACTATGACATGAGTGCGAGTGTTTTTGTAGTTCAACTTAATGGCTTTATGTCACTCACAAGTTAGTTTGATGTTAAGTACAGATAATAATATTATAGAAACCACATATTCTTGCCAGTTTTAATATGTATTTGCTAATCAATAGGTGTGTAACAGCTGTCAAAGTTTCAAACTTCTCTGGCCATTACCTCCGTAACCGTTCAACTTTGGACATAGGTGTTTTGGGTTATATCGGTATACTTTAACATAAGGAACACCCTCCCGAATTCTGGCACATTCATCCTGGGACACCCTGTATATTACTACCTATAAATTCAGAAGTTACCATGATATGTTCTAAATTATGAAATGCAACATTTACATATTTGTTCCACATATTCTGTCTCGGTCACAGACTGCAAGTTCATGATGTACCGTGCTACAATTGTAAAACAGTAGACCTTCCTGTGGGAGTTGAATTTCTCACAAAGTATCAAATGAATGATCGTTATGTCTCTAGCCCCGTACAGTGCAAACACACAGCCATTTAAGTAAATAATAGCGCCAATGTAAATAACATCTATAAAAGCAGCACGTCAATAACAGGAAATATTCTATTGGAATCTTTCTCTTAAGAATGTCACTTTTAGCATCCAGTAACCTTCATTTGTTCACTCGCAATTACTGCGTAAATACGGTTGTTTATATCAAAGGTACAAAATTAAAAATCTTGACTAAACAAATTAATTTTACGTTTCGTACCATGCTTTATATTTCACTTTCCTTACTGACATGTAAATAGTTTCTGTAAAACCCTAAAAAGCTATCCGTAATTAAGCCTTATAATATGTTACAATCGCAATAAAAATGAGAACCAACCACATTCTACATACACATGATACTAAACTAATAAAATAATACACAAATATACAGCGTGATTAAAAAATATGGATTCAATTTCGTACATCTATATTTCCTGAATTATACAAGATATATGAATGATCTACATAACATTTGAATGAGGCCATCCTAATTTCCAAATACCACCACTAGAGCGCTCGCCTAGTATAGAGCCGTGTAGCAGCATCAGTTGAGAGCAAAATGATTACTATGCAGCACAAGATTTTTTGCGTTCGTGAGTTCATTAAAATTGAGTCGGCGACTGTTGTGCAGCATGCGTTTCGTCTTCGTTTCAACATTCAACCTCCAACGAGGAAGAGTATTTGTCGTTGGAATCACCAATTTGAGCAAATAGGCTGTCTGTGTAAAGGCAAAAACTCCGGCCGACCACGTGTATCAGAGGAGAACGTGAGACGAATTCAAGAGAATTTTGAGCGTAGCCCACGTAAGTCAACCCGTAGAGCGAACAGAGAACTTGGAATAACGCAACCAGCTGTCTGGCCTGTGTTGAGGTGCCGTTTACTCTTCAATTGAGTCCATTTTTTAAATCACTCTGTATAAAGGAAAAATATCCACTTTAAACGCTTCTAAGCCCAATTTAATTAAAGAATTCTTGAACCAGGGGAAGAAAACACTCACTTCTGAATAACGGACACAATAAGCAACTTACAATGAAAAGGAGTTCAGGGGTGAAATCAAGTTCTACTTTCCTACTGTGCAGATTTCTTGTCATATCGTTTGTTAGGGTTATTGCTGTTATTTTATTTCACGAGTGTAAACAACACATTATTAACTTCATATTCTTTGTAGGTACAATTTTCCGACAGAGTCTCAAATTTTTGCATTTTCATCACATTTGTTAATATTAAAGTTACAATGTCCCATACATATTCTGTAAGTAGGCCTAATGCACATTTATGTAACAAATTCCCCTTATCTAGCACCAGTCTTCCATTACTCAAATATCTGCATGACTACCATATTATTATTTGTCATTATACCAAAATACATACAACAATACTTTTATTATTTTCGAAACTCTATTGTCATACATCATTTTGGTTTTCCAGCCACACAATTTTGCGCTTCCGCCATGTTGTTATTGTTGATTGCAGGTAAGTATAGTGCGCTCTTTTGGGGTTGTCCTCGAGTGGCATAACATGATATCGAATTTCGTCATAACTGATTGTTTCATACGAAGTATATAAAAATTCACTAATATACGTCAGCACAACAATTATTTATTGGATCATATAGGCTATATTTTTCGACCTGTTAACAGGTCATCATCAGGCCTCCAGTAGAATAAGTCAAAGGTGCTGTTAAAAATTGGGATCCCAATATTTTGTACAGTTGTAGACAAATGTAAACTCTGGAACTGGATACAAAATATGGTATTTACATTTTCTAGTTAAAAATAATTAAAATTTAAGTAGGTATTTGACACTTAGGACAGTTTTTATCACCACTGAATTGTTTCCTAAACTAAGAGTGCTACTGTATTTTCACTCGGTGCGGTGAGACTAGTGTGGTACTGCCTCTCATTGTGTTCCGTGTTACCCAAATATACTACAAGCTGGCGGTCAGAACTGGTTTCTATTCTCTGTATTTCCAATTACTATTTATGACGGTCCACCTTGTATTTAGATCTGTAATCAGACGTAAGTATAAAAGGAGTGAATATTTTCTGCCTGTATATGGTGTGTATTACATTGGAATTGAAACTTAGTTATTTAAGTTATTTTTTGTTGTGCTGACGTATATTAGTGAATTTATTATATACTTCAATAGAACAATTCGTGATGTCCCCTGTCTAATTGTTTCTTATGTTTTAATGAGGGGAAATGAGTTGGGTATACTCTGCCGCCTATACAGACACTGTGAAGAATAACAAAATATTCCTAACCCTGCCTGACATCAAACCCCGATTCTTTGCAGTAGCGTCTGTACTATTCCGACACAGAAATATTAGCTCCCAGACCAGAAATATGTTTCATAAAATTTTTTGTTCCGGTCCCGGAGTTACTACAAACATGCACGTCGTAGCAAGCTTACGTTAAGAACTTACTGAAAAGCTTAAAGTACCGCCAGTAACTTCATTACCCCAATTTATCAGGAGATTAAATTAAGCTAAAGTAACAGGATACCATTGAAAGTCGTACTTTAACGTCCAACGTGGCATTTCTGCCGTACATCAGGATGCCGTTGATTTCACGAGGTTCAAACCGTGTAGCCGTCAGAGAAACGAGGTCCATAAATAAGGACTTAATGTCACGTTCTATGTCAGTATACCGACGTTCTGTGAAATACTTCATTTTAATATTTTTTTTTTTCCTGGGCGGGATTATGGACTTTAACACATTCGAACCTGCTGCAGTCTGAAACTTCCGACATAAAGCACATGTCTCAATAGTTAATGTCACTGTCGTACAGATGGCTGTCATGAGATGATATCTGTAGCCAACATTTAAGCGTACGTAATAAACATAAATATACAGCACAGAAATGCAGTTTTTTTTTAAGGGGCGTTCAAAAATACGATCTCGACGGCGTCTCTGTTGAATGCGAGATTTTAGGCTGCCGCCACGGTACAACTCAAGTCTTCACTCTTCCGGGATATTGCGCGGCTTCGGTTGGTATTCTGTCACGGACTTTTCGGGACTTGTGATAACATTTTCAGGGATCAGACAGTCCAAATCTTATTGGACTGTCTGACTCTTGAAAATTCGTCTGACACGTAGTTCCGAAACTTCGTCAACACACTACGAACCAACACCGTCTAACAACAAGAAGACCGAAAACCTTCCTTGTTGAAAGTATATTGTCAAGTTGGGTTTCAATATATTACACTAATACAAGAATTTCTCTGGAAATATAAGATATATAATAAGAAATATAATATAAGAATTATAGCAATAATTATCCAACAAGATGCAACAGAATACAGTTTATTTAAATCTGTCAACCGCTCAACATGTTTCGGGTGGTATTTCACCCATCATCAGGAGCTCATAACACTGTATCTACAGAATCTGGCATTAATGAGACCGTTACTGCTAAATGTCGTGAACGTGACTGGGCGGGAACTGCAGTAAAAAAGTATAAGAAATACTCTAAACAAGCACATATTCGACATTGATTGTTAATTGTACGTTTACTCCTGTAACATATGCTGAATAAACAAATAAACTGAAACGTCAATAACGCGCATTATCCAGTCACTGCTATATCCGATTATATTCCAAATGCATAGCCAAGACACGTGAGGCGCAACGCCTTGTTATCACTGGACAGCACTGCATGCATCCGCGACATAGTTTGCACGAAGCCTGTGCAACACGATCGATCAAACACAGGCAACTAATTCATACTTCCATCTTCATTTAACTTTTATGTACCATAATTATAAAACTTTATCACAAATGCTTGTGAATCTGCACAATATTCAGGATTAGTTCACTGCCTCTACGGAGAAGAGTTCCACTTGCGCAGCAGTGGGCGCTGAACGTTCGTTACCGACTTTGCAACAGCTCACCACTGGTCCTTATCCCAAGCTGGATAAATTCCTTCCATAATCCCAGATTATGTTTAAGATTGGTCGTAATATTCAACATAACCGATCCCTTCCATAAAGCACATTCATTCATTCCGTAATCTGTATTGCGAAAAGCCAATAAGCTTCTTCCGAAGTGAGTCCTCCGCAAAGTGCAATCCATAAAGCACATATGCTTTATACAAGGAACCTTGACGACAGGATATTTGATCACATTCTTATCGCAACTAATTCTTACAGCCACGATTCTACAACTGTATTATATTCTATGCTGACCTGACCAGCCACGTCTATATGTTTCATGCAATTTCGGGCCTATTAAGATATTACTCTGAAAGTCCCACGCCTACAAATTATATAAGATATTTTATCTTATATTAACAGCTACTTTAAGCTACCAACTTAATATTTGCGAAAAGATTCAGTGACATGAGACAATATTAATCGAGGTAACAAGCCTGAGTTATCGAATTGAATATTTAATACTTACAGTTGTAATGTTTTGTCTTTTTAGGTGCGCTCGCAAAATTGAAAATAGCGACTACTGACTTCGTCATGTCCGTTCGACCGTCCGTCCGTCTGCCCGCATGGAACAGCTCGGCTTCCACTAGACGGATTTTCATGAAATGTGACATTTGAGTATTTTTTTCGAAAACCTGTCGAGAAAATTCAAGTTTTGTTAGAATCGGACAAGAATAAAGTGTACTTTACGTGAAGACCATTGCATATTTTCTATCATATCTCGCTGAATTTTTCTTAGAATGAAAAATATCTCTGACAAAAGTTGTGGAGAAACTCGAAACACACATTTTACGCTCAATAACTTGTTTTCGAAAATCATGGCTTTTATGAGACAAAGTGGAAAAATAACGTAGAGCGGGGCAGGCCACAGATGACAACATGGCTCATACGCGTTGCAGTCTGGATACCTAAGGTTACAAACACAGATTGTGTAATACTCATTGCTTTTCCACTGCAACAATGGTTGCACTAAAGCGCCTCAGTATTAAGTTATAAGGTACATTGCCTGTCGTGTTAATACCCATATAAAGCCTGATGACGGCTTCGTTTAAAGCGAAATAATGCAGCTGATTTTTTCTGATTTCTAAATACATAGTTGAGTTTGACGGACAAATACAGGCTTTTGAAGTAAGTATAATTCGGGCCTCATCTATGCAGCTTCAGACGCTCGGGAAATGTACGCGTATGGGAAATATGTGGAGGAAATGCTGGAAGTAGGACGCCTCATCGCTGCTGCGAAACCAAGTGGACACGGTATGGTACTACACCGTTTTTAAATATTTGTTGCAAACGCCAGTTATAACACAAAATGGCAGCACATCACTTCTAACTGCTGAGTGCTTGTATATAGCTATTAAGCCAGAACAGCAGACGTGTTTTAAATTTCTTCAGGAGCCATAGATTTCAGTCCTAAACTGTACTTTCGACAGTGTTAAAGTGTTTCGACGTCTGGTGTAAGCACGCTCCACCTGGGCCACAGCACCGCCCAAGCTGCAAACTAATTCACGTACTCTACACACTTTTCTGCGTCCTTCTAAACTTCACTTATTTCTATCTATGAATGCACAGGCGCAACGGTTTGTTTTCCCTTACGTGTTCTACGCATATGGTTCATTACTTTGTCACAATGAAGTTATTAGCGTTACAGTCACATTGCTGTTTAAATCACGTGCAGCTGTTCAAGTACGCAGAAAGCGAGCATACAAATAAGATCACCTTCTCTAACAGAAGAACGATCAAGTTTTGTCTCATAAGTTAATTTTTTTTTCTACATCTATGTGACACATTTATTTGCTCAAACTAGAAACAGCGAGAATATTAGGTGGGAGTTTCATTGCCAGGCGTGACAAAAAATACTGCATTCATTCATTATACATTGACCTGGCACATAATATGTGTCTGCTCCACATTTCAGAGTTAGTGTGTTACAATCAAAAACTAATTAGTGTATCCTTGGTAATAATTTACCGTCATAAATTACTTCAAGTTCGTTGTTACTAGTTGTAGTCAGTATGGAACACTTTACGTAATGACAATCAGAATTCCTTGCCAATGGAACAAGAGGAAGTTTAAGAGACAGGCCTCAAATTCGATACAATGTATAAAATGCAAACCCTTTGCGTGACGGCGTAACATGGTCTATTCAGAAGCGTCTAAGTGTAACGTTCTGTACATAGGAACGTCCTAGAATCTACGACGAATGACTTAAACTAAATGAACAGTTTATAATACATAAAGGGGAACTTTGAGAATACACAATAAACAACTTAGATATGCAAAACAGACCATTCTTACTTGTTTATTCTATGTTCGTGTATCGGTTGTTGTATACAGCCATCTTAAGGCCGTTAATCTTCATCATCATCAACAACAACATATATCTTTCATGGAGTTGGGCCACTTTTTGACCCGTTCCGGTCTAACGTATCCAGAAGTCTCTTCAAAGGTCTACCGTGATTCCTTCTGCCAGCTGGAGAGTGTCGTTAATTTAAAATTAAAACATTTTATAAAACATACCACAAAGTTTAATTAAAATAAACATGGAATATAATTTCATAACTGTGGGCCGGTTAGCTCAGTCCGTATAGTGACTGACTACAGGCTGGACGGTCCGGGATCGAATCCCGGTGGGGACGAGATTTTCCGCCCGTCCAGACCGGCCCTGGGGTCCACCCAGCCTCCTGTAAAATGGGTACCGGGTCTTTCCCGGAGGTAAAGTGCGGCCGGGGCGTGCTGTTGACCACTCACTCCCTTATAATGCCGCGTTCATGGAAGAGTAGAGTTATACCTCTACCCACCCTCTGGGCCATACCGGGCCTGTAACGGGATCACTTTACCTTTTATAATTTCGTAACTATTAGATTTAAATATTGTTCTTAATGTCTGAAATTAATTTCGCTCACCCTTACGTTCTGCAGTATTGTGTTTATCCGTAAACTGAATATTGTTAAACTGGATATCATTATTCACGTTTAGCTTAGTGTACGTGAATCTTTTTTATAAACTGCGTTATTTTAAACGAGCTACCTGAAGATGGTTGTATGACAGAGCCGAAACATGTAGAAGTAGAGCACAGATTAAGTAAAAACGATTTTTTTGCGATCTAAGTTACTTTTGGGGTTTATACCAATTCTAAAGCACAATGGTTATGTACCACTTGAGAAACTTTTTTTAAATAAATGTCCCTCTTATAGTTGGGACAGTGAAAACTGTGAGGTTAAGACGGCCTGTACGTGTAGACAGGTGGGAGAGAAGGAACGAATAAGAGTTCTAGTGAGGGAAATCCCTTGCAAAAGTTCAATTGAAAAAAAAAATCTAAGAAGTGTATAGGTTGAGAACAGTAAGCCATAAGGAAGTATGTTACTACAACGGCAGGGGAGGGTAATGTACCATTAAATGTACAGGAAACTCAGAACTGTAGGGTTAGCTCGCACGGGTGGTTTTCCAGGCTCGCGGAAATCTGGCTGCGTCTACTGAATATTCGAGTGTATATATTGGGTGAGCGCACGAGCAAAAAAAAGTCGCTAGCGAATGCTAGTCCTTGACAAAAGATATATTGAAATGACAACGGATTTTGAGGAGAAGGTTGTAGTTCGTGCGTTACTGCTCCATTTTCTACAAAAAGCGAAGAAGTTGTCACCAAAGAAAGCTTCAAGGCCAACTTCGTAACATATACGAGGACTTTTGTGCGTATCCCCCCCAAAAAATTTTCCACTTCAATAATCAATTTATGTTCGTCAAAATAGCCCTTTCTCTACTTTCAGTCATTTTGAGAACACGAAGAAGCCGGTGGGCTAGGCCCGATAGCAGCTGTAAATTTTATACCTGAAATATCCCTGAGCGGTTCTTTGGCCGCTCGTGCGCACCCAGGCACGTATTCACGTTTGTTTCATTGGACAAGGCGACCACCGCGGTCAATTGACCACCTGTGCGCCTGGATTCACGTTCAGATGTTCTATTCAGGGCGGTTAAAAACCCGGAACCTCTCTGCGGCCAAAACCCGCCCGCGTTCCCTAGCTCCAACTACGTAAACAAGAAAGCTGTTGATGTTCAGCACGTGCAATGCCACATAAAGCGTGCCTATCGATAGCTCGCCGTGCTATTTAATACTGAATATAAGCAATCCTGCCACTACCACATACACGTTAATCTGGCAATGATCACTCAGAACAATTTGACTGTGAACCGCCTGATGGTCGCTAATATCCTCCTGGAATATTGTACACCTGTATATTTTACTCGCGTATAATATTTCTACAAAAGAGGTTGAGTGGCGTAGAATGGACTGGAACGGCTGTCATGAACACTCGGTAGGTACGAATCTGGAATGAGATGTCAATAAGCCTACAGAGTATAATCATATCATTTGCCTAGAACGACTTAGGAGATTCACGAAAAATAACAGGAAAATTTACAGATCTGCAGAGATTTGAAGCAGAACACTTTCCGAATATAAAACCGTCCCACCAACTCCATCATTAAAGTCTGTGAGAGGAGATGGAATTGAAAACAGGATTCTGTAAAATTATTGACGATAATCAGTGCTGTTTTCGTTAGTAACGGCCCGTATAAAATCCCCTTGAATAACTGGTTTAGCATGCATGCGTACACACACACACATACAAGCAGCTACTTTTGTCTCTGGACATAGAATTAAACGAATCATATTATCAAATTTAAGAATCTACCACGACAGTCGGGGACCGCGGTGGCACAGTGGTTAAGGTGTTGTGCTACAAATCGGAAGGTCGCTGGTTCGGTCCCATTTGGTGTCATTGGAATTTGTTATTGACATAAAATCTTTCCGAACGCACTATGGCGCTGGGGTCGACTCCGCCTCTAACAGAAATGAGTACCAGGAGCATTTCTTGGGGGTAAAGGCGGCCGGTGCATAAGGCTGACAACCTTACAACCATCCCCTGCCGTTGTCATGAAATCTGGGAACTTTAACTTCCTGGAACCCTCTGGCCACCTCCAGGCCTGTAACGGGACTGCTTTACCTTTACTTTTACCACGACAGTCTGTGAACTGAACCAGCAGCTACGTTTACTAGGTCCAGAGCAGCCGTGTCTGCAGTCAGCCTGTATGAAGCAGGCGGAGGTTCCAATGCGACAAGACACCGGGTTCCGTATTTCCCATAATACGCTTACATTAACATCACTAGTGCGGCAGTTAACGACACACAATTTCCACGAGCCTAAGCAGATGTTATCGCAAGCGTTTCGCATATGCTTCCATCTTTATTACCACTAAATAAAGTGAGTGTTATAAGAATTTTGAAACCTCCTGCATATTTTTTAATGCAATCTTAACTGTCTGAATGAAGGAAAGAAGGTCATTAGGGTCGGTCGAAATTTATGTTTTGAAAGTATCGTATAGTTTAAGAAACTGCGGATGGACAACACAGACTTGCCGATGAAGAACTCTGTCAAGCATAATCCTACTTACCTTGTTCAGAATATCAGATGTTCTGAAAGTTCATGGAACCCGAATCATCATTCGTCTGTTCAAAAGAGTCTGCCACTGGAACTCATTCTGAGCACAAGAAATTTTTTTTTTCTCTTACGATCCGATATCTTCCCATTTATGCCTGCATCTCCAAACTTTTCTTTGTCTAGTAATCTTGAAAGCAACGTGAAGAGCATTAGTATTTAGCTACTAGTACGGTACAAGATGGTCGTTCAAACAATTCCATATCAGAGTCAGTTACTAGACAGAATCCATTTCTTCCACGTCTCATTCTCGAAACCCACTTCGTAATATATATCTTCATGTTATACATATACCTCTTTTCACGCCTCGACCACACAGCTCCAGCGGGTTAACACATCAAAATTACGATCATAATTAGAAGCTTAATCGGATATACTACTCAATAAGCAGGATACATAAAATTACTTCTGCAGTACTGAATTTGGTATAGGAAAAGAAGAAAATGGTACTTAAAGTGTGAAAAAAAAATTAGATATGCCAACTCGTTTCGTAACACTGTTAACACTTTGAAAATAAAACTAAAATGTGTCCAGACTCCAACTGTGTTCATTACGTCACTCATTTTTCTCTGTATACCTTTCTATTGCTTGCACTGGTTCGACAAAACACAACCTACCATCATTTAACGCTTTACTAACTGGGTCAAGTGTTGAATAGAGTAACTGGATATATGCATTAGCAGCGTAATGAATGCAGCGTGGGAAGTGCTCATTGGGATTACACATTAAATCTGTAGGCAAAGCCGTTAGTGTACTGCAAAGCCCGATGACACTGAGCCAGACAATGCCACGCTTCAGGCCTGTCAACGCGAAGGATCGTGCAGGATCCCAGGCCAGTCGATACGCGATTTGTGATGCATAAAGTGGCACTGTGTCAGGTTCTTAGCCGAATGTTTCAGATATTCGGCTAAGAACCTGTCACTATATTGCACAAAATCTCATCAATCAACACAACATAAATTCAATAGCTGACAGCGGCGTTCAAACAACACACAGGGGCAGATACATGAATCTACTAATTTTTATCTACTATTTTAATTTTTCAGGTTCTCACGGCTTTTACAAGCTTATGATTTTGCGTGATGCGATGCCACACAGTCTGGTACATGTGTTCAGACATTTCGCAAAAACTACGCATCCACCTACAGAGCAGACTAAAGAAAAGTTGGAAGTTTCTGCCTCAACTGGGGGCAGCAAGTTCTTTCGCAACGTCCGTACCCATCTAGCAGGCAACACTGCGTGACATCCCAGACGACCGTAATCTTAGTTAAAACTTTGTGCTGTACCAATGTACGAATTAGATACTTTATTGAGGATGGCAAAAGTCTGGAGTTTTCGGAGATATTGTAGGAAAACGGGGATATTTACAGGTGGGTGTATGCAGTTTTCGACTAGAATCATAAATGGGGTAACAGCATGGCGCATCATGCGTCTAGAACTGCATGAGGAATATGGCGGTGTTGGTTTTGGGCACATATTTAGTTTGCGAAGTGGAATTATGGGAAAAACAATCGTGTCTGACAGACTACGGAACGCAATGCGTGGAAATATTTTCGTTTTGTTAAATATTTTTTGGTTTTTCTTAAACCCTTGAAGCATAGTGGTTAATATATCGTACGTACCATTATGATTAACAGTTTACACTCTGTATTTGCCCAGACATTGTATCTGAATAGGGGACCACGGTGGCACAGTGGTTAAGGTGCTCTGTTACAAATCGGAAGGTCGCTGGTTCGATACCAGATGGTGTCATTGGAATTTTTCATTGACATAATCCTTCCAAACGCACTATGGCTCTGGGGTCGACTCAACCACTAATAGAAATGAGTACCAGGAGCATTTCCTGGGGGTAAAGGCGGCCGGTGCGTAGGGCTGACAGCCTTACCACCATACTGTTCTGTTGTCATGTACTCTGGGAACCTTAATTTCCTGGAACCCTCTGGGCCACTCCAGGCCTGTAACGGGAATATAGTGTATTTGAATATTCTGCACGATTCGTGCAAAAACCAGCAATTATTACCCTATACAATAACAACCGGTTAGTCTGTCTAACGAAAGCGCGCTGTGCTCTTTGTGGTACGAATCGAACCAATGTATAAAATGTAGAGTCACTTCAATCTTCAAAGATTAAAATACACAAGTATTTTAGAGGTTTCTTGACGCCTAACTCTCGCGGACCATTTGATAAACAACCTTCACAGAGGGACATCTGAGAATATGAAAGCGTCGTCGGGATTTCGCGGTTCTGGACATGACTACACCGAAGAGGGTAGCAGCGGGTACCTCCAAAACGTCGGCAAATATGTACAAAACTACACGGTGTCACATCCCACAGTGGAGTATATTCTTGTCATTCATGGCCGCAAGCATCTCACATGCCACGTCAATATTTGTTATCTGAACTCTACGTATGTCTGCAGCTCTGAAAGTCGAAAATTAAAAAAAAAAAAATTCACTCCTTTCATCTACAGCACATTTGCTAAGCAGCGGCATAATTACAAGTTTTATACGGTAAAAATATCCCATTACAGGTTGAGGCTCCCAGAATTACTAGATATTCGGCACATGAAGGTGGCAAGGCTGTCAGCCCTAAGCACCCCCCCCCCCCGCCTTTACCTTCCTCAGGAGATAAGTTTTGTAAACAGATGCAAATAGTCATTATAAATTAACTTATCATATCTGAACAAGCGTTCTACGAATCAAAGATATTTTTAGCAGTGAAAGTTCTCGGAATTTTGTACAAGCTCGCTGGACGTGCGCTTTCCATGCTTGAGTGGGGGCAGTGGGATAGATGTGAGGTAGGCCAAGAACTCCGTGTGAAAAGGTCGCTGTGCTGTGTGGTAGCACGAAGTGATCAGCGGTAGAACTTTAGAGACACTTGCGAAAAATACGCCCTTAAGTTATTTCTTTCAAACTAAGTTTAAGGTGAATGCACCCATTTTAAAGCCTTTCAATATATGCGGGGTGAAGGTCCGTCTGTTATTGAGAGTTACAGCGCCGCTATAGAGCATTTTCGCCCAAGACATTTTACAAGGCAGTTAGGCCGGAATACCAGCACGAAGACTGCAAACACGTAATTTGCAAGTTACGAGTTCACACATCCAAAATTTTACAAGAACCGAAACCTGTGGGACGGTTTAACCAAGGTGGATTGCAATCCAAAACATATGTAAGACATATATTAAACATTAATTATTATACATCAGCACAACTACTTTTATTATACAAGGCTACATTTTTCGACCTTTTTAAACGGTCATCTTCATACCTAAGCGACTGAGTCAACATATGCTGTGTACATGTTGGGATCCCGATATGTTTATATCGATAAAGTACATAAAATAAGGCACGTCAGTTACCTAGGAAGGAGTGATATATGTATTGCGTAAATATATGTAGTTGAAATATTTAAAATACTTTAAAAGGTAGTTTGGCGTTTATCAGCTATAATACCAGGTCCCATTACTAACTAGGTATTCCTAGTAAGATGTGAGGTTTTTTTATTAGAGACGTCGAAGTGAGTCCTTTGTTACTACAGCTCCGCGGGATTGTGTGTGTTTTCGAACGATTTACGGGACCCTGGTATTATAGCTGATAAACGCCATACTACCATTTTAAATATATATATATATATATATATATATATATATATATATATATATACATATATATATATATATATCACTCCTTCCTAGGTAACTGACGTGCCTTATTTTATGTACTTTATCGATGTAAACATATCGGGATCCCAACATGTACACAACATCTGTTGACTCAATCTGTTAGAAGGCCTAAAGATGACCGTTTAAAAGGTCGAAACATGTAGCCTTGTATAATAAAAATAATTGTGCTGACGTATAATAATTAATGTTTCAGTATATTCCTAGCACATCGTGATGCCTTCCATCAAAATACGTAAGACATCACGTACGCATTGCATGCACATCACTTATCAGAATTAACGATTAGCTTTACGTTCTGTAACTACAGTATAAAACAACGAAAACCCTCCGCTGAAAACCGCACACGATCCACTCAGAATTAATGGAGTCTCACCGAATATCTTGCCAAAGATGGCGATAATATTACTTATATGAGACTCAACACAGGTTAGTTTTAAACAACGGCAGGTGGCTGTAATTTCGTTACAGTATATGTATGGACAAATTCACAGCATTAATATTTGCTACTCGTGCCTATAATGTACCATCACTATATAACTGTTTCGCGAGATATGTAAATTACAGTTCAAGTTCTTAAAATCTGACATATAATTTTATCCAGATAAATCACAAACAGAAGAAACTTATTATTTATTAACTCAGAAGTATTTACACTCCTTAAATGTAGTATGTTCTTCTTAGTCTGACCTCTTCTACCTTCTCACTGGAGGCACTTCATCACACTCAATAACACACACACACAAATACACTTAGTAGGACTCCCCTGGACGAGGGATCGGCCCTTCGCAGAGACCTCTAGCTGACAAAACACAACATTCACAACAGAGAGACATCCATGCGACCAGCGGGATTCGAACCCGCAATCTCAGCAAGCGAGTGACAGCAGACCCACGCTTTAGAAGGCGAGGCCTCCGGAATGCGCCCATTTTAGTATCTACTGTCGAAACTGAGTGACCTCCGAAGCCATGATGTAATTACGGGGTTTCTACCAAAAAAAATGTATTGTAAACAAACAGCTGTAGCACATCCCCACAAGTTCAACACAGCTAAGCCGCAAGACCACTACTGGATACAGTGTTCACTACGTCAGCCGGTTACGATGGACTGACGAAAATACTGACCCATTCATCTCTGCAATAAAGTTGCAACGTAAAAAAGGCTGTGCGGTAGCAGATCTAAGAATAGGCATAAGAACGTACGTAAAGTCGTAACGTACAGACGTATTTGTGTTCATGGCCTTACGTGGGTTAATGCGCATTATCGTGAGACAACTTTCGAATAAATGTTAATGCAATAAGTGGTTTACATGTGTGTTTGGGTTGTGTTGTGATGTGTTGTGTGTGTGTGTGGTTGTTCACTACTGAACTCAAGGTTGGCCTCAAGGAGCAAAGACCCATTTCGAAAGCCAACAGTAGTTCAGCTGCGCAAAACTTGCCGCTTGGAACACAAGGTCACTACTGTGTTCACAGCATCCTGCCACTGGTTCCTATTGTGAGTCAGATAAATCCGGGTCCACAGCTGCCACATTATTGTGTGTTTTCATCCGTCTATTTCTATGTTACTCCCTAAAGTGTATATATTTTTTAAGTCCTTGTTTGTTACAATCTGTCAGGAGACATTTAGTAACCGTTGTGTTGATAGCGCTAGAGGCATATAGGAGATACTTCCAGCGAAGTTCTCCATTCTATTCTCAATCGCAAGAATTGATGTTGTCTCAGGTGAATGTTGCTGAGTTAGTTAACGATTAGTGACGAGGTCAGTAGGATATAGTCTCTTAATTCTGCGAGGTCCGAATTGCTCTGTAAATAATGTATTTGCTAGGTTGTTGGGGTGAGTGTCGAGTCGTTTTCGGTATTTTGCACTGAATTTTCGTGCTTCTTGTTTGACCGTTGGTATTTGTAGATCACTTTTGATTATGGTATTAGGAACATACCATGGAGCATCTGTTATTATGCGTAGCACTTTTGACTGGAATCGCTGTAGTATCTCTAGATTTGAGTTCGATGCAGTTCCCCATAGTTGGATTCCGTAGGTCCAGACTGGTTTTAGGATTACTTTATAGACTAGAAGTTTGTTTTCAAGTGATAACTGAGATTTGCGACC
>Ga0131853_10007943_pt1 | contig 19263 bp, 11 predicted proteins | sample TergutLab28metaG_FD_92764 | JGI IMG/M metagenome (GOLD analysis project Ga0131853, IMG submission 92764) | Labiotermes labralis P1 segment gut microbial communities from Petit-Saut dam, French Guiana - Lab288 P1 (version 2) (version 2) | ecosystem: Host-associated > Arthropoda: Insects >...
CCCTTTTGTATTTTTTTTTTTTAAAAACAACCCGCATCCCTGTTGTCCCCAAGGAAGTTTTTTTTTCTCAAACCTTTTTCCCCAAGTGGAAAGGTGGAATGGGCATTTTCCCCCCCCCCCCCCCCCACCTCCTGCATTATACTGTCTGCTTCAGGTAAGTGGAGGGTTTATGGAAGATCATTTGAGTCCAGAGTCAAATATGGCTGATGTGCAGTGTGATGATGAGAAAACCAAATGTACATCACAGTAGTCACCAAGAACATGAATAGTAATGAACAGCCATTTAAATCCCAGGTCTTTTGGGAAGTACTGTGGACATTTAATTCTAGTACCTGGGCTATAAACAGTACCTTTACTTTATAGATACCTTAAGGTCAGAATCATTAGGGCTGGGAAAGTTTGTTACAGTGGTCATATTGTCGCTAAATGGAGGTCTGTTCTACAGGTACTTGGTTTCACAGTAAACTGTTATGTTGTCCTGTGCATCAGTGAAGTGATAATGATATTTAACACTTGCAGATCCAAAGCATATTGGTTGACAACATAAAATTCTAATGAGATCAAAACAAAAGTTTAGGTGAAAAACATCGGTACAAGGAATCGCAAACAAAAACAGTCCAAGATTGGGATAAAACCTTGCATGTCATAAACAACAAAATGAAACTGATTTGTACATAAGTGTGGTGCTGGATCTTCCAACTGCAAAAATATCCTAATTTCTAAACTCTCTCAGTGCCAAGCTGCATGGGTACTTTGGGTGAATTAAATACTGACAAATGCACCGAATAGAAGTCACACTATTCAATGATGTGACTGCTGCTGAAGTCTCATGGATGACAAGGTAACATAATACACTTCAAATGGTCAAAAGGTAGCCTGACAAACATGTGGGAGTACCAGAAGCCAACAGATCAGCCACCTAGCACCAACAGGGTTAACACAAAGACGCAGATGCTGTTGTTCTTCAGGTTTACCCAAGGCAAAATGAAGGAACATGCCCCTGGCACAATGTGTGCACAGAACGCTCAAACTGACATAAAGTTCTGCAACTGGAAGATGAGTGCAATGGTAAATTTGGATGGCTGACCAGATTGAAGCACCAATATTGTATTCATAAAACTGCTATACAAGAAATAAGAAATTATGCAATTAGTGGTGTAGATGATATATCCAGCAGAGAATTTCAGACATGTACAGGACGAAAACTTGAAACCATATCAATATACAGCGAGCCAGAATTACAAAAGACATGTGCTTCGAGACACAAACATCTACATACTGCTGTACAGTCATGTGTTGTGGCGATGCTTCCAGAAGTCATAAAATGAAACTTGCAGTGATGGGAAACCAATAAAAATGCAATCACAAAGGATATTAAATAAACTGCATACCTGCCAATTACTATAACAACCAGGAAGTATGGATGGATGGAGAGATTTCTGAAGACTGTTCCACAAGCACTTCATTCTAGTAGGGTGCGGCAGAAAGAACTCCCCGATTTGGGAGGGGCATAGCTTTGGGTGGGGAGCGCATACAGTGGTGGGGAGCACGTCGTCGAACAGCGGTGTACGTGCCATTTTCAGTGTACACCATGGTGTGGTTGGGAGAACATCGAGCCTTTATTGTTGAGGAGTTTATAAGAAATGGCGGGTCGCCGGTAGCAACACAGCGTGCATTTCGTGGTGATATCTGGTGGCCGCCACGTTCGCCAGATTTGACCCCCTGCGATTTTTTTCTCTAGGGCTACCTCAAAGCAGAGGTTTACGAACGTCCCCTAACTTTGGAAGCTCTGAAGGAGGCATATGACAGGAAGTTGCTGCCATCACACCTGAAATGATTCTCAAGGTCATGGACAACTACCGAGAGAGGTTACATCAGTGTATCAATATTCAAGGCTGCCACCTGAGTGATGTTTTGTTCAAAACACGTTGATGTAAAACGGCATTCTGTGTACTTTCCAGAAATAAAAAAAAACATTTGCCGTATCTTCTTTGGTTCTGAATTTATTAGCTTCCCAAATAGGGGAGTTCTTTCTGCCGCACCCTGTAGAAGTAAAAGCTTTCTTCAAGGACAGAGCATTATCATAGAGAACAGTGTTGTTGCTGGACAATGTCCCCTCTCAACCAAGTGGGTGTGTACTGACTTCTAACAATGGCCACATCAATGTAAATTTTTTGCCCACCACTTTCAAAGTTCTTACGGGGCCCATGGACAAGGCACTGATTTTATCCATGAAAAAATGCTAATGGGCGAACCTTCTCAGAATTTTCATAAACAACAACTCACTGAGAAAAAATGGCAGTGTGTCACCTCACATGCAGTGTATTTCAGGCAGGGTCTTAGTGAATCCAGGAAATATGGTTCAAAAATGGGAAACTTACTCCACACCTGGAAGATAATGATGTGTAAGGTTTTCCTAATGAAGAAATCAGCAAGTTCAAAATTCTTGACACCATGAATGTGCTGTGGTCAGTTTTGAAGACAATGACAGAACACACGACTCACAGCAAAGTAATGATGTAAACTGAACTTCCAGCACATAACAAGATACACCAATCATCAAAGCTGCAACGAAACTAAAGGGAGAAGAGGGATGGGAGGATGAAACTAAATATGGAGAAAGTCTTGTCAGTCACAGCAAGATACTACTAGTGTCAGGGAGAATTAAAATACGCTGAGAGTACAGCCGTCAATAAACTTCGAACTTCCATGAGGGGTCAACGTTTGACAACAATAACTGATCATTACATACTATTTCTGACAACAAATGTCAGCTGTGTAAAAAAGAAATGTAAAGATGCCCGTGATGTTCTGCACAAGCAACACATAGAATGTATTATAAGTGTTTCTCAATTACTTGTTTATCTTCTCCCCTCATTAGTGTGGACATAAAAAAATTCTTCTGTATTTATGCATATTTCAACCACTATAGCTGTTCTCCACTTCTACCATCCGACACAGAATCCAACATTCAAAATAAACTCGTTATGATGGACATATCTCATCACTTTACACACTTTATAACGCCATTTCTGAAACAATTCTTGCTCCCGTCATTAGTGATGTTGACTGACAACATCCCAAAAATAAAATTTCTACTGTTCATTCCATGCATTAAATTAGTTATCCACAATACTCAACCGACTAAATGCACAAAATGTGTCATGTACACATTCGTAATTATATTAAAACAATGAAAATCCTACAGGTTTCGAACTTTATAGGTTCAAAACATGTAGGAATTTCACTGTTTTTATATAATTATGCATGTATAAATGGCAAATTGTGTGCATTTTCTTAGTTGAGTATTCTATATCCCAGAAATACCCTCTGCTGATACTACATACAAATGTAAACTTCTAAAATGTGACTTTTGGCCCATGAAGTCCTCAAGAAATTATCCCAACTCTATAATTTGAAGTCTCACAGCAATGGCAAGTACAGCCACTGAATTTTACTAATTCACAGTTCATCTGTTTCAAACTTCAAACCCATTTACATTTCAGTATCATACTAATCCAATTAACGTTACACAGTATACGTCAGCACAATCTTTTTTATTCTTAAGCAAGGCTACATGTTTCGACTAAAAGTTAGTCATCTTCAGGCCCTTACAAAATTTTCCGTTACCAGATGCTTTGCCCACTTTGGGATCCCATAGTGTTTACAATTGTGGAATACATCTAGTTAAAACTTTCTAAAAAGGTTTTGATTTTGTTTATAAAGTGTGTAATTTACAGATTGTGTCTAAACATTAAAATATTAAAAATTCTTCCTTAACAGTGTGTTAATGTTCACCGGATATTCAACTGTGAATTCCGTTGTGTTGTGGCTGATGTTGGGCTACTTCTATTTTTCCTATTTGATAAGGATAACACAACTATCCTTATCAAATAGGAAAAACAGAAGTACCCCAACACAACACAACGGAACTCACAGTTGAATATCCAGTGAATATTAACGCACTGTTAAAGAAGAATTTTTAATATTTTAATGTTTAGACACAATCTGTAAATTACACACTTTATAAACAAAATCAAAACCTTTTTAGAAAGTTTTAACTAGATGTATTCCACAACTGTAAACACTATGGGATCCCAAAGTGGGCAGAGCATCTGGTAACGGAAAATGTTGTAAGGCCCTGAAGATGACTTTTAGTCAAAACATGTAGTCTTGCTTAAGAATAAAAAAGATTGTGCTGACATATACTGTGTAATGTTAATTGGACTGCAAGCACATCATGATGCCTTCATTCAGAATATCATACTAAGGTATATCTTTTACTATGGGACACCAATTAAGAGCTGATGATAAAAATACTACATTCACACAATGCGACAACAATGGTTAGCTTCCCATAATACAGTATAGACCTTATTAAAGAACAAAGATTTCAAATAAATACAGTGCCTAAAATTGGATGCACATCCTAATTTGATAACCATAACAGTAAAATTTTATTTACAAAAATACAAATTACAAGAGTTATGCTTTACCAAGAATTCAGAACTTGGGCCTCAATAATGTTCACCCTCATTCAATCTGATCACTAAGTCAGGAAAATCTTATTGGCCTGGACCATGTACTGAATGTTATATACAAAGAAAAACAACATAACACTAAGAAATATTAAAGAAGGACTACAATGTATATAGCCTATTCTAACCAAGAACAGGAGTTGCATCTTCTTCATCATCTGACTTCTCTGTTGTTCGTATACGATCATGCGAACGGTTATTCCTCCTCCAATCTTGTCGGTTATGCCTAAGGAAAGGAGATGGACCTGTTTCAGGACCTGTATCTGCCGGCCCACCCGATGTCCAGTAGCCACTAGGCACAACCTAATAAACATACAAATTAACAGTATGGGATCTATTATCCAGTATGCTTGGGACTTGCAGTTTTCTGGAAATAGATTTTTCCATATTTCAAGCACTATGCCTAAGATCTACTAAAACACATTTAAAAATTACAATTCTGTTCTGTCTTCAGAAACAAAGGTATGTTTGGTTTGTTAGCATCAATTGCAAGGCATCCTCTAATGAGATAACAGGAAAATCTGGCACATCATTTTCACAGTAGATTAAATTTTTTTTCTTCAAATCATAGATTATATATAAACCACTAGACCGTTCTTCACAAAATGACTTTACCCTTCACCCGTCATTCAGAGACACTGCAACAAGCGCTGGTGACACATTTCTAACCCATGGATGCAGCATATTAACACGCCTTAACCCGTTTCAATTTGCTCCACAAAGAGTACAGAGTCGACACATGTCAACTCCAACCCCCTCATTCCAACAGCAAGCATGGTTATTTCAATACGACTGAATTCTGCGAACATTCTCTGCTACCATAAAAAAATGAGACTGTCAACAATATTCGAAACATTTCATAAAATTATTGGTACTGCAGAAACTGACGTGTTTTCTACTACACGTGAACACGTAAGCCTCATAATCACAGGCAAAAAAAGGTGTCCCTATACGTAAACTGCAAGGAAACAAATACAGTGTCTTTGTGTTTTCCTCAAACTCTACACTGTGTGACTAATGCCATCTTCTATTTTAGTGCTTCACTTATTGACCGATCTGTTTCAATCCTTACAGATTTATGAATAATCACAAACACAACATAATGGTTCAGTTTGCATTCATTATTTAACAGATACTAAAATACTGCAATTTTTAAGGTCACTCAAACTTTTTAACTTTGATACGTAACTCCTGGATACATGGATGCTCTCACATACATATGATTTGCTCATTCATTTTCATTTGAGAAATTTCCCTTTAAGCCGGACATAATTTAAATTTCAGCTCAGAGGTATGACAGACTAAATGAAAACAAAAATTTCTTATGACACACAGTGCAGACCACTACACTAACTTGGATTTACACACATTAGGTAGTTTGAAACACAATGACGAACACAAACTACACAGCAGCAACCAAAACAGTCATCACAATACTAAGATGTCACATTATGCTACCAATACTCTAAGAGGGAATAGAAATTAGCTACAGTGGCAACTCAATAATGTTCATCATATACAAATGCTGTCTTAAGGTTTTCATTACAGGGTTTTTTCAAACTAGTAATATGCCTAAACTGTCACAACACATCCTCACATTAATGACTTCAATGTCAGCTTTGACTCCATTCCTTCAACTGTGAAGACAAAGGCAGAATATTCCTCCAAAACATTTTTAAGGAGTGCCATCCCCATTGTGTTAGTTAAAACATAAGGAAACAATTATGCATGGACATGACCATCATAACACAACTACATTATAGTTGTGTTATGACAGTCATGTCCATGCATAATTGTTTCCTTATGCTCCAAAACATCACTGTCATCTACAACACTCCACCATGTCAAAACCCAAACAACCATAATATTTAAACATTATTTTTGCACAACCAGCATGTACTAGTCACACAATGCCAGCCAACAGCACGCACTGACAATGAAAATGCCAGTGCAGGCACGTGCATGCGCGCGTGCACACGCACATACTAGTCTAAACTTCAACCAAATGTTTTTATGCAGCATATATCTAGTGAACTGCACAGAAATGAACCATTCCTCAACAGCATAACAGCTACACACTTCATATCCTGTGCAAGCATATGTACAACACAACCTCCAGAAATGACATAGCTGCAACGAATGCATCCTGCAAATACACACGTTTCTTTTGGACTTACCATCTAATCTCATAACAGATGATAAATCTTAGACAAGTCTGAGGAAACAATATGGCTTACCTGGCCATAATGTTCTGAACCTGCAGCAGGATTGTAATCATATACACCTGTGCTACTGTTGTACGTTTGAGAATTGTGTGAGAAACCATACGGATGTACTGCCACTGATCCAGTCGACGTAGTTCCTTTCCCAGTCACGAGTGACTGATTTGGTGGGGGAACACCTCCTGGTGGCACCATCCCCCCTGTTGTACCCCAATTCCAGCCCCACTGCTGCCAATTAGGCCACGTACCCCACGAATTAGTTTCTATAACAAATGACATTACAGTGTACACAAACTAGCACAATAACAGAACTGAAGTAACTCATGTTTGTCTTTACAGGTGACAGCATGCTCTGGCTGTGTGCTACACAACACCACAATAAAAACAGACAACACTTCATGTTTCATAGAAAAATTAGTTATATCTGTTAACAACTCGTCCCATACAAATTTAAAAAGTGGCCTCAAGATGTCTGACACTAATGGCATGTTTTCAATCTGTAAACTATGCCATTATGGGTGAAATGTAGTGGACACGTCCATATTGCTCCACCTATTTGTTGAAATTAAAGAAATTTAAGATCAAACAACAGAAAAAGAGGCACATTTATTAAATACCCAAAATACTGGATTCCACACACGCACTGTTAGTACCTCTACACAACAAACTTTCAAAAACCTGTGGTTATGTTCGTAACCTCAGCCCCCATACATCAGATAAAGACTTCACAGACACAATCTACAATTATATTTCTGTTGACAAAACATTTTAAATACAATTTAAATTGAACTGCAACACATATCTCTACCTGGTGCATTAGATGAACTTGAATTTTCAGCTTCATCTTTGGTGTCCATATCCATAGGTGCTTCCCCTCCTTCCAAACCTAAATCTCTTTTTTTTTCTCCACACACTACTTTGTCTGGAGCAGGTGGTGGTGGCGGCGGTGGTGGTGGTGGTGCTGGTGGAATTTGATGTGCTGGGAGTGTTTCCTTCATCTGGATCCATTGCTGTGCCAAGGCTGCCCAGTCAACTAATTCACAAGTTCAACACATACATAATGAACAACTGACAAAAAGGTTATGACTACTTTATTACATTACACTGCATTTTGCATTTTAGTTGATATTTACAACAATCAAAATGAAATAAACTATTTTTCTGACAAACCCCCATGGCACTACAAACTTCCAAACTCTCAATCAAAAAATTCCGTATGGTATTTGGTATTGCCATTCATCTCTGGAGACACCCAACTTTACAAACAGCAATACAACCATATTCAAAAATTCTACATGGTGCTCAAATTGTGTTTGTGTGTTGTGTATGAATCTCAGATCAAACAGTGACTTTTGCCTTACACAACATTAAACAGATTGGTTTTGCATAACCAAGGTGGAGTGTGTTTACTGCATGGTACATGCTGAGTTCTTATACTTAAAACAGACATGTTTCACTCTTAAGGGGTTACTATTACATCCGAGATGGCAAAAAATGTTCTAACAAAGGTTCAATGCAACTAATACCACAGCACACAAGCCAAGATCACCTACCAATTCCTTTCACTTCCCATCCTCAGTAACCATGTTCTTAAAATACCCAATATTATCCTACCACCTGTCCATTTTCCAAGTGGCTGATATTCTCACTAAATTTCTGTACACATTTCGTATGTGTTCCATCTCAGTTATATGTGCCACATCTGTAGTTCATCACCTAATTCCAGGTAACCTCTAAAAATGAGGTTCTTCCTCCAGTTTCCAGTTACACTGCATCTGTTACGGACATTATCCCAAGACGTTTGTTCTCATATACTTACAACCACTGCCTTTCCTTCAAAGACATTATGGTTCACAACCAAACAAAACAGGCTGTAAGTTACTGTACTTCTTGTAAACCCTTGTAAGTTTTTATTCCCTCTCTCTACACCATCTACAAAGCAGGTCTGTTAAGATTAAATGTAATTTTACTGTACAGCAACCTTAGGAGAAAATTAAATGGACACTTCTCTGGATATTGGCCACATGAAGACGCAACTTTTCATATACCTTCTCTGTATCATTTCACGAACAGACATGATTGAATGCTAGGCTACACATTGTACTTATACTCAAAGTATACTCCTGGGGTGCACTATCCTGTCCAAGTGAAGCCCACTAAGTGAACAATAATAGAACATGGCTGTCAGTCATCAGCTTAATAAGTTCAATAGCAGCATACCACTGCACACCTTACAATTACATCAATCTACCTGTGTCTAAAAAGAGTGACTCTCTTTCACTTTTGCAAAATTTGTCATTTTTTGGCACATGCTGCATGCCATCATCAGTCCCACTACAAACTGTGAAAACAGAATTACGTCTTCTTGGACTTATTATACAAACTGTATACGACATTTAACTTATTAAATCTCGTTTCAAAATTATTCACCACTACAATTGAAATAGCATTCTAAAATTTTAGTTTACCTATTACAAGTGCATGTGTACTAATCACTCTGGACCTGGACCAGCATAAAATACACTTAAAACAATTACCACAAAATACACAATTTCACACAATATATTTTCACTGCAGCAGTAAATAACATCAAATCAAGACATTTAATAGTGTAACCCAAAATATGGGGTCTACACCCCCCACCGCATGTCATAACTGACTTCACTTTGTGCCATAAAGGGTCCTTAGTTTATCTGGTTCACACTGTTGGTCACAACAGAGGCTGCTTCTCTTTACAGCTGGCAGTGTGTTACTTGCCACTACTTAAATCTGCTGCCAGTCAGGATCCGCAATGTTTACATTTATGAACTGCCATCAATATTAAGTTTATACACACCACATTTAAAGGAGCTGCTGGAAAGACATGTTCAGTTACTACTACATTCTCACCATATTTAACTTTCAGCTGACAGGCCTGGACATTTAAACTTCAGAGCACCCTTTAGGTGAAATGTATTATATGAACCAATAATAGTAAGAAACACACAGCATTTTGTGCGGAAAAAATGGAGAAATGCAAAGCATGTCTTAAAAGTGTTGTGAGTATCCCAGATGCCTAAAGATGTTAGTGCATTTTGTGGGCTCGAGCCCCAACTATGTCCTATATATAGGAAAGGCAGAAACTAATGTTTAAAGGAGGTGCTGGAAATGGTTTCCTTTAACTCATAGATGCATGTCAGATGTAATAAACACAATGTTCACTGCACACCAAAGTTCTGTTGGAAAAATTTATAACACCTTATTCAGAATGCTTTTGTTAGATGTGTCTTCTCTGCAAGGATAACTACTATAAAATTTAGTCCTTAACATGCCCCACACGTAAAAATGACACAAGTTCAGATCTGGTAACCAAGGCAAGCATAATGCCCTGCTGATAATTCTGGCACCAAAAACACTTCGTAAATATCACATATTATATAATTAAAAACCGTATCCCATAGCACAAATGATGTCCGGACGTAACATAACGGTGTAAATTTATGATTTAAGAAGACAAATAGGCCAAATAATGTTAGTATGATTTTTTCCTTGTGGGGCATGTTGAAGGATAAATATACAGCAATGCTGATCCCAATGAAGACAACCTGAAATAAATACAACACATTCATGAAAATAATCATACTACAAACATAAAAAATAGATCAGCATTTATGGCAGAGCAAATGTTTATTGTATAACCATGCCAACATTATCTACTTCACATTCAATGCAACATTTTCAAACTGAAAACCCCACTGACAGGATTACACACCTTCCTCATGAGAGACGTTTTGGTATGCTGATGGGTTCAGTGCCCATTGGGAATACTGATTATCCCCTGACCACATAATTAAGCTGTATTTTCACCTGAAAAGAGAAATTCACTGTAGCATGTGATCAACATGTACTCACTTTCATATGATATAAACATGTCTTCACAGCATCAGAGCACACATTTTATCACCTGTGTAACAGAACTACATCTAAGGCTCTCCGGATATTCAGTGTGTTAATATGTAACTACACCTTGCTTGGAAGCAAGCAAATACCTACACACCTTGTTACTAAGAAAACCCACTTTACAAAAAGCTACCAACAAAATCCACTGTGTTACAAGTGCAGTTCTTATGCTGCCAATAAACGAGACAGTGCAGTAAAATACTAATTACCAGCGTGCAAAGTAACAGACTGCTGAGTACTTGTGTATATCCCTCATCCCTTATTTTCATTTGTCTCAAATGTAATAAAGGAACATAATACTTGCTGTAAGACTCAAATTTTAGATCCCCATGAATGAAACCTCCTCCCTCTCCAACCACTGCTTCTAGTACATTTCATAATCTGTACAATGTTATCAAATGATGCAATGAATCAGAAAATAAGCACAGTATGGATATTCTTCCCTCACCCTCCCTCCTCCTTCCCCATGCAAACACAATGTATCTGCCACAAACAGTACAGTTTTATTACACACAGTTTACACATCTGTCTGACTTATATTTTGTTCATCGTGCTCATAGGATGTGGACCTCGGGTGAAACGTGGATATCATGTGCTTTGTCCTACTCTACGCTCCGAGTTTAGCTAACTTCATGGAGCATACTTTTTTCTTCACAAACTAACTGTTCAACATTCCAACAAATTGACATATTCTGCAACCCAAAGGTACATCAAGACATTCACAACCTAGCTCTTGTACATATCCTAAGCCAGATTAATGCGTTCCATGCCCTCCCAATCTATGACTTTAAGATCCAGTTTCAAACTTCCCTCCCATCTATGCCTGTGTCTTACAAGTGGTCTCCTTCCTTCAGGTTTCCCCACCAAAACCCAGCATAAACCTTTCCTCTTCCCCCACATCACAATTTCTTCATGAATGCATTCTTCACACATTAGAACTGTTCCCAAGTATTTTAACTTTACGAAGTTTGACATCACAAAACAGCCTTGACATATCATTCAAAAACACAAGCATATAACTTCACATCTTGTACAATTATTACACAAACCTTGAGGTTGGTACTTACTATAAATGCTTTAAATGTAAATGAAGAATGAAAAGAGTGGGGTAGGGTAGACAAAAGGAATGGTAAGGGAATATACAAGAAAATAAGGATGGCAATAAGGGTATTAAAGAACTGAAATAAAGGAAGAAAGCAGCCAAAGACAGACACTTATGAAACAAACTACAGACAATTCCTACTACTGTATCCCTGAGCACAGCAGCTGTCAGAGGCCGCATATAACATCTGCATCCAACTGGGATTTAGAGCTAGTTTTATCCTTGTGGCCCAACTTATGTTACTTCACACAACAATCTCAAAGTGCCAAACTCCACGTTCTAAGTGGGTCCCGTACCTTCTGACAGTATTTCCCAACACTTGAAAAAAAAACCCTACTTGAAATATTAACCATTATTTTTTAAAACTGTTCTTCAGTTCTTTCAAAGAAAATCAACTGTCCGACATTTTCTCTTCTTCTATTAATTCCCTGAATAACAGTGTCACACCAAAATCAAGACGCAAAACCTACACTCAAGACAAAGTGTTTAATTCTGCTGACTGCTGATTACTTGCTCATGCCATGATGCTGGCAAGACTTGGGACAGGAATGGTAACTGCCCTATATGGTAAATATGGCATGATACTTACGTGCTCGACTTCTACTGACTTGTCAGATAGGTTTTTTGAGAATATATCAGCCAGAACAGTATAGCATGGTGGGCTAGGATAGGGTATTATAGTGGGGATGACTTATTCACTCATAATAATGCTAACATAGAAATGTGGAGTTTTGTATTAACAATGTTACAGATTGATAAGGCACATTTTGTATGAAAACCATCGCAATGATCCCATGAATAAAACAAAAAATCCGGGCCTTATACCTAACTCAGCTTCCGATCATGTGCACCTTGGACTAGAAGCAATACTTATAAAATTACAGTATATTAAATATTACTATATGCATACTCCCATCCTACTCCGTCCTCTTATCGTCGAACTTTCCTTAAACGGCTCGGTTATATACAATATGTTTCAATACTATACCTCTCGTAAATGCACATACAAAAACAAATAATGGATTCAACGTGAAGAAGATACTGCATTCCTCTCCAAATAGGACGCACAAAAATTTTGGTTTATCTGCAGTGAAATAAAACTCTCTACTGTCAAAGTGGCCAAAAGAGCATCGTTATTGCCATCTTTTTCAACTCCTGCACGGACTTAATCAACTTATAAATGGTAGCCATAATGGAAATCAAGAAAAAAACACCACGCATAAATACGACTCAAAATCCAAACCTTTTAGCGCACCAGTTATAGACATCGATTACTTCCACACAATTTCAACCGTGCATACAACACATATATTACGTTTAGGAGAAACCATGAACTACAAACCGACAAATTTCGCTATAATTAATGTACAACCAACAACACTCTATTCCACAGATTACCCTTTCTGCGTACTACTACACAGCCATATGCGGCGTGGTCGTGTGTGACCATGGATCAGTATGGCAGCTGCAAGATACTCAGTGGTACGAAATATAGCGCGGATTACCTGTACGGAGCGAGCGACAACGTGCTATTGGGTATGAGATTGTGATTATGGATCACAGTGACACTTGGCAGTAACCTCATGGTTGGGGGCCATCGTGTTTGACCATGGATCAGTACGACAGCTGTACAAAAGGTAACACGGATCTAATCTGTGCCTTTGAGTTATGCCGGCTTGAATGGTTGTATTGGGACATGACCAAGTGATCAATGATTAACACTATTCGCCAGCATCCACTGATCCATCTTCTAGACGGTAGGAGTGATGGGTAGAACGTGTTGCAAGGCTACAACCGCATTTTATTTCTTTCTCATAAATTCCCTAAATCCACGAAACGTTAAAAAAAACCCCCATTGGTTATAGAATAAGTCAATACAACAAATAAAAAATACACATAGTAATAATAAATAGATGAGACATTTATGAGTTCAATCTGCTCACCATAAGAAGTTTCAATTCTCTGTGGCATAGCCACGTCTTATGCCTCCAACCACCTTCAATCGGTGACCATGTATTAAACATGACCACTCTGCCTCCAGGTCATGGCTGTCGAAATAGCATTGTTACTAATCAGTGGCGAGGAAGGTAAATAAGTTTGGTGAGCCGACCTGAGGGAAGAACACTAGGAAGACCTAAGCATAGTATGGGGAGACAATATTAAAATATAGCTTCAAGAAGTGGCATTAGAAAGCACGGACTTGTGGTGGGCCCGTATGAATGCGATACTAAATCTTCAGGTTTTATTAAATGCCATGTATTTCTTGACTAGCTGAGGAACTGTTCGATTCTCAGGAAGGACACTGCCCAGATGAATTGGTTAACAATCTGTGACCGTAGTTGAGAAAGTACTTGCATGGTTCATAGAAAGAGTTTACTTCTTATGAAAGCTGCATATCTGAATCACTGTGGGTTCTCGAAGGGAAGGAGTCAGAACCAAAACTGTCGAATGATAGGATATCGATAGCTTCATATATCCTGGCATACACCCCTGTTTCACAAATTCGTTGCACCTTTGATTCCATGAGCCTCAGTACTGCTTCACACATGCTCGAACACATCCTTCAACGTGGTAGGCTGCTTGCATAAATGCATGGAAAACTTAATATATGGCAGCATGGAAGAAGAGTTCTCGTTGCAGTGGTAGAAGGAAGAAGACAAAGGGGCAGGCCGAAACGAAGATGGGAAGATGCCAGGAAGTTGGGGGAGAGAAATTGGAGGAATGCTGCAAGGAATAGGGACAGCTGGCAGAAGCTTATGAAGAAGGCCTTGGTTCAAAAGGGGCTGTTGTACCAATGATGATGATGATGATGTACAATACAATCTTCCTGTAGATGAACACAAGATATTCGAAATATGTAGAAGACAAGAAGAATTGAATTAAAACATTAGTTAAAAAAGTGCATTTTGTTACATATTTGTATCACAATGCACGGTACAAAAAACATAAAGTGAGAGATAGTCTACCTTTCATCTCCATTTCCACGACCAAGGTCACGGATTATCGCTATTAACAGTCGAGTGAAAGGAAGTACACAATACATGAGAATATGTCTTTGCGGAAAATACACGAGTAGAACGCGCAAGAAACGCGGAAACAGATGGCAACGCACAGCAAAGCAGTAGTTTCACAAGAATTTCCTCTAACATACACCCAGACACTGAGAGACGAACAACGGGCAGCTGAAATACGCACCAAGTAACCGGCTATCCTTTTCCCCTCTCGAGAGAGCAGAGAACAACCATGATCTATCCGAAAACGCAGCTTTCGTTACGTATGTTCTTCTCAAAAAAATACTCTAGTAGAAATGAAGAAATCCGTAAGAAATTGAAAGTCACAGTAGATAAGTGGTTTCACAAGCATGGTTGCAACAAACTGCACACCAAGCAACCCACTAAACTTTGCCGCCCTATGTCAAAGGAAGCCATAGAATTCAAAGTACGCTACAACAGCGCTGCAGACGGACTAGCAGGAAAAGGGAGGCTAAACGAAAGACACGCTAAAACACGTATCAAATCCGTAACCATTACCATTGCGATAAAGAGATGGGTGACATTAGGACTTTCGACTGGCGGAAAGAGGGAAAACGACTAACAAGTGACGCCAGCGCCACAGACGGGTGACAGAAATTGTGTATCTACGGGTCGGCATAGTCACAGGTTGCTACCAGTATCGTATATACTGTGATGTTAGTGAGTGTCGGTTAGAATGGTTGCGCTGGTGTCTGTGGGTTTTTCAGGTTAGAAGTTGTGTAGAATTTTTATTGTTATTATTATCATAATTATTATAGTTATGTGCTGTCGAAAATATGCTTTTTGAGGTGTTTGTATATGTAGGGTTGTAAACACTTCGTATCACAACTGTAGTAAGTATTTTTCGTTTCTCATACTACTTTTTCCTATATAGGTTGTTTCGGTTTACGTTGAGTGATTAATCATGAATAACACCAAAATGTTCACATTAAGTGCTGCCCATGCCTGACTTTATATTTTTATTCCCACATTAAATTTCCAGTTATTGGTTCCAAACATTGTATCAAAACAATTTGAAGAAGTTTACCATGGTAACCAAATATACCAACATCAAAAGTTAAATCCGCGTCTCATAAGCAAGAGAAATTTGAATATTACAAGTTGTCAAAAAAAAAAGTATGTTAGGGGAAATTACACTACTTTACAGACGGTCTGTAACAACACTGTATGTAGGTGCCGAGATATAGGAATTTATTACCAAAGTACAGGGTTCCCAGACTACTGGCAATACAGTCTGTGATGCATTATAGTACCTGATAAAATGTGTATGTAAAATTTGTTGGGAAGTAATATTATAATATAAAGATAGTAATGTATATGTAAACTGAGAGTTACTGTCTTCTGTTGATTAATGTCTTTAACACATTTAAGCTGTATGTAATACCTAGATATAGAAAACTATGAATTTTACTCTTGCTTGTTAATACACGTTTTGCAAATATATATTTGTGTACAAGGTCATATGAATTGTAAGCATAGTGTGTACTTGATGGTATACCACAGGGTTATACAAATCCCCAACAATTGTCAGTGTGGAACATGTTGCATATTGCCCTTATGGTGCATTGGATTTGGAGGTTGCTCATAGGTTAGTGAAAAGAATTGCAGACCTGTGCTATACTGTGTATAACTGTATTTATTGATTTTAGTATTGTATTGTAAAGCTGCCAGATGATTGTTTATATAAACTGAAACATGTAGGAGTTTGTACAGAAGGCTTTAGAATGTAATATAGTAGTTGTAGCATTTAATGCTCAGGCACTTTGTTAAAATCAGGGATGAACAAATTGTTCAAATATCTAGGAGACCTCTCAAAATTCCCGTTGTTAGAAGGGTGACTCTTAGCAAGCTCTGTACTGAGAACCAACAAATACAAGGCACCTCCCTAAAAAATTCGTAGCCTTGATGACATAGCACTCAGGATTTTTGCACCTCTGGTTAAAATATACTACACTTGCGTACCTCCCCTGCCCATTAATGGAATATTAATTGTATAGTACACGAGATGAATCACTCTGAGGTGTATATATACCTGTTCGTCAGAATTCAGTACAAAAGTGTAATATAAATATAGGTAATAAATTAGTTCATAGTGCTACAGAAGTGCGGCCAAATTAAAGTATTTTGGAATATGGTAAGTCATCATAACTATATTCATGAAGAAATTTAGAGCAGATAATATTTGGTTAATGCTTGCTGCCACTCATAAGACAATATTTTGCTTTCCTTTCTCTATATAAAAATTTGAAAATTTGCATATCACGCAGCAATGTGTCATAACCTACGAATACACAGTTTTCCAGGAGATTGAGAACACCTGACAGACCATTAATGGACCAACACTTAAGTGTGTTGTCTTTTTACAAAATCATTTTGACAAAAGGCATGTTTGTACCCCAACTGTCTAGTAATGTGGGAATCTCAGTTGGAGGAGTTGTGTAGGTTATGACTGCTGTTACATGAGCGATATTTTGCTTTACTTCTGATCTGTCAGGTGTTCTCATCCTGGATGCTTGGTTGCCCCAGCAGCTTTGTTTTGTACAGAGGCCTCTGATATTCTTAGCATAATTATTACAGTTTTTTCCATACAAATAAAAATGTATATCAGTTCACATGCACCCAGCAGAAAATGTTAGATAACAGCGAGGTTCGTGGGTCACACCAGACTTAGGGGTCTTCAGTATAGAACTTGCTTCATGTCACCCTACTGGCACCTAGAATTTGGAGGTGGCTCTTAGATTTTTTAAAAATATGTGGACTCCTGTTCCTGATACATTTAACTTTGTAATGACAGTACTGTTACTCGCCAGAATTGATGAGGTTTAGTCATTGTGTTTAAACTGATTCATATCATGAGACAAAAATATTGAATCCAGATACAAGTAAATATTGTACTCTATGAACTTAAGTCCTCCTTGAGCAGAAAACAGTCACTTTTGTACTAGTATGGCACTCAGGAAATTGAGAAATTATAATCAATGGTCCTTCACAGACATATTGCCTTATATTGTCACTTGTATTAATTGGAGAATGCACACTCTGAACAGTAATATCACCAAAAACAAGTTTGTCACATCTACTCATACATCATCCTGGCACTAACAGGCTCACCCCTGTTACTACAGGTATGATTTCTTTCATCATCTTCACATAGTCTAACAACAGGTCCATAGCCTCTTCCAAAGTGAGGACTTCAGAGAGACTGGTCTAGTGCTTCCTCTTTAACCTTTCTCTCATATGTTAGAAATCTTGTTCTTAAGTGATATTTCTCATTTCCATCTGCATAGAAAATGTATAATTCTTCGCTGGCTGAGTGGTGCCCTCGTTCTTCCTGTTCTGTATTTCCTCTAAATGTCATTTAATTCATGTAGCAGAGGCCTTCTTTAGAAACTAGTAGTTCCACAACCAGTCAAGAAATACCTTGCATAGTATGGAACATTAAGGCTCATTATCATGTGCACAAGAACCTGCCACTTGTCTCTGTCCTGAACCAGATGAATCCAGTCCACACTCTCCCATTTTGTATCTGTAATGCCAATTTTAATATTACCCCACCATCTGAATGTCATTTACATTTGCTGATTCCCTTGCTGCTATTTTTAATGAACTCAACCTGTAGAGACTCCCAGCATTCTAAAATCCAAATCACATGCTTATTTTCCATTGCATTGGTAGTTCTAAACCAGCTGGCATAACTCAGTCAGTATAGCGAGTAGGCTGCGGGCTGGATAATCAAGGATTAAAATCTCAGCAGAGGCAAGAGATTTTTATCTTCTCCAATCATCCGAACAGGCCTTGGGGCCCACACAACTGCCTATTCAGCGGGTGATGGAGTTCCTTTGCAGGGGTAAAGTGGTTGGGGCATGAAGGTGACATCTAGTCCCTGTCTAGTGCTGAGGATAAGAATGAGTGAGGTGTACCTCTGCTCTCTTGTGTATGCCTTCATTGCATTGACAGGGACTTTATATATGTATATATTTTAATTTTTTGGTTGTATCAAGAAAATCTCTCAAAGCCCAAGACACTGTGTAGCATATTTAAAAATGCACATTTTTGTATGGTCAGTTGTTGTTCTCCCTCCCAACCCTGAAACTGGAAGATCACCCATTATAATTTATGTCTTATTGCTTATTCAGTATATTCATAGCTACCCTCTGCATCAAGAGACTATCATATCTGTCCACAACCTAAGAATGTTGACATAGAAGCACCAATGTTATAAGTAAATATTTGTGCAGTTAATTAACTTGGCAAGAATTAATATCTTTTTGGATTGTTGTGTCCATAATTTTTTTACCTAAGATGGTGGCGGGAGTGAATCAGGGTAAACTTACTGATGAGAGAATTCTTGGTTTAAAAGGAAATAGTGAAATTCCGAGTTGCGTAAAGTGTTTGGTGTTAGAGATGAGACTTAAAGAGACTATAGATGA
>Ga0131853_10007945_pt1 | contig 19261 bp, 20 predicted proteins | sample TergutLab28metaG_FD_92764 | JGI IMG/M metagenome (GOLD analysis project Ga0131853, IMG submission 92764) | Labiotermes labralis P1 segment gut microbial communities from Petit-Saut dam, French Guiana - Lab288 P1 (version 2) (version 2) | ecosystem: Host-associated > Arthropoda: Insects >...
ATGTAAACAAAACATGAAATTGGTTACTACTAGATTTAAGTCTGGAGGGCTACATGAGAAGCATGTAGTGGCAACTTGGAATCTTGGGAACCATCTCAGCATTTGCTTATAGACACAGGGAAATCAGGCAGGCCACATGTCTTAGTATCACAGCTGTACTAAACTGTACTTCTCACTTAACAAAAGAGACAGAAGAAGATAAAGGGTACATTAAGATGAAAAGTGTTACATAACACCGACCAATTCACATACGACAACAGGGGGTGGCCACATAGAAGCACAGCTGAGGCCGCAATTTAGGACGCACTTTAGGCAAAGGCCATGCAATAAAATAAAATCCTTTTGCCTCGTTTTATGGCTTCTTATTTCTGTTCACCCAAATATGACAGATTAGTTTCAGGTACATTAGGACTCCTTTCTCTAGAAAACCTTTTAAAACACCATTCGTGGTCAGCCTTGTGTGCATGTAAACTACCAGAACATTTTATCTTGTTCATATCAGTGCACTAATATCACAATATCAGATAAATGCCCACAAATATACTGATATATCACTTTCTTCTTCTTCTTCTTCAGTACGGCCCGTGGCTAATGCCACAGATGTACTGCAGCCTATACACTTATTGTACTCACTCTACTCCCCCCGCCTGTTTGGACGTTCCCACGTTCGCCGCCAGGTACCCCCACGTCCACAACAACGTGAAAGATCCTAGCAGCGAAAGGTGGGACTATGTGGGTGAGAATTAACCGGTAATTTTGCCTGAGATTGCGACTTCCACATCAATTCAGGGATCTTTTACGTGCCGAAAATCTGCGACATGGGACCCACGGCTTTACTTCCCTTCCGAAGGAAGGCGTGCTGAGGATTTTTTCGCCCTGAAAAATCCTGACGGCTTTGGCCGGGTTTGAACCCGCGAACTTGGGTACTTAAAGGCAGCACGCTACCGCTAGACCACCGAAGCTGCTGATATAGTGCTCTAGTAATATATAAGTGCATGTGGAGCATTTGTCAGTACTTATTTGCTATACCAGAATAACACATTTTATGAGCAACTTGCAAGAGCCACATTGTGGCCATAGCTGTTAAATTCTGAATACAACTGAAATATACAAACGTCAGTGGAGGGAATACTGCAACGCATACTGATTCTGAAGAACTATCACCAGGCACATTAACATGCTAGATATAAAATGGCAAAACTTCAGCACAGTGTCACCTTATGAAAAGTACCTCATGTCAGTGGTTACTGATACAGGCAGTGGATGTAGATTTGGTTGATCCGAGTTTGCAAGTGTGGAAGCTGCGCCACTGGTAACCTGTGACCTAGCCTCTGGCGATTTGTGTCTCTCTCGTCCGTGGGGTTGACGGGATGGTGAGACATCTGTCTCGAGCGCGACTGAAGACAAATCTGAACATGAATGATTACAGAATGTATTCTGACAACGGGCTGAATAACAAACTGCATAAGATCTGAAGTTCTAAAGGTGGTGAGTGTGAATGTTACAGTCTTCTGGGTAGTGCAGACACAGGCAAGATATTTATTCAAAATGTGAGAATCTGCATACAGAATTAACAGACATCATGTCCCAAATTATTGTAATCATGACATTATCAAACGGTCCCACAGGTGGAATTTTATGATATATTTGTTTCTTAACCAACTCATGAAGCCACCAAACATTATCCTAATGTAACTATGGTTTCCTTTCAGAATCAGCACTGAATCCTAGAGCAGCAGGGTCACAATGAGTGCTGAATCCAATAACATACACTTGGCACTAACAAACAGGCAAGTCTTTGAAATGTCCCAGGCAGAAAGTCGCATCAAGACGCGAAGCTTTTCCATTTCAGGGACTGCAAACGTCCCTGAAATGTTGGAAAACCTTCACGTCTTGACGTGACTTTCTGCCATGAACATTTCATTGAATTCTGTAACTGAGAAAATTTTAAGATTTATATAAACAGGCAAGTGTCTAACTTTGTAATAAAATGATTCACTCTTCCATAGCTTGCCTTCAGAGCAGATATGACAAAGATCTCCCTGACGCTTACACACATCACAGTCGGCGTAAACTGACATGGCACAATAACTGGGAATCAATGTGGGAATTTGCTGTCCACACAGTGGTGTTGCCCAGGATGAATGTCATTCGCGATATGACAGTGTGTGAATGTACGATCGGTTTCCCACATTTCAAAGGATCGCGGTGCCTTCATCCACAAGATTCGAGCAGTCCGATGCACTTTGTCACTGTAGGAATGGTTTCCCACTTTTCAAAGGATCACGTTGCCTTCATCCACAACACTCAAACAGTCCAACAAGAACAGCCACCTGGCCCCTTTAGGGCCACATAAGCACACAACGAAGCCCGTCCCACACCCCTCCAATTGGCTTGCCACCCTCTACTACCTTCAGTTTAAGTGTTACCTATTTACCTACATATTTCCATACTTACCCCGCACCAGATGTTCTTCATAGACTGCTTGACTGTTGAAGATAAAGAGACATTATGATCCCTCATAGCATTTCGAACCACTCACCCAACGCAGTGTCATATCTCAAAGACCTGAATTTTGAATTAATTATCACTTGGATTTGAATTACTACGTAAATTATATAAGACCTGAGGTGGTCATGCCAGTGAACCTCACGATCATGGGTAAACAGTAAAGGTGTAGCTGCCCATCGCTATGCCATGAAGGCATACAGGGGAAGTGAAGGTAAAGCTCCACTCTGTCATAACCTCGGCACTAGATGGAGGTGAGTGGTCAGCCTCATGCCTCAGCTGCTTTACCCCTAGCACCTATTGAACAGGGGGTTTGGTGGGCCCCAAAGCCAGTCTGGATGTTCTGAAGAATAGAAAGATGTTTTACACTTGCCTGGAATCAAGCACTGAACTGTCCAGCCTGTAGCCTGGGTTTGAAGGTTGTTTGACCGTGCATCTTCCCATGAAATAACTTGAAATGCCAACTTGATGCAACAAGGTAATTTTATTTTTGTATTCTTAGCTTGACATGTTTCGAGTACATACACCCATCATCAGGAGCATTAGATGTTGAGTTGCAGCATATGGCTTTCTGCACCGAGTTTTTGGATGGGTGGTGGTCTTGAGAGCTGCTGAGTAGGTCGTGTATGGTGCGGATGGTGCCGTGTGACATCCGCACCGCACACACGACCTGGGTCACTAGTCAGAGGTAAACAATTTCAAAAATTCTGGTAGGCAGAGAAAAATATATCAGTACATACTGTGGCTACAAGACGTGGTTCTCATCTCCAATCAGAGCACAACATTCGTATCTCATTACTGTTACAATGTCTCTCCTCAACTCTCACAATCCAGGCATAAGACAATGGAGAAAAATCAAATGTTGAGAAATACCAACTGTTAAAAGACTTCCTAACTTTACAGAAGTTTAAAAAATAAGATAAACACCCTGATTCAAAGAATAGTATTCTGACATACATGTATGCATGACACATTGATAAGAGATGGTACACATCAGACTTCCACATTGTCATGGTTGGCACTGAAGCATTTGTCCCAAAATGGCACCAAGTTTTGTATTCCATTACATTACATATTGGTGTCCAGTGTCTGTAGCTTGGAGGTAACAGCTTCCTTCACGTTGGCATCTGCCACAAATTTCAGCCAGCCAGGTGCTTCTTTAGGTGACCAAAAACATAGAAATTACTGAACCCAATACTACCATGTGGACTTGTAACTGGTTAAGGTAATATAGCATGGAGGTTATGGACTACTCTCTCTACAGTCTCTATCTCACACCCAGTGACTGCAGATCTCTAAGGATACCTTACAAAGCAACAGTCTGGCAAACAATTTGTATCAGACACTAGGTGAAATGAGCTGTTATCAGCTGGTAGGACACTTGGCAATGATTTCTTCTGTGCCTGGATAAGCCCTGGTGTCACGGTGGGATGAATGCTTACATCTTGAGGTCCGACATGTACCTTCCACTACCCTTGTGCCATTCCTACATCCCGGTCAGGATAAATTGTTCGTTTCAGCGTATTTTGTTGCCTCAATTTTTGACTTCCTTCACACTGGCAATAACTTCCTCTGACACAGTGCAACATTTCCTCTGTATCATAACTGACAAAGCGAGTATGTCAGAATGCCAACACCAACTCCCAAAGGTGGAATTGGAAACTAGACAATAACAAACATTTTTGGACACCAAAGGCACATATGTGACTATATTTTTTGACACCTGTTTAAGATTATGGTGTTCTGAAATATGACAGCGTACGGTCTGGTAGAGAGGTACAAATGTCTTGGAGAAACCAGTTCCCTCCGTCTTCAAGGCAGCAGTAAGAAGAAGGTTATAAAAAAAACCACATGCACATCCTAATTCAACCCACGACACTCTTACCCTGAAAGCAGAGGCAGTAAGTTCGCCCACAGCACTGGTATCTATCTAACAGCCTACATGGCTTCAGATCCCAGAAGACAGTAACGTTACTGTACACATTATTTTCTGCAAGCAATATGTGCGGCACGTGCCATGTCCAGATGGACATACACTACGTGTTCTATCGACAGCAAGCACCAATGTGTGACTAACTTTAAATTCACGGCACAAAATAAATGTCAGGCATGACATATCTCAACTTATTAAAAAGTACACTGCTGTGGTGTGTGGCAAGGTTGATGATGCTGGCACACTTAACACAGGATGTAAGTGAATCCAGTAATCCTAACCCTATGAACTGAGTGCAGGAGCAATACACTGCCAAATACCCACAAAAATTAAATTACTGTATATAACACATATAGTGGCAACACTGTGCATAATCATGCTGCATAGTGGACAATACAAACAGGTGATTAACATATGATCTCTGTGACAAGGAACGGTGAAATTCACAGTGTTAGCACTTCCAACGTCAATAAAAACACACCAGAGGCAGTGTTGTAATTCACTGCAATTACTACACCAATCAGACTATTACTGTAGCACAGTAAACTATGCTGGCACACAATCAGATGCAACACACATACAGATGGTACAGTGGGGGTAGGCACACAAGCAATCAGATGTGACATATGTACAGATAGCATAGAGAATGCTGGCACACAAGCAATCAGATGAACATGCATACAAATGGCACAGTGAATGCTGGCACACAAGCAATCAGATGTGACCTGCATACAGATAGCATAGTGAATGCTGGCACACAAGCAGTCAGATGAACATGCATACAAATGGCACAGTGAATACTGGTACACAAGCAATCAGATGGCACGGTGAATGCTGGCACACAAGTAACCAGATGTGGCATGCGTACAGAAAGCATAGTGAATGCTGGCACACAAGCAATCTGATGTGACATGCATAGATGGCACAGTGAATGCTGGCACACAAGCAATCAGATGTGAGCTGCATACAGATAGCATAGTGAATGCTGGCACACAAGCAATCAGACGTGACATGCATACAGATACCACAGTGAATGCTGGCACACAAGCAACAAGCATCCAGATGGTAGAGTGAACGTACAGTCAAGTCTCTTCCGCAGCACACACCACACCAGGGCTGTCCAGCCAAACAAACAGAACTCACATTATTAGTTCCATTACCACACTCTCCATTCCAACTCTCTGTTACACACTGTACACTGCACAGGGCTACTCAACTATTATACATATTGAACACATTCAACTCAGAGCTTCACAGCATTTTTTGGGGGTGGGGGAGGCAGGTGTTGTAATGTGATACTGTCAGTATCCCTGACCATAAAGTTCCAGATGGCAGTACAAACTACAAACGTAAATTGGAAAGGATTTGGGAGGGGTCACAGTCTATGTCGGGTATTACTAAACCAGGTTCCTGGGCGGACAGAGAACAAACTTGATAAACATCAGTCATTACAGTTAGAAACACAGCCAAGATTTGATCCGGGCACCTTCTGAATACATCTCCACAGTGTTATAACTATAACTTGCTAGGTAAATATTTCTTAAATTTTGACTGAGGTACATTATAATTAAGGCAGTCATGAAATGCTGGCAACAGAAGCTGGATTCATGCACAGAAGAACTGGGAACACTTGGATTACAAAAGAGCTTAAACAGAGTGGCGGAATTAAAGACAACAGATCATATAACAACATAAACAATTACACATCAAACTGCAAATCCACATTCTTCGAATTCCCCACACAAGACTTACGTTCAGAGTACTCTGTTACTATGCACAAGGATGACGGCCCTACAAATGCTACCATACAACTGAGAGAGGCCACTTGGACAAACACACGGAAAGCTGACGACGCGTTATTTTTAACTAACGGAAACACCTGCCACGTACAAGACGAGCTTGTGATGAGTTAGCCAGATTTCAGGAGCATTTTCTAAATGCCCTCTGGGGGGCGGGCAACAGTGCCCTATATGCCACAGCCTGATTTGATACCATTTTTGTTTTAGGTGTTGGTGTACCGTATCAATGAATACAGAAAAAAAAATCTCAATTAAGCATTCTTTAGTGTCAACTGAAGTTTTTAAAAACCAAACAAAATCTCTTAACTTACCACCCTGTTACTACAATAGGGTTACGAGGCATATGTCCAATGAACATTTCACCCACTGTGTTCCATATCAAATACAATCTCAGCAGTAGTTATTGTAAAAAAAAGGTAAATCAGTCCCGTTAGAGGCTTGGAGTGGCCCAGAGGGTTCCAGGAAGTTAAAGGTTCCCAGATTTCATGACAACACCATAGGATGATGGTAAGGATGTCAGCCTTACGCACCGGCCGCCTTTACCACCAGGAAATGCTCCTGGTACTCATTTCTGTTAGAGGCTGAGTCAACCCCCAGGGCCATAGTGCGATCGGAAGGATTATGTCAATGAAAAATTTCAGTGACACCATCTGGGATTGAACCACCGACCTTCTGATTTGTAGCACAGCACCTTAACCATTGTGCTACCGCCAAATTACCGTAGCTATGTGAATATACAGCAGACATGCAGAAAAGATTCTCCTCCCCCCATCACAATCTTCAGTTTTCAGGAAAGAATGCGTCAAATGTGTGCTAACTGCAAGGTACCCCTAATTTTTTAAGAATTTTGAAAAAATTCACACCTTATAATAAGGTAAATACAGTTCATACTCCACCAGCTGCTGCCATTTCTGTAACTGTATTTACAGTTGAACAAAGAGTATCAATTATGTTTTGCCTTAATGAACTGACAAGTGAAGGAAGGAACAAACAACCAAGTGAACAAAAGAACAAACAAACAGATTTACTAACTAAACAAAACTAACTCCAGTCACACAAATGAACTGGTGGAACAATACAAGTGACCCTGAACCACCAAACATCAGTAGCACAACTGAACTGGTGGTGCAACTGTACACAAGTGCCCCTGAACCACCAAACATCAGTAGCACAACTGAATTAGTGGCACAACTGAACACAAGTGACCCTGAACCACCAAACATCAGTAGCACAAATAAACACAAGTGATCCTGAACCACCAAACATTAGTAGTACAACTGGACACAAGTGCCCCTGAACCATCAAACATCAGTGGCACAACTGAACACAAGTGGCCCTGAACCACCAAACATCAGTAGCACAAATAAACACAAGTGATCCTGAACCACCAAACATTAGTAGTACAACTGGACACAAGTGCCCCTGAACCACCAAACATCAGTGGCACAACTAAACTAGTGGCACAACTGAACACAAGTGACCCTGAACCACCAAACATCAGTGGCACAACTGAACACAAGTGGCCCTGAACCACCAAACACCCGCAGCACAACTGCAGTGGTAGTACAACTTGGAACAAGTGAATGAACCACCACAGCATAGGTAACATAACTCAAACACAAGCTATAGAGTCAATGTACTCACCAGGAGTTAGGAGATTGGGATCGATGGGTTTCGACGTGTCATTGCACTCCTTGAGTTCCTGGTAGTTGCTCAGATGAGACCACAGTGCAGACTTGCCCTGCAAACAGTATCACAGTGCCTGCTCAACTGTCCTCACAATACTGACCCTCTCTCATATACAACAGTAAGGTATGTGGTATACGGGGGCTTAAAAATTACCAATGATGGGAAATTAAACATTACACAAATGCAATACATGTCAGTGTGAGCACCGGGACTCATACAAGCAGTATCAGTGCATAGAAACAACCCTCAACAGTAATAAACAAGAGAGGGAGAATGGAGATACAGCAGGAAGATGGATGGATGTATGTAGTTATGTAACACTGTATGTAGGTTATTCGGAAAGTAAGTACTGTCTGCGCATATCTCTCACGCATCCTCGAGACTGTCACTTTGTGCATGTGCAGTGACTTCCTCTATAAATTGAGAAGCCACAGACGCCATTTTGTGAAATTCGTATTATGTTTATGTTTGTTCCCCTGCGTTAAACATGTTTAAGACAACTGAAGGGGCCGCCAACTGTGAAATACAGTCTGTAATTCGTTTTTTGAACGCTATGAATGTGCTACCAAGTGAGATTCATCACCAGATCTGTCAAGTGTATGGTGACAATGTGATGAGTGATGGCATGGTTAAGAAATGGGTTCAGATGTTCAATGAAGGACAAGAGAACGTGCACGATGAGGCGCGAAGTGGGCGTCCATCTTTGATGAATGATGATTTGGTGCGTAAGGTCAAAGAAAGAGTGCGTGACGACAGGCGTTACACAATTTCTGATCTGTCCCTGCACTTTCCTCAGATTTCAAGGACTCTACTCTATGACATTGTCAGTAGTCATTTGGGTTATTGGAGGCCACATTCTATGAGAAGGGTATACAAAAACTTGTGCCCCGCTACGATAACTGCCTCAATAATGGCGGCGAATACATGGAAAAATAATTTGAAGAACGCAGAATCTGATAACAATAAAATTTTATGCGAAACCTTACTCGATTTTTTTTTACAGCGAAACGGTACTTACTTTCTGAATAAGCCTCATACCATCGCAGGTGCTGTGAGATACATACATGTATGAGTGCAGTCATTAATATATGGTGAAGACTGAAGTCTTCTGTGATGTTACACTGTTGTTGGGGTTACAGATCCCAAGGTTATGAAGGATCATAATGCATGCATCTTCATATATCTTCTTGGACTGCCTAATCCTGAAGGTGAAGGCACTAGATCCTTTGAAAGGTTAGAAACAATAAATCCAAGAAGGCACCGTAACATTCCAGAAGACTCGAATCTTCAGCAACACTACTGTGCGAAGCCCAAATCTCACATCTATGCACAGTGCTAGTGACAGTGGTGGTGGTAATGGCAATGATGTCCCAAATTTTAATATCGCACAACCCAAAGGTACATCGCTCAATGATAAAGTGCCACAAACCTGCTTGTTCTGCAGTCCATGAGACCAGATGCGCTCCAGGAGGTCGCACAAGCTTGCTATGAGTGTGTTTTCTTCAACCCCAACCAAGGACATCTCCCCACTACCATGCCCTAGTTCCACAGCTTCGGTACCCATCTTTTCCACCAGCATGCGCTTCGTTTTGCTTTTACAGTCCTGCCAACATATGGTGAAATACATGTGCACTTCACTCCTACTGGTCATATGTCAAAGAACATGTTTAAGGTGAATCAGAAAGACATTTAACCCTTTTGCATGAGAAATTCTGGCTGCAATCTGGAGAATTCTGAGATTTAAATTACAGGTGTGATCTGATGTTTATTGGACTGTGCATCATTGTGATAACTGAAGAATAAACCCACTATTTCAGATGGCCATTAACCCCCAGCCCCCACATACTACATAAAAAGACCAGTTGTGCTTTAGCCTGCAGCGCGGACACTACCCAGCCTAACTGCATCTAACCTGCAACATACAGCAAACCAAGGTATGTACAATTTCAGATTCACAATACTAATCAACACTAACAACACATCTAATTACCAACCCACTAATGAAACACACTACACACAACAGAACACTACGATCACCACGCATAAAAGATCACAACTATTAATATTAACAGAAACACGTTACCAGCTACAACCAAGCGACAAAGAACTTCACACTGAACACACACCACTGAGAACCATTTTACATTAACGCCAACCCCTCCATCCCTACAGAACGAAACGACCAATGTGGTAATCAACATCACAGTTGCGAGCTCCTGATGATGGGCATAGTAACGCCCGAAACATGTTGAGCCCACAAGAAGTACAATAAAATAATAAGTGGCATCTATTTGGGTTTTATTCTTCAGTTAAATTACAGAATTTAACATTTTGGATGCAACCCGAATCACTGAGGATAAGTGGTGGCAGGAAAAAAACAAAAGATGTCTGAACAAAAATGGCCACAAGTGGCTGATGCATAGGCTGCTTCTTAACCTTTTGACGCCTAATGTCAACCATAACGGTCGTACCGCACCGCTAACCTCTAAAGTTGCATTTTATATATTTATTCAACAAATATAAGTACTGAATATTTTAAACGTGGTATATACTCTCCATTTCTTTCTCTTCACAATGCAGTTTCTTTCATAATTCTAACATATTTGGCTCCTGTATTATTCACATTTTATATACAGAATGTGCTAAAATTTAAAAAATAATTCCAGCACCAAAAGGTTAAGGAAGTATGAACCTCACCCCATGTAATGCAGCATCTGAATCATTTGGCACTATAGGATTCAATATGAACAGTGCGACCATCGGCTATGTAAAAGTGGAAGATTTTAAGTCCCTGTTACTGGAATACAGAGGTTAAAACTTAACAGTAAAAGGTAAAGTGATCCCGTTACAGACCCGGTGTGGCCCAGAGGGTGGGTAGAGGTATAGCTCTACTCTTCCATGACCGCAGCACTAGAAGGGGGTGAGTGGTCAGCAGCATGCCCTGGCTGCACTTTACCCCCGGGAAAGACCCGGTACCCATTGTACAGGAGGCTGGGTGGGCCCCGGGGCCAGTCTGGATGGGCGGAAAATCTCGTCCCCACCAGGATTCAATCCCAGACCGTCCAGCCCGTACCTCAGTTGCTATACCGACTGAGCTACCCAGCCCACTAAAACTTAACAGTACTGAAGCTAAAGTTAAAGATGACAGGCATGACATAAATCACAAGTAAAACCAAAGTCACTGCAGGGACAACACATTCAAAAAGACGCGACAACTGTATCATTTTCAGATGCTTCTCTGCATGCAACCAGCTTATTTGTGCCACCAGCACAGGAACTGGCATTGGAACAGTACACACACAATGACAAAATCACAATCTGCAGGTTCTCCACCAAGATACAGCCTGTCTCCATACCAAAACAGGACACACAAATCCACAGCAAACAGCTTCATACACAATAACCACCTGACCTTCATCAACTCCTCGACCAATAACAGTTAACAGCTCACCTTCAGCAACTTCTCCACAAACGTCCAGTTGGTCTGCGCAACCAGCGCGGGACTCACGTCGCTGCTGAATTTAGGCTGCCGCAAACTGATTCCAGAGCTGCCAACCCTAGGTGACACTGCTGCAGTGTCCAATGTCCTTTCACCACCCAACGCTTCGTGTTGCTCTGGAGTTTGGAGTCGGTTACAATGGTGAGTATTTCGCCACTGCATAATGTTACGCTTTTGAGACCTGCAACATACATCAACTGCTAAGGTTAACAGTCCATCATGGGAATAGAAATGGTGTGACATGAGAAGTGGGATGCAGGGCCACAAAACTGAGTAGTTCTGTTGTGTACCAGTACTAACGAAGAACATACTGTCTCCAACTTCAGGGCACCAGTGAGGAGAAGCTGCTAATTACAAATTTGCCAAACAGGAACTATATGAAATAAAAACAGAATCTCGTCAACGATGGAGGAAAAACAACCAGTAACAAAGAACCTGTTCCATGCAGAGGAAAGCAAAGTCAAGGCTTCTCCTTGGCAAGAATACTCTTATGATGCTGCAGAGTATTACATGGCCTGTTCACAGGGAAACCATTATTATCCCTGTTCCTTCCACACTGTATCAGTATTCCTTCCAATACTCTTGCTGCATCCTGACCTGCACAGGGCTTCTGGTTTCAACTGGCCTGCCTGCAGCCAGTCTTCTTTTTCTATTTCTTTCACCAAATGGCCACTCCTGCATCCTATGACTTCTACATGTGGTAGTTCCAAAATGTTCCCAGAATCACTCAATTTCTGAGAAATACCAAACAGTGCAATCATTTAAGCTGCATTTCCTTCAAAACAGCCCCCTCCCACGACCACACATTTCTGCCAGCGACTGTGAAATGTTAGAAACATTTCCGGAAGCTATTTTGTGAAAGCCTTTTCAGCTCTTGCATCGCATTCTTAATGATGTCAGTAGCATCACAAAGCACCATCCCTTCAATGCCAATTTAAGCCAAGGGAACAGGCAAAAATCACCTGGAGCTAGTTCAAAAGAGTATGGGGGATGCTCCAATGTTGTCACACTGTTCATGGCTAAGAAATCCTTGACCAAAACAGACCAGTGTGCTGGAGCATTGTTGTGAAGGTGAAAGCAAATGTTGGTTCCCTGTTTTTCAGGGTGTTTCCTTCTGACCACAGCCCTAAGGAAAAGAAGGATGTCAACGTACATTTCTTTATTCAAAGTAACAATACCTGTAAATTATACCGGTGAATTCCCAGAAATTTTTGAAGCTATTTAAGTATAACCAAGCACTTTGCATACTTGTCTTACTTCCAACCTAAATATGGAGCCAGTATTTTCCTCCAAAATATAGGTAACATAAATTTCAGGCCCACAATATTAATACGATCGTTAAGAACTACCCTTTAGTGTCTCATTACCTGTGGCTAGGCTCTTTGTTGAGTATTACCGGGTCCAGCAAAGGAAATATGACTGCCCTTGCTGACTGTTTCTGAGTATCGGCAGCGGGTATGACTTCCTGAGGACCCGCCGCTACAACATCAACTGAAACAAGGCGCTTCTCCAGCAATAATTCTGTGTCCTTAATGGTAGTGCAGGGTTCATATCCCGGTGTTCGCACCAGAGCCTCCCCAAACCGTTTTCTGCAAAACAACACCACCATAAAATCTTAAGTTTTATATTTAATTTCATTCATCATCTGACTTTCACGGCACAGTACACACAGCTCCAGGGATAATGACCACTTGCCTTCTTAGTTTTAATATAAAAGTCATCTGACATAAGGTGTTTAACATGTCGTGTCCAGTGTCAAGTAAATTATGTGCCGGGTGGCACTTTACCAATGAGCAATAGAAACAAAACACCATGTTTTAAAACCCAATTTCATTCCTCACCATCAAAGACAAATTAGAGAGGTGACAAGACTTTTGCACAATCCGTGCTGTAAACAAACGTGCACAGTACTCTTACGGGTTTTGTGCTAATGGCCTGAAGATGACCAAATTAGGTTAAAACATGTTGCCATAATGAGGTACACAACATACATTACTCATAAACCTTATTGTTGCACCATGCATTTCATAGAGTCAATTCAATTATTAACCAACAATTGCACTTACATAAATTCCACATAAAAACACTTAAAATCACTTATTATTTTAAGTGTTTTTATGTGGAATTTATGTAAGTGCTATTGTTGGTTAACCTTTTGACGCCTAATGTCAACTATAGTGGACATACCGCACCGCTAACCTCTAAAGTTGCATTTTATATATTTATTCAACAAATATAGGTACTGAATATTTTAAACATGGTATATACTCTCCGTTTTTTCCTTCAAAATTCAGTTTGTTTCATAATTCTAACGTTATCTGGTTCCTGTTTTATTCACATTTTATATACAGGGTGTGCTAAAATTAAAAAAAATAATTCCGGTGCCAAAAGGTTAATAATTGAATTGATACATTAGTCATGTCTGATGGTATTTAAAATACTTCTTTGTTACAATTTAACCCCAAAAAAGGATGACATCAACATAAAACTGAGGGCTGTGCCCGATACAGTATTGTGTAAGCATGGGCAACATCAATTTGTTTGCAACACACAATGAGTGAAAACCAGTTCTGGCATCCAATGAGAACACTTAATTTTGGTGTGCATCCCAAGTTTCAACCAAATCAACATAAAAGTATCAGCACAGGCCTGCCGACAACGGTCAGCTGAGTGACACGCAGCCGCACCTGCAATGAGCAGTGGCAGTAACTGGCTCCTGCATCTATCCTTCCAACTGTACCTGAGGAGACGTATCCTGCGGTCAAACACACGTAAGTTTGGCTCCACCTCACTCCAGCTGGCCATGATCTTGTTATCAATCAGCGTGGCAAACATCTGGCTCTCGATAAAACGTGAAAGGAAAGGTAAGTGTTGTTCGGGCTGGTCGGACAGGAATGTGGCTTTGTCGAAGTTCTGCATTGTGTCTCTGTTACTCAGCCACTGCTCCTTGTCCTGGCAGCAAAAATAACTTTACATGAGGTGATCCACTCCATGCAGCTCGCTTACAACACAAGCATCCAGCAAACTCGCCTCGCTCTACAGTGCTAACATGCCCCCGTCTTAATGCGTTAGAACGAATCTTCGTGGTGAACACCACGCTGAACGTCGGCAAAGAGACGTCGCATTTGTCAAACACCGCTTTTATGACACTTTCAAAATCTCTCTAAAGAACTATGAATACACACATCTCAGTGCAATACCAGGAAAGACTTAACAATGTTCATAGTCTATACAGACATTCCTGGTCCCTGCCTGCCTCAGCAATACCAAAAACGTCATGGACGTCTCGCTACTTAACGTGCACTGTGGTCCACAGAGATTAGGGACGGGAGGGGTAATGGGTCTGACCAGTCTCAAACCACAGTACTGACGAAACTTACGTTATGTCCTGATGCAATACACATCCCATCAGGCTGCATGATCATAATGTGTCCATAAACAAAACTCAAAGAAAAACTTAGTTTTAACCCCCTGAAGGTTTCTTCAAATGGCATCCTTCATGCTCCGACAGTTGCATTTAAAGAGCAGCAAGTCCGTACTGTTGCAATTTGTTATATCTGTAAATAATATGCCCTGTTTGACCAACAAAGACATGGAACAGCATGATACTGCCATTTACCGGCGACAAGATACTAGCAGAATCCTAAGGACAGACTTTATAAAATGCACGGTACTGCTGCAGGACTAGAAATTTTTGCACAATTCAGGTCTTCTGGGATGTGACACTGTGTCGCTCGGTATTCCGGACATCACAGAAAAACGCAGTACCTTCACCTTCAAGGATCAACAGGATGTTAACCCTGCAACACTAACTTGGTGAAAAAGCGTCATATGCCACATGACCCAAATGCTCCACATGGCATGGTTGTTTGGACAAAGCACCCAGCCAACCACATCTCAGAAGAGATGCTGGTTCATACAGGGCTGAAGCATGTCAATAATATTAGATTTCACAATGTTTTATGCCTATACAACATTGTAATGCACTTCTTACACACCGCAGAACTAACAACCTAACCTAACCTAACCTAACCTCGCAGAACTAACAACCTAACCTAACCTAACCTAACCTGTTCTACCAGAAATATAAAATTAAAAATGTGTTTCCTCCCATCTCCAATGCCATATTGGGGCAAATGTCAGTACAAATATGAAGACAGCAGTATTTGCTGATAGCAGTCATCCAAGATACAACAGCATGTAGTTTGGAAGAAAGTGACAATATTAGAGAAAACTCTGAATATTGATATTGCTCCAAAACATTTATCTGCATCTTGTATGTATCTAACTTACAGTTTGGTTATCAACTTTGTGATCCCAGAAGCTGTGGAAATGAATATCAAACAGAGCTGCAAAGCTCAGGCCTAGACTGCAGTTCAACATACAATTCATGCATCTTTTTAGCACTTCCACTCAAAAGGAAAACCAGAGAGATGGTGCTGAAATTTTTAAAAATAGTGGACATTGAAAGTGGAGGGTTTTCATTCATGTGTGTTAAAACTAGCAATTTATCACGTGACGCAAAATGTACGGTTCTCACAGCAGTGTTGCTGAACATTCAGTTCTTCTTGGATGTGATGCTGTCACCGAGTGAGTGGTCCCTGATGTTCCAAAGGACTGCAATTCCTCCAACTTAAGCGTCAAACCATCTAATATTCTTCCCGACACATATCATATTCCAGATGACCTGAATCCTGTAGCCGGCTAACTCCTCGGGTAGCATTAGATTTCTCAAGCGCCTTGTAATTTTAGCTGATTTATTGAAATCACCTGGTTTTTTTTTTTGTAATTTTAGCCAATTTACTGATACCAAATTGTTTTTTTAACAATCACACACCTCAGTCTTGGCACTGCTTACTTCTATATCCACTAAACACCACACTCTCTCTCCTTATCATCCTCTCTGCACTTCTACCCCTCACTCTCCGCAGTGACACCTCCAATACCCTTCCCTATCATGACTGACAAAAAAAAGGGTCTTAGTTTCTTTGGCTGACCAGTTTCAAAATTCTCAGAAATAAGCTTAAATTTCTGTGATGGAAAAACGCCCACAACATAATCGAAAGTTGCTAATTTCTTCACCGAAATAAACCGTTAAGTTTGTGAACACAATGCCAACCAGGATTTCCAAATATCAAGTCCTCGCACAGCTTTGAAACTGTCACATCAGGAGGGACGCGGGCAAGAGCAAGAGGGTTGAAGGACAGGAATGCCTTCACTCAGCAGGTGATCCAACAGGCTACTTACGTTCCATTACAAACCTTACTGTGGGTTGTTTAAATGTTAGTAAGAAAACAACCTCCAAGAGATACTTCAAATTTTCTGACATTTCTAACATATAACCTTCCTTTGTACACTTTTTAGCAAACCTGATGATAGTTACCTGATACTATTTGTCTCACTGAATATGACATGAGCCATTCAATAAAACAACTGATAGGACAGGGTTAATTGTCACTGACCTGGCTGGGCTGAATGACAAAATGTTCGTAAGCGGAAAACAGATAGACGAAGCGGTTCAGGAACACTTCCCGCACGGCGTTGTTGAACCTCAGATCTTCCACGTACTGTTCATGATCAGACAGCTCACATTCCGTGCTGTTCACTTGTCCACTATCGTCCAGTGAAACACCCGTGCGCTGAACTATAGCAACAACGCGCTGCAGAGCATCTGACATACCCAAGTCCGAGTTATGTGACCAGGAGTGCTTGCGATGCATCAGCTGACCAAAGCTGCCTGGCACTGTGCAGCTGGAGGTCATATTGTTAGCACCATGTGGTAGCACTATGCAGTCATTGAGGTTCCTGGGGCAAAAGTAAACATTGCAGACTGCCTGGTGCTTCTAAAACATACCACAATGTGACACTACTACTGACCTACTCTGGAAAGGCAGGCTTTTATGCTGTCATTACAACTATTTTCAAGAAACCCTATGACCCATTTTCATAAAACTTGATACAAATATCATGCCATGGAAGGTCAACTCACAATTGCAAAACAAATATGAGGGATCCAAGTGGTCATAAGGTACAACACTGGACGCTGATGCAGAGGGTCCTGAGTTAAGGTCCAGCCAAATCTGTATGCAGAACTTCTGTACACAGATTGGAGCCTTCAATTCTATCTAAGTACAAACTTTGACATGTGAAAATTGCACACCCCAGCTCCCTCCAGAGCCCACAGTTAGCTGTAAGTAACCACCCGGCACCCGTGCCCAACAAATAAGCTCTACATCTTTGCCTGGATGGCCAGAGGGCAATTCAGTCAAAGAAATGACACCTGGGGTACCAGAAACCAACCACCAACAGTGACAACACAATTTTATAATGGAAGTGACAATACCATTTCATATGGGACCTTTAAATTATGTGTGGATTTAAAGTTAGCAACTTTTGTTGAAGTAATTTTTTCTAAAACATTGAGCAGCGACACTGTGGTCACATGCCCTTTACACTGTGGTCACATGCCCTTTACACTGTGGTCACATGCCCTTTACACTCACTGTACTGTTTTGTACGTGACAAACCTCTGCAGTTACATAAGTAAAATCTGGTAGTACTGAGGCACAATAAAGCGCAGTACTGTGATTACATCCGAAATCTAACTCAACATGTCAACAATATTACTTCTAGAGATGGTGTAATGTAACGAACAAGACACCATACCTGATGCATGTAAGTTTCAGTTTGTGTTATAGAAGAGAACAGGTGCAAGTTATAAAATGCTGTAACAAAATGAAGATTTGCAAGATTTAAGGTTCTCACAGCAGTGATGTTGAAGATCCAAGTCTTCTGGGATGTTACTCCATGTTTACTGGTAAATAGTCATTCTATGCTTTCTTCTTTATGCGGGAAAAGCCTGAGCCTTTGGCTCGGGCTATTTTCGAGCCAAACCTTTTCCCCTTTAAATACTGCAACATTCTCAAATCTAGTCATTTTCCATACCTACCCACCTCTGAAGATGGAACAGACCGAGTGTTCCGAAACATCGGCACATAAAATTCAGACGCCGGGGAGTAACCCAGAAGAAAGCACACAACATTCAGAATATGGAGAAAGTTTGAAATCAAGAATGGTAAATAGTTGTCTGATATTGCGAAGAAGTACAGCATCTCTATCTTCTAGCTCAAACAGCCACGCCAGAAAAGACGCTTATATTACATAGGTAAGAACTACAGGGGCTACAAGCCAGTGGTAGTGCTATGCATTGGGCAGGGTGTTTGTGGAACTCCCAGGAATGTTAAGTGATGCCGACCAGTCAAGAAGTTTAAGTGACACAGTCGCGTGGTTAGCTGTGATGTGACGAGACGAAGCGACAGAGCAGTAACAAGTTATCACACAATATTTAAGGTGTTCACAGTGATGTTTCAGATGTGACAATATCACTGGTTTAGTAGCTACTGACATCTTGAAGGATCACGGAACCTTCGCATTGTCAGGATCTGCTAACCCAGTGACAAAGTGTGAGATTCAAGAAGACACGAATGTAACTATCTACCAGCTGACATGGTTTAACATGCCAGAAGACTTGCATGTGCAATGGTAACTAACGTTACATTCATTTTGCAGCCTTTTGGGTCAAAATATGTACAGTCTTTCGGGGGGGGTACCAACATTTTTGGGAATAATTGTCCCCATCAATAGGAAAGAAGTGGCACGTGTCCCCTAAGCACCCTCAAGACTACGTGGTGTCACATCCCAAGAAAAGCAACCTTTATCAAATTCAAATTCAGTGTCGCCAACAAAAGATCCTCACCTTTCATGACTATGAAGGTACAAATAGGACGATCAGTTCCATATGATTCAGACATAAGACAATTACATATACCGGAG
>Ga0131853_10007946_pt1 | contig 19261 bp, 14 predicted proteins | sample TergutLab28metaG_FD_92764 | JGI IMG/M metagenome (GOLD analysis project Ga0131853, IMG submission 92764) | Labiotermes labralis P1 segment gut microbial communities from Petit-Saut dam, French Guiana - Lab288 P1 (version 2) (version 2) | ecosystem: Host-associated > Arthropoda: Insects >...
CAAATACTACAGGAATATTCCTTAATATTATGTGGAAATTGAATGCTTCTGTATATGAAATCAAGTGTTTTGGAATTTAATGTCTCGGAACAACTAACCAGAACAGACATAATGGTTACATTAATGAAAAGTTTTAAAATGTACCCGCAATCCGTCGTTTCTCTTTGTTAAATGGGGACATTGACAAGGGAGCGTCTATTTAATCGTTCTTCATACACAAAATTTAAAACACATTTGACAGCCGAGGACGATGTGGCTGAGAACTAAAACGTAACTTGACTTTCTAATGTCTTTTCCCTGTCGGATATTTCCTACATTTTGTGGAACTGAATTTCAAGTGCGGCAATTTAATCTTCGCTGCTTGTTGCACGTGAAGTGTCCTATGTTCACCCACAAACAAGCGAAGAAATGGTATGTCAGTAAAAATCATGTGGTATTACTATTCCGTTATGGCAGTCTTCGTTTCATTACAGAACAAAAACTATTTACAAATGCGTATGTACCAGTAATATACAGTTCCAAAGTACGCATGTCTTGCGTAATTAAAAATACTCAAAACTTTTTACGAATCCAAATCATTTCCCCATACATTAGCCAGTGTCTGGGCAAGTAATTCACGCAGGGGGGTATCTGATCTGTGGGAATATTTAGATCTACACACGATATTATACATCGTCCCTGCGACTGTACTCTCTGATAAACGCGACGTTGTGCGCATCGCAGTTTGTTGTTGTGTGTTTTGTGAAAAGTGCTCGAAGCTGATGCGGAAGGGAAGCAAAGAAGGACAGGCAAGTTTTGCCATTTAGGTGGTGTTATAATGATCTCTGTGCTTGGAATGTGTATTACAACGATAGTTACCGATAACTCTTTCATTATTTCATGTCCTAATATCATGTCTTTAATTTCGAAACTTTTTTGTCCTTGTGTTATCCTTTATGGTCATTGTGAGCGTTTTGAACGCTAGTGAGCTCTGGTGGATATTGTTATACCTAAACATATGGCAAGTCTGAACAAAACATTGCAGAAAGTGTGGTGTCAATAGTGCTGGAGTTACGGTAGTGAATCAGTTGAGGGTTTTTAACCCTTAGAAAATCGATAAAATGTCATCGCCAAGTGCAGGGAAGCGACGAATGGACACAGACGTCATAAAACTGTATCCTTTGTATGAAATAGTGATATTAGGTCAAACACCAACCTTGACGTGGACTATCAGCTGATTCTGGTCTCATGGCTGCAGAGTTCACATTCCCAATCATGAAATATTCCGTGGTAGTGATAGTTTTCCCCGTTAGTCCGACATGTTTAATATCCAGTGTTTGTTAAACGAGTGCAGTGTGTTCGTATATTTACTACTCAACTTGTCATAAGTTTAGATTCGTTAAGATATTCGTAAAGAAGAGTGAGTACGTAGGTGTGTGCGAGTAAATAAAAATAATGCGTGTGTATGAAGTGAATTGGCTGTGCATTGTCAGCCCACGAATACTATGGGGGTCTGTTGAAAAATTTACGTATTTCATGCAGCTACTTAGGATTTTTATTCATTAGTTTGTACATATCTCTATTCATAACCGGTAGTACGAATACTAACGTCATTGTTTTTCTTTTGTCAAATACAAGCATTAGTTGTATTTATTTCCATTAGACGATATCCTTTAGCTCATTATATGTTTTGGCACATAATAGTTTTAGGTGTAGTATGTACAAATGTCGATGTTTCTGTATTGTAGTCGTGAGATAAAAAATTACAACATGAACCATTAAAATAGTTGGTTCATTAAGGTGTTTGGCAAATTGTTTATGGATGTAAGATGAAGTTTTTTTTTATATGACATAACATGTTGTTGCAAGTCTTTTGATTGCGATTATGCAGTTAAATTTTCAATTATATGTGCTGAACAGTCACTTGTTTCCTAGCTTTTCCTGCCAATACATCAGTGTTCCTTTGCATCCAGCGTGTATTATAGTAGACATACTGGTGCCATTTTAGTGATGGTTGAAAATGAGAATGATGATTGCAAATTTGTACAAACATTCTTGTCCAAAGATAGTCACTTGGCCCTGAGTTGATGTTGCTTTTATGCAACATTTGATGTATTTTATTTTGTTTCCTTGTTGAGTCATCTCATATTATGTTATTTCTTTTTGGGACTTTTGTATTATTTCCTTCCCACAGAGTTACTAAATAAGGGTAAATATTAGAGCATTTTATATAGTTTCATGTTGACTGTATGATTTAGGACAAGTGTATTTTATGCATTTCTGTTGTCAGTAAGTGAATGAGTGAATGTTGACAGTATATGTGTGTGTGAGGAATTTTGTTATTCCTTAACTTATATCCAGAATTGAAAGTAAACATGAAGTGACCATACTAGGCGGTCTTAATGAGTTTTGTGTTAAATTTTATGGACCACGAGGCAGTAAGTTTGACAATATTCCTGTAGTATGATACATGTCTGTATAGTTTGGAATGCAGTCATATGTAATGCTGTTATAGTTTTCTGTCCCATATGTGGTTGTAACACTGCATTAACAAAAGGATTAATTAGGCATGTTCACAAAATTGCGAAAGGCACTAGGTTTGTCATGTCTGTCTGTCCATCAGTCCTCATGGAAAGTGTCGGCTCTCACTAGACGGATTTTCATGACTTTTGATGTTTGTGTATTTTTCAATAAGCAGTCAAGAAAATTCAAGTTTTGATAAAGTCTGACAGGAATAACAGGTACTTTACCTGAACACCAATATATGTTTTTTGATCATATCTTGCTCAGTTTTTCTTAGAATGAGAATTGTTTGAGATGGATTTGTAGAGAAAATCAAAACACACATTGTGGCTTTGATTTTTTTTTTTTTTTTTTGCTATTAATGAGATAATGTGGAAAAAAATGTATAGCTGGACAGGCCACAGATGACAGTGTGGCACATGCACATTACATGCTGGATAACTAAGTTTACATATACACACTCAGAATATATAATACTGCTCTTCCATTGCAACAGGGGTTGCATGAAAGTGCCTCAGTGTTATCTTACACATATATGGCTTGTCTTGTGTTAGAGTTTGTGTAGTATTATCATAAATGTACAATTGGAAGCCCTCCCAACTTTCTGTTCATTGAAATCCTGCCAGCAGCTGCATTCTTGTACAGTAAATTCATCTTCTGTCATGACAGGCAGATGTGTAACAAATGAACAGACTGATCCTGAGTTATTGATCAGCAATAACAGATATTATATTATACACTGAAATGGTCAAAAAGGTGCAGGTTGTGCCGTCTGTTGTCAGATGTGTGACAGCTGATATCACTAGGTACCAAATTTTAAGTAAGGGAACTTGTTATTTTAGATTATATCAAATACAGTACAGGCAGGGTGACTAGTGAGAAATTCTATACATTTATAATAATGGGTATACATGGTGAGTGTTTACTTTTTTTCCTCATGTTGCAATATAATCTCATTAACAATTCTGTAAATTTCATGTACGTTAATTTTGCTTTGTACATCGTATTTGGTAGACACATTTTTATTATTTATATTTTTTTATATCTGCCTGTTTGGTGAATGTGGAGTATGGCAGACATTTCATTGGGACATTCTATGTCACAGAGTTTGGTTCTTGGCATTTTGTTTGGGTCGTACAACTCTGTATATGTTGTGTTTTCATGATAGTTTCATGTGCTGACATAATTTTATGTTTGAGGCTATTCACAGTTTACAAGGAGAAACAACAAAGAAACATAATCAAGGTATGAAGGGATTAAGGAAAGGAAGGAAGGGTGTGAAGAATGAAGATATAATGAATATGATTCACCATCGAAATTTTTCAGGCTTTGATATATAATATTAAGTATATTCATGGTTTGAAACAAAAGGCTGATTAATTACAACACTGTTTCAGCACCATATGAAGGTGGGATCTGGAAAGTGAGAGTTCACTTACCAGAACATTATCCTTTCAAATCACCTTCTATTGGATTCATGAATAAGGTTTATCATCCAAACATAGATGAAGTCTCTGGTACTGTGTGTTTAGATGTTATCAACCAAGCTTGGACAGCTTTGTATGGTATGTTAATGGATATTTTTATGATTCAGTAACATATATTTAGCATGGTGTATCTAAGAACAATAACTTTTGTTGTTCTTATTCATTTCTTTGTTGTATGTTCATGTTGCTTCCTTTATGTCTTATTTGTTTGGAAGAGCAACTCTTCTTTTATTAGTGCCATAGTGTTTAAACATGTCTGATTGTTATTTTGACTGGATTGTGTGCTAGAATTAATTAATTTGCTTGCAAAATCATTGTCAAGAAAAAGAAGCACAATTTTAGGATGTATATGACTGTGTTCATCCATGAACATAGTGTTGAATTGCTTCTACATCCGAAAGTTAATGTCAGTTTCGGCAGTATCAGAAATCCAAATTTCTGAGGCCTATCCATTTTAGGCACACACAAGGGAAATTTTTAAAATTATTTATTTGATGCATTTTGCTTAATATTCATGTAGAAAACAAAGTCAATGCACAGGTTACAATTATACATAAAAGCATGGTCTATCACCACTTCTACACATTTTGGCATGTCTGTGCCATCTTCAGTGAGTTCGTACACCAAATTTAAGACTTGATAAAATGTAGTTAATTACATCTGCAGTATTCATTATTCAGCATTCAGCAGCTAAATTTAAAGTGTAGGGTGGTTTATGTACATAAATATACTGTGAGTATATAACGTAAAAGTGTTGCTTACTTATATTGATTTATGCAGTTTGAGGTAACATATATAAAATACAAAAGGATGGCAGAATTGTGTGTTAAATGTATTTTTGAGGAATTTGTCTATGTGTACACACATTTAATGTTGAATTTGATTGCACTGGAACTAGTGAACAAAATTGTGATAAAAGTTTTATGTTGGTAATTAGTTTGTCAGGTAAATTCAGTTCCTGTTTTTCTACTGTAACTCCTGTGTTTTATGAATCTCAAATCAGACTTAACAGTTTTCCCAAAAATAATTACTTGCACAATATAGAAATTGATACCCGAGAGCAGGCATTTGTGACTCTGAATCTGAGATGTAATTGACTGCAACAGAAAATTCATTTGTGTAGTAAATGAATGCCAGGGTTAATGAGAACACAAAATAGCAGGGAACGAATTAGGAACATTTGTGTTATACTTTGGAATATACTCTGGGGAATCAGGAAAATATACTTGGTTTAGGGACTAGACTCTGGGCTGGGTTGCCAGAATAATGCTGTTTTGTTCAGTGACTTGGCTGTGGGTTTTGGGGGCTAGGATATTGCTGCTTTATGTAATGACTACAGGCTGTACAACTGAGGGATCATGGTTCAATTGCCAGCATGGCAAGAGGTATTTCCCCACTCCAGAGCATCCACAGTAATTGTGGGGTCCACCCATCCTCCTTTGCAGTGGGTACATATGCTTCTTTCCCTGGGAGTAAAGTGGGCAGAGCGTGAAGCTTGCCACCCATCTCCATCTAATGATGAGATTAAGAATGAGTGCTCTGCTACTTTGTATGCCTCCATGGTGTGCAGAGGGGCAATTTTTCCTTATGTTTTACCTTCTACTTTTGTTCTATCTTTAGAATGTTGGGATAGGATCTGGGAGTAAAACTCCGTGTCCATTTCAAGTGTAAAATGCAGTTTGATTTTAAACAGTGTACAAAAGACATAGTTTGTTTCTTCTGTTTTGAGGACTATTTCTTTCATGCATGTTTATTTAGGTTTTGTTTTTATTAAATTTCAGTTGTTCTGGTATTGAGATTGGCTTTTAATAGAACCTTCAGATGTAGTACAAGTGTAGGAGTTTTCTGCTACAGGGTTTCAACATGAATTTTTTGAGATCATGTGTTGCACTTTTCTTGTTTTAGATCTTTCTAATATTTTTGAGTCGTTCCTGCCCCAGTTGTTGACGTATCCAAATCCTATTGATCCTCTCAATGGAGATGCTGCTGCTATGTATTTACATAAACCAGAAGAATACAAGAAAAAAGTGCAAGGTAACAAATTGCATTGTACAGGTGTGTTTTTATTGTAATGTGTGCATTATTCTTTCTTTCCACAGATGTATTTTAATTTATGACTTCTGTTATATGTAATTTAGTTTTACCATCTTTCTAAGTGGTTTTGGAATGTACTTCACAGAGAGTTCCTGTTCATTAAAAGGAGTTCCCTGTGTAGCCATTTTTAGTTTCTATCATCTGTGTGTTCAGTGATTTACTTCATGAAGTTGTTAATGTTTATTATATAAGCCTGTAGACGACATAGTCTTATGTTGTTTTGGAAGGAAGACGTTCCTGTAAAAATACAACAGTTATATGTAATCAGTGATGAAATAGCAAAGTTTTTCTTATTTTAAGTTTTTATTCTTGGCATGTTTGTATGACATTTCTTGTTCCATATTTAACATTTTCCAGATACTAGAAGTGGATGCAAATCTAGGCATTGTCTTGAAATATTTTGTATCAGTATATTCCTAAATTACTTCTCTTCAAAAAATGAAAATGAGTTTTTTTATAATGCATAAAACCAATATTCATACTGCAGACTTTTTAGTCCTACAGGATTTGTTTTGTTAATGTCTTGTTTTGGGAAATATGCAAACATGTTATGATTCAACAGAGTTCAGTTTAGTCTGTGGGCTAACATGCTGGCTATATGCATAGATGCTTGTAAGATTGAATCATATTCTAAATTTGTGTTGCCTGCAATTATAAGTATGTCATCATCATTATCATCATCATCAGCAGCAGCAGCATTGTCAACTGTACTCTCACCATCAACAACACCACAACCATTGCCACCACCATTTTCACACCATATCACAGGACATCCTGCCATGAGCTCGTGTCATTCAGGCTTATCGCGTAATATCTTCTTAGGCTCGTTCGAAATTAAACACAGTTTTGTGTTTAGTATCACTCAAGATGTGTGATAATGTGTGATAATCCCAAATAGCTCTATTGTATAAGTTTTACATTGCATCATTTACCAGTGGTGTGTTCTAAATACTGGTATCACCTTCTCACTGGCATTTCACACATACACTACTTCAGTCAGTATGTCTTTGTAATTCAGTACATTTTTATCTGTGGATATAGCAATTTGAACCAGTAAACATGTTCCTCTTCTACAGAGAGTACCTCTAATCATGTCCCTGACCATGGGAAAATACAGTATGGGTTTGTAGCCCTGAACATGAGACAGATTCTCAAGTATGTTTTGTGAGTCATAGAGAGAGAGAGTGAGAGAGAGTATATGTGAAATTTATTCAGTTAAGAAGGATAATTTATTTTAAGTGCTTTACAGAATGTATATTCTGGAAAAACGTTGCCAAAAATTTTGCATAAATCATCCCGAGTAATGGAAAAAGTTTGAATATAAGGGCCAGTGATTGACAAAAAAAATTTTAAAATGTTATTTTTTGACTGAAGAGAATTTGGATGGTGCTCAAATGGAAGTGAGTCCCTGAAAATCTTGACAGTTTACTGTTGGGTGTGGGGTACCAGAATTGTCTGCTCACAGGGCAACAAGACTTTTTAAGACTTCATAAGATTAGAGCTGTACATCAGCTCCTTCTTCTAAACTGGACAGCAAGAAGCAGGTATGATAGATGGTTTCAAGAAATGATAGCCAATGGAATTCTAGATCCAAAATTCATGTTTTTCTAGTATCAGGTGTGGTTCACATAAAGCAACAATGTGAACAACTAGAGTAACAGTTGTGTTCCATAAATCCATATTCTTTGCAAGAATTGAAAGATAATTTTAAAAGAGAAATTGATAATATTTGACTACAAAGAGGCCAGGACATCACTAGGCTACAGGCAATGAACCAGGGTTCAATTCCCAACAGGAGCAATGCCAAAACTGGCCTTATTGCTTACCCAGCCTACTGTTCAGTGGGTCATGGAGAATCTTTTTTTGTGGGGGGGAGGGGGTGCAGTGGTAAAGTGGCTCTGGCATGAAGTTGAATACTCACTGAGGTTAAGAATGATAAAGCCATACTCTCCTCCCTCTCTTTACTCTTCCTGGAATGGCTAGGTAAAAGTATATTTTTTTATGGCAAGGGTGTAGCTCCTTTTTTGTGTGTGTGTCAAGAAATATTTTCAGAAGGTGTGTGACCTGCTTAAAAGCTGGAGGCCAGCGCTGTGAGACACTTATATGAAATAAGGCATGTTTGAACTGCAGGGGAAAAGTGGAATTCCCAGGGGATGCACTGTCACTATGTAATAAAGCTGCATTGATAGCTGGCTTGCTCAGGGACATGATTAATGATACACAGTATATTCCTGAGTGTGGTGTTTGGTTTGTGGTAGTGTGTAGATTTCTTGTAATTTGTTGGTTCCATAGTAGGGTGACTTGATTATCCTGACTTATTTCAATTCATTTTAGTGTATGTGCCTTTTCTTTTTCACTCTTTCTTTTTACACTTCAACTAAGAGGTATGTTTTGTGTTGCCTGTTGTCATGGACTTTGATTCATGTAATGAATACTTCTCAGACTTTGTTTTTACAAATACTGGTTATAAAACTATATTTTTTTTAAAAAGAGAATATGGTACTACTAGTTCATAGTAAAAGTAATATGATTTAATATATGTTATATCACTGATTTTAGAGTACCCACACATTTGGCATCATGTGAGTGAAGAACTGTACCAGTGTATTTGAATTTTTGGTTGTCATATGGATATCAGAAACTTGTTGAAAATACAGGCTACATGCTTATATCATAAACCATCTTGCTAATTTACTTACTTACTTACTCACTCCATAGAACAGAGTAATTCTTGAAAAGCTAACTGATTCTCAGCTAGTCAAGAAATTCCCCGCATTGTATTGAACCTGAAAGTTCATTACCACATTCACAAGTCCCTGCCACCTGTCCCTATCCTGAGCAACATCAATCCGGTCTGTGCCCCCCCCCCCCTTTCCACATGCTGAAGATCCATCTTAATATTATCCTCCCATCTATGCCTGGGTTGTCCAGGTGGTCTCTTTCCTTCAGATTTCCCCACCAAAATCCAGTACACATCTCTTTCCCCATACAATCTACATGTCCACCCAATTCGTTCTTCTTGATTTTATCATCCAAATAATATTGTGTGAGGAGTACAGATCATTAAACTCCTTATTATGTACTTTTCTCCATTTCCATATTACCTTGTCCCTCCTAGGCCCAAATATTCTCCTCAGCACCCTATTCTCAAACACCCTCAGCCTAAGTTACTCCCTGAATGTGGGTGACCATGTTTCACACCCTACAAAACAACAGGCAAAATTATGGCTCTGTGTATCTTAATTTTTTTATTTTTTGATAGCAAACCAGAAAACAAAAGATTCTGCCCCGAATAATAGCAAGCATTCCTTGAATTCCATCTGCTCTAATTTCTTCGTGAATAGAGTTTTTTATGTTTAGGTTGTTCCCAAATATTTGAACTGTTATACCGTTTCGTAGGAACTATTATTGTTCTTTATGTTGTGGCTTCCTCCTGCATTCTGGGTTGAGATATAACCATTTTCTTAGTTTTATCAGCATTTACTACTAAACCAGTCTCATAACTAGAAACTAGTAAAGCTTTTGTGTTATAATAAATCAACAAATGCAAATTTCTGAATATGTGATTGAGTTGGTGTATTGTGTAGAATAGAATGGAATGGAATAATAAATGTGTTAAAGCCCTTCTTGTCCCAACCCACGTAGTCCTTTTTGACAGGCCCATTGTGCCCCTTAAACTGATGTCCAAGTCATAGGAGCCCTCTTCCTTTAATATAGTTTCAGATTGCCCCTAGACCTAACCTTCTAACATCCTCAGGGTGCAAGAAAAAGGAACCCAAATAGATGTGTCTGAGTGTCACCAAAGCTTCATACTCACACAAAATATGAGTTGAGGTATCCTCCTCTGCCGCACACCTCCTACCTAAGGGACTGTTGATCATCCTCGTTATGTAGAGGTATCTTCTTAGGGTGTTACGTCCAGTAAGGAGGCCAGTAACGTCCCTGGATTTTATCCTGTTAAAAGGACACTAGCGTAGTCCAATAAACATATTTGCTGAGCTCTCCTCTGCTAAGTGCCTAAGGTTCCTCTTGTGGAGCCCAATAAAAAATGCTTCGTTTTCAGAACCTTCCTTTACATGTCTCTCAGAATACTCAGCATAGGAGTAGGTTCCCCTCATGAAGCCTCTATTGGGAGATTCCCATCAGAAACAAAGCCTTCCTTGACATTTCTAATATAGCTTTCACAGTTCCCAGTAAAGGGTCTGTTCCTCGAGGTTCCCCTCACAGAGCTCACATAGAGAGAGAGAGATGCTCCATTTACAGAGCACTCTTTTACTTCCTGTCAAAGTCCCTGGTAAATGAAACCCCCTCCATTTTCCCCAACCAGGCATTTAGGGAGAGATGGCTGTTTCCAGAGCCTTCCTTTACATATACTTCAGTGTTCCAGTAAAGGAGCCCTCCCTTCATATTCCCCTCACAGAACTCCCACAGAGAGAGCGAGAGTGAGAGATGCTCTGTTTCAAGAGCTCTCCGTCTATCGCTCAAAGTCCCCAGTAAAATGAACCCCTCTCCAGATTCCCCAAAGGGGCCCCTATGAAGAAAGCTGCCAGTTTCCAGAGCCTTCTTTTACATGTCTCTAGGATTCCCCATTAACAAGATCCCCTTATAAAACAAAAGCTTGCCTTTCTCTCAAAATCTCTGGTAAAGCAGTGTCCCTCCAGGTCCCCCAACCGAGTATATATGGAAAAAGATGCTCCTTTTACGGAGCTACTGGTTTAATCACTCATTCATTCTTGCCTGTCAGAGTCCCCAATTAAGGAGCTCTCCCACCAAACTGGGGGAAAACATGTGTGTCACTGTCCATGGAGCCCCATGCGGACAGAAGGCCTACATGCAATGTAGTGTGGCCTGGTTCCCCAAGGGGATCATTTATGATACTACTATTACTATCCCAGTGCCATGCAGCCTTCAGCACAATACCTTCCACCTTGGCTTGGGTAGACTGGAGCCCTGTTAGCCAGCATATGTCCTAGTGACCCTCTACAGGGTGTCTCCTCCACACCTGTTACCACCTCCCACTTGAACCAGGGTACAGATGTCCACATAACACTGAGGTATATAATATTCTTTATTGGACGGACATGGCGCACATACAGGCCACTTGTTTGTAACTTCCTCCTGATGTAGTGATCTTGGTCACTCTGATAATGGCATACTTTCCAAGATCTTTTAGACACACAGTACCAGTAAACACATAAGATTTGTCCATACCCTTTTCATGTGCATAATTTTACCTGGATATGTAACCAGAGAACTCTGATAATTACACCATCACAGTACAAACAATCAGTTAGTGTTTCCTTCTTTACTAATCCACTGATACCCTATACACATACTTAATTTGTCTACCACCAGCAGTCTATAGTTTTTTTCTGTTGGTATCATTAAAGAGAACACCTCTTTTTCATAAGTGAACACTAAGATTCAGTGATGGTTTAAGGACTCAAACATGTTGGAAGTTATAATTGGAGTGCAGAAGTATACACAGTTTGATTGTGTGTACTGTACTGTGATGATATGATTTGTAGCTAGATTACTGTCACTCCATGGTATTTAATTAACAGCTTTAAACTGATAATTGGTGTTTTATTAATTTCCATGAACATACTTCATAAATTGAGTTTTAAATTTTGGTTTAAAGTTTAAATGTTTGTTTATTGTAGTCCACTTCCTTCTGATTTTACAGTTACAGGGATATGAAGACAATATGAGTATCTAACTATACTTTATCATGGGGACCGCGGTAGCACAGTGGTTAAGGTGCTGTGCTACAAATTGGAAGGTCACTAGTTTGATTCCAGGTGGTGTCATTGCAAAATTTTATTGACATAATCCTTCCGATTGCACTATGGCCCCAGGGTCAACTCAGCCTCTAACAGAAATGAGTACCAGGAGTATTTGCTGGGGGTAAAAGCGGCCAGTGTGTAAGGCTGACAACCTTACCACCATCCTGGGCCATAATCATGTAATCTGGGAACCTTAACTTCCTGGAACCCTCTGAGCACCTCGGGTCTGTAATGGGACTGATTTACCTGTACTATACTTTATCATTGAGTTATTTTATGTCCCATTCAATCTTCATTCTAGACATATAATTAAATCAGTTTTTACATTCCTCACTTTGACAGTCTGGTGTTTCAAGTAATATATTAGCATTGCCTGAACATCACAAAAGTGTTCCTGTGACAGAGAGAGAGAGAGAGAGATAGGTGTTTTATTTATTGATACCATCATTTGCTAATATTGTCTAGTGTTGATGGGATATTAATTCAAAATTGACAGCCTTTCCTTTATGTTGTGGTTTTATGCATGTGTGGCAAAACTATTTTCCTTCTGTTTGAAACAAGTAATTCTGAATGCAGATGTTTAGGGAACTATATGTAGAGTAATACCATTTTTTCAGAGTATGTAAGAAAGTATGCAACAGAAGAAGCTCTGCGGGAGCAAGAAAATCAAGGTGTATCATCAGACAGTGAGTCTTCTATGTCAGATTTCAGTGAGGATGAAGCGCAAGATATGGAGTTATAACGGTGGCTTACACCTCAGATATCCATAGACATTTGCTACCTGTAGATACTCTAGCAGCTTAAGCTGAGGTGTGGTGTGTAATGTGTGCTGGAATCATTGAATGTAGGCTCTCATGTCATGTCATTTCTGATGGAATGCTTTTTCAAGTGCACTTGTAATTGGCAACTAGACATTCTTTTTGGTTATTCATTATTAAGAGCTCTAAATTGACTCATGTAACCCTCATACGTTTGGAAGTAAATTTATTACTCTATATAAACTGGGCCTAGAGTGGTGAAACACAACTAAATTATTATGTTTGAAAATTATCATTAACCCTTTTGAAGAGTTTGTACATACAGTTCCTCATGTAAATGAAAGTGTGCCGGACAGTGTCTGCATGTACTCTGATTTTGCTTTGGCCAATAGCTGTGTCACTTTCCATTTAGTTCGTATTATTAATTCTCCTGTCAAGTGTTGCAGTCTTACTGTTTGGTGAATCTAATTTCAGATTGTGTGCTTTCTTAATTTTATGGTTATGAAGTAACACAAAGTCAGCCATCGGCAGCTTCTAGAGAATGTGGACAAATCTTATTTCAGAAGATATAGAATTGTTACCAGTTTTGAATGAGGTGATGAAAGTAGTTTGTTGATTGTTATGTACTGTACTGTGTGTGGATCATATTTGATTTTGTTTGTTGAAATTCTGAAAGTGTAAAAAAAAAAAAAAAAAAATCTTCATTCCATGTCATACAAGATAACTTAGAAATCAAGGGGTTACTTAATGTCTGAAACTTTCCATCATGAAAGATCATTCAGACATCACAGAGTGTGTGAGTTTACAGCATACTGGAGAGTTGACTGAAGTTAAACAGTACATATGCATGGAAGCACACCATAATTGAGGGAGGAGTAATGGTATAAAAGCTGATGCAGACTGTGTGAAAAATTTTAATATCTTGTTTTGCATTTTATGTTAAATGTCATTCACATTGAATTCAAACGCAGAAGATGGTTGCCTTATGTATTTATAACTATAAAAGTGTTTGCATCAGACTAAGCATTATCATGAAACACTTAATGACATGCACAATCACGTATTATTCCTTTTGAAGAGGGTTTTTTTCCCTTCTTCTGGTAACTAAAGTGCATTGCTTCTGATGGCTGAACACCATACATGAATTTTATTGTAGTATAATACCTCAGTGTTACAGTTCCTAACCTGTGGAGTTCAGAAGCTGTGTGCAGCATTAGTTGTGGTCTGTACAGGTATTTGAGAGTTGGTAACAGAATCTGATGTACTTGAACCATATCCATTCTTGATCTACATTAAATGCATAATTTCTAATACTTCTTTAAGAGGTGATCTTTTTTTAATTAACATTTAATGTTTAATATAGTCCTTCATTGAAATCTGGCATCTTTGTACATTTTTGAGATTTAACATGTAGAATATCAGGTTCATACAAATTTCTTAGTTTAAAGAAAAGGAAGCAGAGAAAACTCTATGTTACTGGAAAATAATTTGTGAAACATTTATGACAAAAGCTTGATATCACATACATTATAAACCTTAACAGACAAAATTCAGTAGCTGCAGTTCCTGCAGGTTGGGAACTGCTGTAAATATTTATGTTATGCCCTTAATATTTTTGTGGCACAACCCCTTTTTTATTTCGTGATTAGGTTTGTTTAAATGAGCTTTTTAGTAATATATTTCTGTATTTACAAAGTATATTGTTATAGAAGATATAGTAAATTGTATGTGAGAAGAAGTGATTAGAAATATTAACCCTGTAATCACTATGGACAAGTTACACTGGACTGCTGCATAATGTAACGTCCCTGCTTCAGAAAGAGGTTTTCAGAGTACTTGCTTTTGATAAATATATATTTTTACAAAGTAGGTAATCTGTATATCTCTGGATCCAGTGTGGTTAGATAATATAAGCAATATCAGCTTTAAATTGTGTGGTTCATGAAATGAGTGTGCAAGATCTTTTGATATTTAAAGTCATTAATTTAAATATATGATACACATACCCAAACATGTTAATTGTATATGTTTTTTAAAGCTATTCAGCGCTACTTTCGAAATACAGCTCGTAATTTTTATTGCAATTGTGCTATAAAACACTTAACACTAGGTTGCTACATAATGACAGCCGTTTTGTACCAATGAAAACTGATGAGATTTATGGACTGTTTATATTTTGTTTTGTAACCAGTTTGTTGATAAAGGTAAAATAAATATCATGAAAGTGTGACTTTAATTTTCATCAAGTTAAAGTAAGTACATGATGAGAAGGTATGAGCTTAACCATTTTGGAAATTTGTTGTGAAGCAGTTGGGCAAAATTTAACATCAGAACTGTCAGATGTTAAGCCACTAGTGTTAGAGTTTCTTTTGCTGCATTCAGGTGTCCAGTATGTACACAGTTGGTAATTACGTACGTGAAGTCAGTATTGTAACACTAAATTTGTGCTAATTATTGTTAATTTAATGTAAGACAGTATGCATGATGGTAATAAATCCCTTGACAACAGAATACAATAAGGCAACCACACCCACCTTATTTGATCGGAGAGCCCAATTGGTAGCAGTGTGTTTTTATGAGCAAGTCATCATCATCATCAGCTTTCAGTTTTGTAGAAGTACATCCATGTTTACTGCACAGCAGTTAGTTTTGTCTCGTAGGAAGGGGCAGTGTGATGAAATATGAAAACTTACTGGTGCTGCAGAACATTAGCAGTCATGCCTAGTCACAAAGTGAAGTGGAGTGGATGTTTAATTGGGCTTGTAACAAAAAATAGTACTTCAATGTAACAAACTGTGTGCAGTGATCTTTGTCACTCAAGAATGCTCAACCAATTGTTCCAATATGCCAGTGCTGAAGGGTGTGTGAGCAGTAGTGACAGAGGTAGCAGTGCTAGGTCAAAGTTGGTGAATATTTTAGTGCAGAAGAACTGTGCAAAGGTGTGTTGCATGATAACAACTACTATATCATTGTTGGGGGTTTATAGAAAAGCATAAACACTTTGCTGGCTTCATAAAGAAAAATCTGTATTTACACAAAAGGTATACAGATACTGTATATCCTGGATGCCGGTTGGCAGTAGTCAAGAGATATGTTGGGGTTTTTTTTTATAGAATGTACAAATCTGTTTAACCCAGAATTCTCCAGTCTGTTATGCATAAGGGGAAATTCTATATTTTTTAAAATGTAAATTGTGATTATTGCAGTTAACAAATTATTATTTCTCTTGGCCAAGGTGAATTATTTAGAGGATTTTAATGCATGGGACATGTGTCTTTGCAGATTTCACTTTTTTAATATTTAAATGAGTACTTCAAAACAGACCAATCATTTCACTAATTCATCACATTTAGTCAAAAGTTATTATATCTCTCATCAAAAGTTGCATTGAATTGTAGGGACTGGTGATACACATTTTGAACTATTTGGTGACAAACATAACATCTATGAAGTGACTGAAAATTCATTGTTCATTTTTGCTGTAATTTGGTTTGTTATTGAATTTGGGTATCCCTTATGCCGATAATTATACTCCAGTGCACACAGCAGCAGCAGCAAAAGCCGTCTGAATGCCACTGATGGCAAATGTTTCTTTCTGTGTCTCTCTTAGCAACTTTCTCTTTCACCTGGCTGCTTTCCCATAGACATTGGCAGGTCCTGCCTGAGTGTGTACTGTATGACTTGAAATTGTGTAAGTGCTTGTATTACTTATGAAAGACATACATGTTCATACTCATAGTACATAAAACCAGGAGGTAGGCAAACATATAAGCACAGATTACATGATTAATTACTTATATTGGTACATATGTAACCAAAATCTGGATCTAAGTACCTAAAATATAGGGGTGTGTAAATTATGTGGAGGCATTCATTATGAGTGTAATAGTTTACTAAAGATTCATCAGTCAGGTTTTTTATATAGAGGCTGTGTAAATTATGTGATATTTGAATGAAAGTTATAAAACTAGTTCATAAAACTTATCAGTTGTCCTTCAGTCTGAAGTTGGTTACACAGAAAATTATGTATAGTATAAAAAAAATATGTCTTTACATGATGTACATAGATTAGATTGTATGTCTGTACAAAGCTAGCTATTGTATTTTCAAAACATTTAATTCTGTGAATGGGAGGAAGAAGCTTCGATATGTAAATAATGAGAAAACAAATATATAAGAAGAAATTTACCATTGCCTGAGTAAGGAATTCTAAAAACCTTGAAGTATACAGATTACACGTGAATTAATAATGGAATATGTGAGTTGTGGAACTATCTGATTGTCTTTATTCACGGTATCTTTAGGTGTCCTCACGCAGGTAATAAACTGTTCCTTCCTTGCATTTGTATACACAATCACAGATTTCAGGTAAGTTTTTTGGGCAATCAGCTTTGTGAAGATAAATATATTATCAGTGTTTTGGATGTTGTCTCTTTCTCCATTATTGTGGATTGGTGTGGTAAGTGAAGATGATGTGTAAGCATAAGGTGTTCTTCCAGTCCTGTAAGTCGAGCATGTGCAATTGCTTTGGGTGAAAAAGTCTGTTCTGTATAGTGCAATGGGCTTTCCTGCATGAATGCTGAGACGAAAAATCAAAGGACCATATGATGACTGACAACAGACTCTGTGTAGTGTTTGTTGTCTCAATGGTCTGAGCTGAGCACACCAGGTTCCAAAAAAATGCCTTGAACAAATGTGTTGCCATCACTCTTCGGCCATTACTTTATGATGGAGACAGAGGCAGTTTGATAAGTGGAAATAAATTCCTTTATCACAACTGCTTTCATACATTCACTGTGGAAGCTTCAAATCTTATAACTTACATGATCACTGTTGCATTATTGATAGTAAAATATATAAGTGAAATTCTTGTATCATGTCACTTGTTCAACAAGTTGCGGATGGAACGTTTGTCCTCCCATGCTGATTAGATCACTATAGTTTTGTGGTTCATTGTTGCTGCCCATCTGTTGCCACTCTCATGAAATGTCAGTAGTCCTGAAACCATGTATTTCTTATTATTCTAAGTTGGAAGGATGAATTGTGGTTTGGCAGCATGGTGTGAGATTGCAGTATGACCTCCATGTAACAACATTCTAAGAGACCCAGATTTTTTGAACTTGGATATATACAGATGGATTTCTTAATTTCTTTTTTGTAACTGTATTCAGTTTGTATTAATTTAATTTTTTGAACATTTAGAATATGTAAGTTGAACTTTTACAGTGCATGTAGTAGATAGTTTTCAAAGAACTGGTTGTGGTTCTATATTTTTACTCTTTATGCAAATTGTGTGCATGTTTATTTAACAAGGTTTCTATGAAAATGTAAGCACTCTGAACCCTTGGACACCTAATACAGACGTGGCAGTGACTGAAAATTGCATGATCCACACATATGCTGTGTGTAGAGTGACACAACACTAAGCAACAGTTACTGTAATAAATGTTTTCACACTTGAAACTTAACTTTCTACAAGCAGTACCTAGCAATTCTGAGTAGCATAATATTTGATACTGCCCCTTTGGTTAATATATTGCATAATCACTGCCATCTAAATACTTTATGATAGTCACTGCCAACACAACATTGTACCATTGGATGTAAGCATAGGGAACCGAACAAAAATTTGACAGATTGTGAAACAGACAATTTATTATACTCTTAAGGGGTATTTCTCAAAGAAAGGAAGGAAGGAATTGTTGAACTTGCTTTAACAAATCAGTGAATTAGGTGGACATGGCATTTAATGATGCTTTCAGAATAATGAACCAATTTCTGTGAAAGTTGTAAAGGAATTATTTATATAAAACCCAATAAAAACACAAAATGCACTGTCAGTATACACCAGAAGCACGTTTCAGGAACATGTGTGTCAAAAATGTATGGAGTAATTAATCTGTGAGCCAGAACATTTATCAATCAATTGATTGGTTGATTAGCATTGAGTTCGAACCCTTATGGTCCTGATGCACCTAGGCCTTGAGCCGGAACATGCTGAACAGTGTAACTGGAAATCATTTATTAATATATGAAACACACATGTTTCAAAAGTGTTTACTGGTGTATGTATCATACAGACTGTTATGTACATTTGTTACAAACCTTGGCTATCTTGATATAGTGAGTGGTCCCATTTGTGGCATTTATGCCTAAGTCACACATCCAATGTTGCATGTGTTTAATGCTTTCAGGGCATTCACAATTTACAAAATCAGATGCACACATTAGTGCATAATCTTTGTAGCCCTTTACCTAATTCTTATGGGCTTTGGCTTCAAGTGTAGGGAATTGTGGCAGTTGGCTGGAGCTGGATGATTGATCCAGCTCAACCATTGAAGTTTGTACCATGAAATACTGCGAAGAAAGTTTCTGATAAACACGTCTGTGATTGTGCAGTACTCAGAGCACCAGTATGTTGCTTCTACCACCAAAGGTATTGTACCTGCTAAAATTGTATTAAATCAGTCATAATTAACTCTGTCCATTCATTATATGATTATTACACAGCTTTTGGTTCATGGAGATACAGTGTGAATATATTCTGGCTACTGATTTCATTTTCTTTGAAGATATCATCATTACATGGAGGTATGTAAGTTAAGGGATTTACTGTACAGTGAAGTAAGAACTC
>Ga0131853_10007947_pt1 | contig 19260 bp, 22 predicted proteins | sample TergutLab28metaG_FD_92764 | JGI IMG/M metagenome (GOLD analysis project Ga0131853, IMG submission 92764) | Labiotermes labralis P1 segment gut microbial communities from Petit-Saut dam, French Guiana - Lab288 P1 (version 2) (version 2) | ecosystem: Host-associated > Arthropoda: Insects >...
AATTGTATTCTTTGGATCATCACTTTTAAAAAAGACTGCTCAGAAACATGTCACAAGATGACAGTATTCCCTTCACAACGCCTATCAACTATTACTCTACCATAGTGTGACACCATTTCCTTCACACACTTCTTATTAAAGTCTTTCAACTCTGTTTATGACAGTTTGAAACAAACTACTGGAGTATGGGCGACAATGAACAGTACTGAAAGGAGGTGTTGATATGCCATCTTTCTCTCTCTCTTTTCTCTCTGGTCACACTGCTCTCACACCTTATTACACTATCTCCCTCTGGTGGAATTCGGTGTCATACGGAGCTGCGGCTCCAAGGCCATTATTCTCACGGACGAGCAGGTCTACACGCTGGCTCAGTGTTTACCCGTGTTTGCCGATGCTATGTTCAAGGAGGGGAAGGTGGTTGGAACAACGGTCATCAAGTGTGAAAGTGGTAACTTTCGGTTAGATGTGCCAAAAAGTCGCCGTGTGTTGACCAGACTTATGTCGGCAGCGAGTACATATGTCTGACGTCACTGGATCTGCACTACCTTGCCCGAAAGTTTAATATCGTGCATCAGCAAATGCGCGATTACGTACTTGCTTTGCCTGACTCAATATCACACGTGACGATGTCTTTGACGTCTGTGGTGTACGTGGAGCCGATGCACAACGCCAGTAGACACATAAATTATCCGCACTTGTATCATTTGTGTAAGACACACACATAACATTAAATAAAAGTTATTTATTTGTGTTTGTTGTTTTTTATTTCGTGTGTAGACAGTGTTGTGAAAAAAACACTTCGCTATCCTGTTTTATCCCTCGGCACGTGTAGCTGCTCCCTCTCTACGGCAAACGTTGGTTTAAGCTGGCGCAGATGACCCTAAGTGAAAGGACAGACTAATTGTTTGTCACTCGTCGTCACGCTCTTATACACCTTTTCTGTACACTCGGCAGATCTACAGAGAACATGTGTGTATGCGCATTATATCTTACGTTCATTCACCCCTAATGTGAAAGTCGATGCGTACTGCGATGAGACGAATGACGTCTTTGGGTACGTAGGGTGCATTAGGCATGGGTGTCTTTGCATATCCAGTCGACACAAACACTTTCGTAAGACCGAGGAAACTTTGGAGAACATGTATGAGGAAACTAAGGCAAGGTTTCAGAAAATCGAAAACGCTGGTAATACGGTTTTTTCGATCTGGGGTGTGAGTTTAGAAAATTGTTGAGTTAAAATTCTGGCCTTGAAAATGAACTTAGCTCGCACCCCTATGTGAAGAATTCTCCAATAAATATTCGAGATGCCTTGTACGGGGGTAGAACCGAAGGAAGCTACTAAAACATATTACAGCCTCATGGAAGGGGAGAAGATACACTGTGTGGACGTTATAAGTCTGTAGCCCTACATTTGTAAATAAGGCAAGTTTCTCTTAAGCCACCGGATTGTGTGGACTGAACCCGTATACATTTCAACTGATATTATCAAACCAAATTTGGTTGGAGCTATTATGTGCGACTACTAACTACCTTGCACTTCCCATCGAACACGGGTTATCATAGATTTGACTACCCATTGTACAAACCAGTGGAACAGTCCTTTATAGAGTCAATTTCGATTCGTTTATTTATGAAAACTGGTGACAATGTGTTGTTTGAAGATAGCGATATTCCTTGCCTGGTATTATTACATGTTAAAAAGAAGTCTTCTGCGTAATGAGTTTCAATATGGTAGATACAAGTGATCGATATACACGGTACTACGTAAATCAAAGTGGCGATGCTTAGATTGGTACTTTTTACAGGGCTAGTGTCAGGATGCATAGTAGTAACGGAATAGGGTCCTTCTTCAAAGGGCTGTTCGTTTTGTAAACCTTCTATTGTATTCAGGGGCAAAGGCGGTCGGAAAATAGGCGTTGAAAACTGTTTCCAATATAATAATTGATATTCTTAATAAGGAACCAGAACAGCCTATGAGTGGTATTTTCAAAAGTCGTTTCATTGAAGCAAAGGGCAACCTCCAAGAAAAGATGAAAAAGATGAAAGGAGGTATCCCTGTCCCACCGTTGCCACGTCTACGCTATTCGCAGTGATGTTAGGCACTGGGCCTAAAATTCCGGGTCCAAAAATGTACGTTTTGAAGTGAGTGCAAGAGTGGGCTGAAAGAAGCGTATTGATGCTAGAAGGATCTGTGTACGTACCGGACAATACTCTTTCTTTAAGTTCGGCATTTCGTCATGATGCCGCCATGTCGTTTAGCGCTATCCGCCGTTGAGTTTTGTATAGCGTTCCCTCCGAAGCCACCCCTACGCTAAGCCCATACTTGCCGCCTTCCACACTGGTATCGCTGTCTCTCCGTAGCTACCCCTACGCTAAACCTAGATCACGTGATCATTGACTGAAGTAACATGGTATGATAAGGCGCGAACTTCCGAAATTATGGGCAGCGCGCTAGATTTTAAATTAAACCTAAATTTCAATTCGACCATTTTCCTATATGGCGGCCAGCGCGCTAGGTTTGAAGTAAACCTAACTTTAAAGTCCGCGCAGTCTTAAAATATGGCGGGAAGTGCGCTAACTGTGAATGTATGTGGCCGCTCTGCCGCAGGCTCCGTTCGGATTCGCCCCATGCCGTGGAGAGGTTACTGTTCGAGTTTCCAAGCGCTGGTCACTGCCGCAAACCTCGCATGCACGAAATGCTGTTGTACGGGCATTCTATCATGCGCTCGCACGTGTGAACTTAAACGCTTCATTAATCACGCGCCTAGGAACATGACTTGCTGATGCTTGCATGGGACTCGGAGAGGTAACGAACGCTATGTGTGGGTAGCTTTAGGCGTCCATGTTCGGAATGTCGATTACAGCTGGTAAGAAATGAGCTAACACATGCCGAGTGAGATATCTTTAAACCTATTTTCCGAGAAGGCGATATAGAACTACCTGGCGTCGGGCGTGTATGGACATGTCATATGGCAAGAAGTTTGGCGGTATGTGGTTCTGTATAAACGCTACTGGACCCCATAGCAATAACGACTGTTCTTGCTGCATCCTGAATCTTTATAGACGTAGCTCTGCCTCTCCACACCGTGAAGGGCGTGACACCGTGCAATTGGGTAAGTGCATTAATTTAAGAGTTAATACGCAGCTATTGGCTTTTGCATATAAGTTTAAGGAGTGAGTGCGTAATTAACTTACCGAAATTCATATACATACAACGTAGCCGGTGTGTGTGAAGCTGTGCTGCAGCTGCTGCAGGGCGTGGCAACCAGTCTTTCTCTCTATGATGAAAGGTAGGTGGAGCGTTACATGAAACATCTGAATACGTTAATTAAAATGTAATAACTTGAAGGATAGTCGCGCCCTTACACACATGTTGAGCGCGGTCATCAGAATTGCAATAAGTATAATGTGATGAAGGTGACATACATTCATGGTTTTCATTCCTGATTATGCATATGGTTCTAAGTGGCAGAGGAGTAACGTACTGCTTCAACAAGGGAGACACCCCCGTGCTGCAAGACTGTGGTGATACATCGTGAAGATGTAGCTCCATCTAGAAGCTGTGAAGAAGAAGGAAGGGCGTGAAACCGTGCAGACTGGTAAGTGAATTACGCTAACTCTTATTTCGTAGCCATTGGTTTATGCTATGCGTATAAGTGTAAGAAAACACCGCGTAATTAATGTAACCAAATGCACTTATAGGAAAAAAGGTAGCCGCTGTGTGTGTAGCTGTGCTCCAGCTGCTGCATGGCGTGGCATCCGGAGATCGAAGTCATCTCTCTCTCGGGAAGACAGGTAGGTGAAGCGTCACACGAATCCTCTGAATACGTTATTTAAGACGTAATGATTTGAAGTAAAATAACGATTTTATTCTCGTGTTGAAGGTCCATCGTCAAGAATGCAATAAGCGATTTGTGATCAAATGTGACATACAACCGTGTTTTGCATTCCTGACTATCGTTTGCAACAAGATTATAACAGTGTGACGATGTGTGGCAGAGAAGTAACGTACGGCTTCTTCTAGGGTTGCCGCATCCACGCCGACGTTTCCTGGTTACTGCGTTTGGGGAAAGGTCGTGTCTGCAAGACGGTGGTGGTGCTGTGAAAGAAGAAAATAGCGTGCTCTAATCCTTCGCCGAATATATACGGTAAGAGCCTTCTACCAGTTCATTTTTAGCTTTCACAAAGCATAATACTTGACCGTGTGCGGGATAGCAATGAACTAGTATATGCTCTTACAGACTGTGTTTAGCACTGGAGGGGGAACGTCTCGGCAGAGGTCACGTACGAGACATGCTGTGCCCGTGGCAGACGAGTGGGCGGCAGTGCTAGAAGAAAATACAGGTTAGTGCAGTGATCCTTAAGTTTCACACAGCACAAATTCGATACACAACACATAGAGAAATTGCGTTTTAATCAAAGCAATAATGGCACATGATACGCTACTTATAATAAATGCTAATAGCTCTTCTTCATGCATGTGAAGGTAGTCAATGTGTTAAATGACGATTGTATGTTTCACACAAATGTTACGAGTACCTCATGCAGGTGAGGGTAGTACATGTGTATACTGGCGTTAGGCATCGATTCTACAAACACAACCGAAGTTAAAGACATGTTCACATAGAATAACAAGTCCGCCATAGCAAGAATGTAATCGCCCAATTTTTGTTGCACGACATCAAATTTTCGCGCCAGATAGTGTATGTCCAGTGACGTAAGACATATGTAATCAGTGCCGAAATTAATTCTGGTTAACACGCGGCGACACCTAGGCGTACTTAGCCGAAAGCTACCACTTTCGCACTTAATGGCTTGCGCCTCCTCAACTTTGCACATGGACTCGTGTATCTTGGGTAGACACTCGGCCAGCGTAAAGACCTGCTCGTCCGTGAGAATGATGGACTTTGACCCACACCGCCGTATGGTACCGATTTCCACCAGAGGTTGATATTCACGAGCGGAGTAGAATCCGTCACACACCTACTTGGTCTTGTCCCCATTGATGAAAAATAGGCGCCTCAGCAGCACTATGTGGAGATCGAATGAGGGATTGGCAGCCCAGTAGGTGCAGATGTCACTGTAGATTGAAGATGGAACGACAGGCGAAGGCTGCTCCCTCTACTGGAGAGTAGGGAAGTTCATCTTTCTCTTCTTGTAAAACCAGCAACAGCAACGTCGGCGGTCGTCCGTTCAGTAGTCTGTCTAGACGTCATCGCAGCAGGGAGCAGAGTGACTGGATGGGGTGGCGACGTGTTCGCGACCGGTTTTTAAAGGGCTGCAACAAATGCAGCAGTATGATATGTCATGTCAGCAGGACATTGGACAATATCTTTCTTCTGCAGATAGTACATTAACCGATCGTAGAGAGAATGCGCGATTTTGGTTGCGTAACCAAATCTGGGAGACTTGTGACATGGCAATGTACACTAGTGGTTGTGATTGAAAGAGGTGGGTGGGGGCAAAGGAGATCCTGTAGGTTATGGATCGGCCGTCCAGTCTGTCCTGCGAGGAATGTACATTTCGAGACGCCATAGGTTTGGAGGTGTGCGTAACCAGCCACGGCTTCGGTAGTGACCGGGTGTACTTCTCTATATTCAATATGTCCATCGGACCAATTTAAGCCTTTCCCTTTCGAGTCATGACCCTCCACCTTGTACGGGCTCTTGAAAAGGAACACCTCGGACGCGGCTGCGCTGGCCACGAGCAGATTCTTGAAGACCGTCTCATTCTGCCGCCCCCGCAAGAACTCGTAATGAATCACGACCTCCTTACCTTTAGTCATGTTAGATTAGGAATGATAAGAATCGGTAAAAATTACCTACATTTTATAGGCAGCTGCGGCAGCATTGACTCTAGCTGACACGCGACATTTGGGCTCCGAATTCGGTAGCAAATAATCGCTCCACCTGCGGGACAGCGTTTCACGCATCGAAGAGCAAGATGAATTGTTCGGTGTGTAGATGCGATCCATGTAGAGGGCGAATAGACAGCAGTAAGTGCCGCAGACGTCAGTCGTCATGCCTTGCAGCTGTACCATGTTATAGTCCCAGGTCGTGCAGTTGCGTTTAATGAGCGCTTCGATGTTGGGTACAAGCGGTACGAAGCCATACGAATCGAATTAGAATGCACTCGAAGATTAGGGTCGGAAGTGCAAGGCTAGCCAGTGTTACCCGCTCTTTGTTTGGGGATCTGCATTTATGATGACGGTGGAGGTTCGCGCGACCGAATGTGGTTGGAGATGAGAGGGGAAAACGTCGAGGAATGAGTCAACGTCGTGCATTGCACACAGTATTTGCACAGTGACCATCGCTTAGAAGTCGGTCGTGACAGTACGGGAAAAATCTACGAGTAAGGAACTGTCGAATTCTACGTAAAACAGACCCGTGATCGCCTCGCGCAATGGCTTATTGAATTTTAAATCGATTCTGATATTACTGTTATCGGGTTGGACGTATGACCCTCCGAAGCGCTTCGGTTAGGTGTGAGGTCAGATGGTGACATGAAATTGCCGTTTATTTACAAATCGTGTGTTATCGGCTGTCGCGAGTTCGAGTGTTGTATGCCGGACGCTTCGAAAACGTCCTGTAGCCCAATACGAATGACTTTTCACGATCCATGCCTAGAGATAGGCCCTCGTTAGGGAACTGTTTCCCGTTCACAAATTGCGAAAAATTGATGAAATCGTTATGTTGAAATTTGTTGGGGTTACTGTCCAGCGAACCAATGAAACGGTGAACAAGAGAGGTTTCGGGATGGGACCTAGGACATCCTTGTAGATAGACAAGGACTTTGATCCAGCGGAGAATGTGAAGGTCTTGAGTTCGACTCGCCTCAGGTTATAACGCGCGAGACTCCTTTTGCTCAGTGTCGAATTGTGAGCCAGCAATATGGCGCGATTTGTCCTTACGTGTCTGACCAGTAGTTGGGCGTCCAAAAATTTGAAAACGGTTTTTGATTCGACACTCTTATTCATCATAAAGAAGCTCGATCGAGACTTCGTCATCCTGATATGCAACCTGCCACCCGGTACTAAGTGTAGGGATACGTTGAGTATGTCAATATTTAATCGACCAAAGAGGTGGACTTCCTTACTCACGCTAAGTTTCTTCCAACGAGTGTTGAATCCCCTGTCCGTCGTAGCGATCCAAGTCTCGTCCGTGTCGGATAACAGTACGCGTTTGACAAATGCGTGGTTGCTGCATTCGTACCGCAGGTCATGAACGGTAATGATAGTGCTCACTCGCTTGCGTGATGGTTACGCCTTTGAGATAGACGTTACATCCACTAAACAGACAGTGGAGTAAATTTTTGGTCAAGTCGTGAGTACCGTAAATTTCACATCCTTTACCGTGGACGAGATCAATTTACCCCGGATGTAGAGTTTGATATCGAAATCAATGCACATATCGTTATCGGCAGGTATAAAAATTTCTAGATCGTTTTGATCGACGGGGTCGATGGGTTCATCTGCGGTCTCTATCGTCCCGAGCACAGACGTACGTATAGGCCTGTGCGCAAAGATGTAAACTCGCTACAAAAGGACGCTATCTCCGCCGCGGCAGACAGGCTGATGGGCTGCTGAAGAGTGACTGAAGTAAACTATAAAAAAATGTTCTTTTCCTTATTTTTCCCGGGGCAGGCTTGATTTTTTTATGCTTCGAGATTTTGCCCTTTTGCCTCCAGCGCCCGCCGCCGACGCCGCCACCTGATCGTGGGCTCGTTTGCGTCTACGACCTCGCAATTTGCGGACCAAATATTGGGCGGATTCAGTCACGTGTTTAGACACTAAATCTCCAGCACTCGGTGAGTTGTCGGTTAAATTCCCTGCCCGATATCGATCAGGATCTTGCCACCGATACGTAACGTCTCACGGCCCACTGCGTTGCCCCGCTCCACATAAGTGGGCAGATACAGCGGAAGAGACTTCCGAAAAAATGACGAAACCTTGTCCTCGCTGATGGTACAGAGGGACGGATTAGATGGGACCGATACCCGGGGGTGTAAGCCCACGACCCACCTGATTTAGGTAGTACATTTCTAATGGCCGCATCGTTGTATATATCCTATTAGGGTTGCCGAAACCAGTTTTATACACTTTAACACTTGTAATTCTTGCGAAAATGAAACACCACATTTGTGGACGTCGTGCCGCCCTCGAAAGTGATGTATAACCCCTGCGTCGTCAGGAACTCGACTCGAAAGTCCTTAAATCTCCTCTGCTCGACGGTAACATAATACACGTTTCGATACTCGTGCTGACTTAATTCTACTGCTGCAGAAGGTACGACAAAGCCGGCATGGTGCGGACGGTACTATCGCCCATAAATTACGGTGACATCAGGTTACAGTACATTAGGGTGGTGGTTTCTTTCCCTATGTGTGGCGAGGAAGACGAAATTTCACACTCACCCACTTCCCAATTGGAGTTCGAACCCAGGTCGAAGGGTTGCGCCAATTACGCCGTCAAATCGGCGTGTGTATTCTGTTCATAGATGTCTCGCGAAGGTTTGCTGAACAGAGTGACGTAAAAACTGCTCGGGCTCGGCGTCGCCTTATTTAAATATTCGTTGCCCTAGTTGAAGTTACACAAGGGTCAAATCCCTAACTGTACCCGCGCCAGCGTACGAGATATTCACGAATGCCTCGTTTAAACCTCTTGCCCAGTATTTTATCTAAAAGGCCAGCCCAAAATTTACCGAATATTTGAAATAGCGCGACAGAGAGACGGCGCAGGACGCTAGCGAAGGTGGTGCGGTGTAGCTGGGAATTTAAGCTTTATTTCGACACTAGCCACATCACGCCACTTTCAATTAGCCATAAGCTACGCGGCCTTTAGTGAACGTGTGTTTAGTGACCTCGGCGATTTTGGTCTTGGCGAGGATTTCGCACCCAATACGAAGACTGCAATTTTTGTTTCAACAAAGTAGTTGTACACCCACGTTTCATCACGTGTGATGACATTTTTCAGAAAGTATTCATCATTATTCGAACGATCTAATAGCTCCTGACTGACTGTGACGATGTTCTATTTTTGTTCCTTTGTCAGCACAAGCGGCACAAATTTTGCGGCAACACGAAGCGTCTTCAGTTTTTTGTTCAAAATCGTGTGGCATGAACCTTTACAGATGCCTACTTCTTCTGAAACTTCACGGATAGTCAGACGACGATTTTCACGTATCACAGAACGCACTTTCTCAATTTTATCGTCGCCCATTGAAGAAGAAATCCGTCCACATTTCGGTTTTTATTCGATGGAAGTTCTGCCTGATTTGAAATGCTGATACCTCTCGTAACATTGCGTACGGCTCAAACAGTCCTCTCCATAAGCCTGTTGCAACATCTGAAATGTCTAAGTAAAAATGTTTCCCTATCTGAAACAGAATGTCACGCAAAAACTTTGCTTTTCAAGATCCTTCATTCTTCAACTTGCAAAAAATCGCCGGAGGCACTAAACACACTCACTCAAGGCCGCCTAACAAATGACTATTTGAAAATGGCGTGAAGTGGCTAGAGTAAAAAAGAAAGCTTAAAGTCCCAGCTACAGAGCAGACCGTCGCAACCGTCTTGCGCCAGCCCACTGGCGCGCTATTTCAAAAGTTCTGTATCTTTTTGAACTGGTCTTGTTTTTTATAGGCGGTCCGGTCTGTTATGCGCACGGGGTTAGTTCATCGCGGCAAATCTGGCCGTCTATAAGCGTGCCGTTTAAATCCTCGATCTCGTAGACGGCTGGCGCCCGCCTCTCGATTAGTTTCGCGAAAGTAAATATCCCGGTGCTGAATTTCTGTTCGGCGGCCTTGGCAAATCTGATCCTATCCTTCCTGATGCGCACGTGCTACCCTAAGCGAAACGTCGCTTTCGTGAACAGAACACGTCGTCTCCATGCCGACATCCATTTCCAAATCGCGAGCACATCCGATTCGGAGACTCGCGAGAGCGCCATGCCTGCCGTCGAGTGAACCGTGTCATTGTAGGCCTTGACAAATTTAGGGAGAACATCCATACATCTGTAGGTATTCTTATATGTAAAATATTTGTAGTGTTTATCGCGAATCGTGCGGTGCATACGTTCCACGACCGCACATTTGAAATCGGGATTTCGACACACCTGAAACTGAATGCCACCCTCGTCCCGTAACATGTTCCTGAAAATGTTTATTTAGGTCTTCCTTGCCTTTATCAGTTCGAACCCATATGGGACGTCGTTTCGAATATTTCGGTTCATCGAATATGTACCGAATCCCCGAGGCAACAGAAGGCCTTCTCTTTGTCTTCACGAGCATCAAATATAGATAATTCGAGAATACATCTAAAACCAATAGAAGGTGTCTGTTATTATCGTTGTATTTTGCGTAGGCCTGTACATCCAGCAGAATGCATTCCCACACGCCCATCGCATTAGTCACTGTATAGGGATTACGTGCGAAACGCTTCCTCACCTGTCTATGAAGAGTATAGGCATACTGTTTCTCCAACCAGGTTCTGATTTCGTCGACATAATTTTTCCCTTTCCCCGACGTTGACATATCTTCCTTCTTCGCCGTCGTCGAGGAAAGAAGCTTCCGCAGGATCGATAAGGCAGACGGTCTGGCGGGGTCATGATATAATCTGCTAGTAGTAGTCACATAAGTACTTTATCGACTTACAAATTAATGAGGATTCGTTAAACCTTCCCTTCGGTTTCGAAAAGAGCGGTGCAATGTCATCGCGAAATTACTTTCCTCGCGTTATATTAATGTTATCGCCCGGCTGATATCTCTTCAAATGAGCGTTAATCATTAATAATATTTTTTATACGTCTTTAGATAATTCTTTTTTATGAATTCCGTATTCACGATTTTACGCGGCAATAGTTCCCATAAACACTCCGTCCCTTTAAACACGGTCCCCTTAATTGTAATATTGTCACGGGTTTCTATAACCACCGGAGAATCACCTATCATTAATTGCTCGCCATCCTTGCGGATACAGTATTATGTGTCGCGAAAACACTTCGATCTAGCTACGGTTCCGACATTTTCTTCTTCTGTAACCTACTTCTCATCATCATCATTATCGTCATCATCATCTCCGATTTCAGGATGAAAATCCTTATTTAGAGGTCTCGATCTCTCTCGATATTGAAGGAAATGGCGAGCGTCGCGTGTTTGGAGGCGTTTTCACCTCAATTTTAGGCACTATCAACTGTTGGCTAGCTTGGGCCCAGGGGAGGGCAAACTGTTAGAAGTTGACGTGTCAGAGATTACTCGTCTTAGGAAACCAGAGATGGCCTTCGTCTGCGTCTTCCGTCTAATATCGGCCTCGTGAATCTTGCGAACAATCTTAACCCACTATTTAAAGTTGCTGCCTCTACTACGTTTCCACTGCCGACGCGTAGATAAGGGGCGAAGGCTTCCTTTGTCCCTATTCTAATGATGGACGAGGTTTTCTTAAGTAACGTGTTTATCGGGCCTAAAAATGAGGCAAGCGATCGTCGGCAAAATGGCGCGCAGTAGGGGCAGCAGAAACCCCCCACGCTGAACTATGTCTCTTCTTCCATGAGAGAGACTCGTGCACATCGGCGACCTTGCGACGCGTGGCCTTCTATTTGTTCACCTTGCGCGTGTTAAAACCTGATAATTTTATATGGCCCTTCAGGACATTCAACACACACTCGCTTATACAACTCACGAGTTCCTTGTTACAATTCGTTATTGGGCTTTACGCAGTCTATGTTCGGCTGTCTTGAGAACGTGAATTGCGTGATAATTCGCTTTCACAGGCTTCTTCGCTTATGTCAGACTAGACGACCGATGGGTATTCTGTCGGGAATATGTCCAAAATGAGTTAACCTTGGGGTCTGTGTTTCGCATCCAGGTAGGCGTTATACAATCCAGTACTATATTAGAGACACAATTGATGGGCTAAGTACATGAACTGCTTCTTATCTCTGACATTTTCAACGCTACCAATTAAAGGGCATTCAGGGAAATATCTCAACAGTAGCGCCCCTGATGAAAGAGATTTTGCGTAATCAAAATTACGCTGATATTTCTGTGATGACCGCCTGTCGAAAACAAGTCACATACTTGCTTGGAGTAAACGTCGTTTAACAGATCGAATAGGATCACGCGCCATGGTTTGCCAACACAATCAGCACCAACATTCTCCGGTACGCCCACCTTGTATTTGATGTAAGAGGCCAACTGCTGACGCGCCAGAACAGCTGTAACAGCAGAATATACCGCCGCCAAATTGTCGTTCTGTGCAGAGGGCGTCGGGTTTTTCGGGCAGCCGTATTCAGAATGATGTTTCGCCCGAACCGCTGGGTCCGCTCACTATACACGAGAACGGAAGCTTGAATTCAAGATCATCACTCTAGGATGGTCAAGTCATGACACGACCCTCCACCCTACTCAACAGTCCCTTTTTATACACGAACGGGACAGACTATTGTCACCTAATCGCCGTCTCTTGCAAAATTAATTTCTCTAGAGTACATCTTCGGGTTCGGTGACAATTGATACGGTTCCTCCTCCCTTCCTCTTACGCTTAATATTCTTCTCGGTATGTACATTCACAGAGGTAGACTACACACCCCCGCCCTCTCAGAATCATTTCACTGGTGACTACAAAATTCACTAATAGCGAGGCCTTGTAATTAAAGGTTATGCCCCTGACTTTACAGACGGTTTTTTCGGTGCTCCTGGTCACAGTATCGAGCAACCTGTACGCGTAGTTCTTTGGCCCACAACTGACAAATTCGAAATGATGTGTGTGGGCGCAATTCGGTCGTCATGTCTCCCAATGTGTCCCCTGTTTCAAACAGCTCGGGTCCTTCCCTCGGCTGAATATATATAACCGAAACCGTATCGCAATAAATCGCTTTCTCTCGCAGCCGGTCGAGATAACGATACAGATCGATTCTTGCTCCTTAGGTGACGTAAGCTCCTATTACCTCGTCTATATGACGCACACTAGGCACGTGTTCCTCCGCCCCATACTTCCACGAAATCCAGACTACGTCATCGTTAGCAAAACAAGGTTCATCACCTCGATGCCGTGGCTAGAAATCCGTAGAATTCTTAGGGTTCAGTGATCACTTTGGTCATAATCCGATCGTTCCTCTCCGTCAGTGTCACCCACATGGAGTTGAAAGAGTGTTTGGTCAGACATCGTTCCACGGCGATATACCTCATTGCTTTCTTCTCTAATCGTATCGCCTCGTTCGTCGAAAACGACTTCACAAACCGCTCCTTCTCACGGGACTGTGGTACCAGCCAGGATAACTGCTCGCTTCCGCTTTCAGTTTCAAAAACATATTTATGTAGTCGTCGAAAAGTCCTACGCCTCGCCTGTTTCGAGGTTTTTCTGGGTCGCCTGCTCCTCGTAGACCTCATAGTTCTTGAGTATCCTGTAACCCTTTTCCACGTCAAAATTGACCTCGTCAACTACCCACCTAACGGTGAGGGCCCGCTCCTCATCCTCGGTATGTCTACATTATTCAATTAAGGAGGAGGTTTGGACGCATGTTCTACACAAGCAGAATATGAGCTTATTATTACATCTGTATGGAAGGACAGGAAGATAAAACCTCTCGGGTAGAACGATCGAACATTTGATCAGGCCTTCCATAAGTAGGCATGCTTCCTTGTCCTTACACACATCTCCTAAATGAATGATTGGATGACCTACGGGGAACTTCAAATACTTGCATATGTAACGGTAAACGCTTATGACGTCGACATATTGTATAATTTAATTTTCCCTTCCTTTGTAGCGTAGAAGCATGGCCTCACTTCAACCACTGTATTGAGCATCGCGGGTACACAGCGGACTTTGTTGTACTATGGGTTGCGCTAGCAGTTCGGGCCTCACTGCTTCCTCAAACTCACTTTCCAATTGGATCTTGTCCATGTATCCCGCACGCGTTATCTGCTCGAGATGGGATATTATTAGTACATACCGTTCCGATAGTGTACCAGAAGTCAATGTGCTGACGTTACGGAAAGGCTGGTACGTATGGCCGTGATAATAAAACCCAAAGAACTCGTAGATTGTAAGTTTTTAGTGGCAATAACCATGTACACTAAAGCGGGGCAATTCGGGCACCTTGTACTCGCGCCCGTTGCGATTGTGCATTTTTTCACGTCAGTCTGTTGCATATGCAGCAGCCACATCAAGGCCTTCTTGCTATAGTTGTTATTACAAGTGTGCCCTCCAGTCGGTTTGAGTCCTATAGTGTCAGGCTGTAGGAACAAATTACGCAAGAACTTATTGCATGCCAACGCGATCGTTTTTGACTCGAGAAATACATCTATATTACCTATGTGAATGAACGCCTAAACACTCGGCACGCCAGTCAAAGTACTGTGACGTAACCTTGGCAATATATTTCAAGCACGCGCCTGTTTTCAAAACGCTCCTCTGTTTTACGGCTGACGTAGTACGACGCGAGAACCTCCTGCCTCTCCTCCTCACGCATCTCATTCACACCATCATACGAGACGTCGAGGATTGGACCTATGTAGTCTAGGTATTTCTCAGTATTGAAATATTGAGAGTTCCACGATTTGGAGGCCGTCAGATCGAACGCCTCGCGCAGCTTACGCAGAGGACACGGGAGGATGGGCACGCTACCCAGAAAGACCAAGTGTTCCATCTTCATTCACATTATTTTCTGGCCGTTCATGATCAGTTCCGGTTTCCATTTCAGTAGGATCACTGTATTCAGGATGAAATGAAAGTGAAAGGCCTTGGTCGTGTGCGCGACCGCTACAATCTTATTTGCCCATGGGCGTGGTTCGCATAGATATGAAAGCAGTTTTCCGACAGGATCTTCCCACAACGAGTGCTTTCTCCTACCGGGTCGCACGCATTCTCCGTCTTCCACGTCCTAGCACCGAGAACAGAATTGTTGCACGCAGACGAGATAAGGTACGTGTAACCTAGCCAAGTGCGTGTACCTGGTATTTTGGATACTCTCTAAATCGTAGAATAAGTATAGTGACTTATCTACTACGGAGGGCAACGCTTCCTTCAGCGGTCTCATGTAGCACACGTTATCAACGTTTCCCGTTCACCTTACAGTTATCTCAGAACTACTTCTTACATTCGTCCTTTTTGTGTGTCACGACCCATCCACACGTCGCGCAACACCGTTTACGTTCACAGACAGATTTTTTCCTTGCGGTGCCGCTCCCCTTGTGGTTGGTGAAATACGTGTGGCTTCTAAAATACCTGCTGCATTCGGCAAAGGGGATTCGAACGTCGGAGAACGCGCACGCAGGGTTGGCCATGCAATCGCTACACGTCTGGTCAAAGACGTGCGTGATTTCCCGTGTACATAATTTGTGGAACGCTTTACATACCTACTTCTTAGCCATTGCGCGAATACGTTTGGCGATCCCATGATAGTGTCTTTCGACGTCATTGTGTCGTAGGTTCATTCGTTTAGCGAATTCTACCGCACCTTCAAAAATTACGTCTTCGCAGCTCAAATCTTGATACACAATATCTTATAGTCGCGAAACTCTTCCTGAAATCCGACTAGTTCGGGGATCCCCGCCCCGTTCGACAGATTGATACCGATCGTTACGAGTAAGGTTTGGACTACGTGACGTATCTTCCGGCCTTGTCCATACGCCTTATAATTCGGATCATTGTCTACTCTAGCAATCGCTAGTATTAAAGCGTGAGCTAAACAATTTTCTTCAGCCTTCACCTTCACGATACCAAGCTTGAGGTGAGCAATGGCGTAGAGCGGTCGTCCCATACACTTATTTGCATGTCTACCGAAACCTACAGGCATCTTGACCGAATTGAATCTAGAATTCGACTACGACACTCTCTCAAAGACGCTCCATATCACGTCTCCGGATAGTCGATATTTCCGTCTGAAACTGATTCCGATCGGTTTGTCATTTTGATTTACCTGATTTTTAATTGTTATTCGCACCATTTCACTATCGTCTACATCACGTAACGCGTCCTCAAAGAGATCTTTCACACTGGCCAGGAAATATGCTACGGAATCACTATTTCCGAAGGTGATATCAAACACATAGCAAGCTGCCTTCCTACAGCATTGTACAGCCTGTATCGTTCCGTATTCTCGTCCATGATCTCGAAACTGCGAGCCATGATTTCATTCCTCTACATTAATTTTAGAACTAACAAACACAACTATTTAAGCTTGACACATAAAAAGACATATCACTTATCACAACTGCTGTGAAAATAATACTAACGGTTCCCAGCCTATGGAGCCCACACACTGTTGCTGCCAATCACAAGCGACCTCCTATTTATTGCCGACGGACACTGAAGTCATTTTCTTGTTTGTTTCAGGGTCACGCTACCTAACGACACGTTCGTCACGTAGATCTTTAAGGAATTTATTACTTTTTACATACTTCTACTTATACCGTACACTTAATCGATTCTGCTTTTGGAACAAAAACGCTGAAATTCCACTTACTTTTGTTGAAAACAATGGATCTAGCGAAACGATTTGAAGAGGCTACTGCATACGCTACAATCAATCTCAACTCTTTGGAAATTAATAAATTTTATCCCATTGTCAATGCTAAGAGAATACGGACCGACTGTCTTTCTTTCCATACGGGAATCTGAAGCACGAATAGTTCAATTATTTCTACCTAAAAGATATTGTGTAGTGATTTCCGATGACGATATAGACAAGATTAATACTAAAGCAGTCTCACTAAATCTCATCTGTAAAGGCTTATGTGAGACTTGCAAACCATACTTATTGCGAATAGAGTCCTAGAGACTGCATTATATACACTCTTTTGTTTTTGCAGATACCCCCCTCCACAAATGAGACCCCACGGCATTCTTTGACGGGTCGAACAGACTCTTTGGGAGTCAAGACTTCTAGGTAAATGGGGCAGGGATCGCCATATGGTTACCAAACTTCACTCCCACGAGGATCGTTCATTTACGCTTTGTGGATCACTTATTACAAACATTCTGCTCACTGGATATCTGTTGTGTTCTTACGAGAACTTACCCTGCTTATATTGCGGGTGTACTCAATACCTATTAGCTACGAGACCTCTCGTAGAGGTAATTCACATAGCTAGAACAAACTCGCCTCTCTAGAAAACATCTACCGAAAGGTTCATACATTTGAAATCAGACCTTTTGAGTTCGGTCTAACCGAATGGCTAGAATATGAGTTTCCCCTATTATTCCATCTATGACATTACACATGACGGTGTGACAGTTCCCTTTCAAATTACCATTGTCGATGTATCTGCACATTGCCAATTCCAAACTAGCATCAATTTGGCAGAGTTTGTTTGGAAACATATATGTGTATTTGCTGTCAAGATGTTCGCTATAGTTTGCGTTCCGCTCAACACACCTACAGTCCTCTTTCTAAATCATCATAGGGCTGTTAGAGATGTATGGACATCAGATATCCTGTGCGATGAGTGTTTGGAGGAATTTCGGCTCATACTATTCCCGTTCGTAGGCAACTGTACCTCCGACCGCTCGTGTAGGTGCAATGTGTGCTTACGACAGCCCCCGTCACTCCGAAGTTTCGCTTCCTATACGGATTTCCATCTCACTTTTAATTCATCGAAATTCACACCGACTCGTAGAACATTATATCACCAATATCTTTATGCAGTGAAATTGAATATCGTTCCCGACGAAAGGCTCGTCCCACTTGCATTTTCCCCATTTAAATGTACTTTTGTACGGGATAAATGAGGTGCGGTCAGTAAGAGATTTCACACTGACTGCGTAATTCCTTCTGAACGCTACTTGTCCACATCGTACTCGACGTTCTGGGCCATCGTAGAGGAGGCTCTTGCGACGTTGTGCGACGAAACAGATAATTGGTGGTGTGATTTTTGTAATAGATCTTTGTTTAAAACACAGAAATGTATGTTCTTTTCAACAAATCCAAAATATTGTGATGCGATCATTTATTTTCTTTCTGTGTCATGTGATGTATATATACATTAAAATGTAAATTATAAATGATTTGTATCATTTAGGACTTCCATATGCCGCTATACTTCGGTATGGCTACCATATTCGTTCCCAAACTATTTTTCACCCAGCACAGCTTCCCCCTTACGTTTCATGCACGAGGGGGGTCTCCCCAATCCGTAAGGCAGAATTCATCCTCCTGTTCATCGGTCATTTCCCGCGACCCTGGGACGCTTCCATTCAATATTGTAAAATGGCGGACTTTAAACTTAGGCTTCATTTAAAAGTTACTGCCCTCGGACAAACATACTTCCCCCGAAGACCATGCAAGCTTTAGCAAGTCAGGTTCCTAGTCGCGTGATTAAAGAAGCGTTTAAGTTCTCACGTGCAGCGCATGAGAGAATGCCATTACATCAGCATTTCACTGCATGCGAGGGTTACAGGGGTGACCGGCGCTACGACATTTCACCAGTAACAACTCGACGGCATGGGTTGTCAATCCGACCGGAGCCTAGGGCATAGCGGCCACATACATTCACAGTTAACGCACTTCCCGCCATATTTTAAGACTGCGCGGACTTTCAAGTTAGGTTTACTTCAAATTTAGCTGCGCTGGTCGCCATATGGGTAAATGGCCGAATCGAAATTTAGGTTTAATTTAAAATCCAGCGCGCTGACCACCATTTCGGAAGTTAGCGCCTTAACCACGCCATATTACTTCATTGAATGGTCACGTGGTCTGGCCTTATCTGAGGGGTGGCTACGGAAGGACAGCGATTCCAGACTGGACGGCGGCAGGTATGGGCTTAGCGTAGGGGTGGCTTCGGGGGGAACACCATACCAAACTCAACGGCGGCCAGCGCGTAACAACATGGCGGCATCGTGACGAAATGCTGAAGTTAAAGAATGAGTAGTGCCCGGGACGCACAGAGATCCTTCATGCACCAACACGCTTCTTTCGGCCGACTCTTGCACTCAATTCAAAATGTTATTTTTTTTGGGCCAAGAAATTTTGGGGCTTGGGCCGAAAATTACCGCGAATAACGTAGGGAGCATCGGAGGGACCGCGAAACCAAGCTGGACGGCGGCTTCAACCCTGAAGAAGTACCTTGGAAAATAAACCGAAAACCGATCCTTTTAATAATGTGGGCCTAAATTTACTGGGCACTAAGAAAATTTCGCATAGCCATTTTCAGAACACCCTAGTGGGGAAATTACTGGCACACGCTGGATATGAACGGAATGTGCAACGGCCAATAGGAAGATCACCTGCTGCTGCCTCTTAAGTCATTGGATTTGAAGAACGTGGTA
>Ga0131853_10007949_pt1 | contig 19257 bp, 20 predicted proteins | sample TergutLab28metaG_FD_92764 | JGI IMG/M metagenome (GOLD analysis project Ga0131853, IMG submission 92764) | Labiotermes labralis P1 segment gut microbial communities from Petit-Saut dam, French Guiana - Lab288 P1 (version 2) (version 2) | ecosystem: Host-associated > Arthropoda: Insects >...
AAAAAAAAAATTTATTATTTATAAAACCGGAAACCCCCCCCGCGCGTTACGCTGTTAAAAGAAAACCCCCCCCCCCCCCCGTCCGAGATAATACCCAGATTCATTGACCCTGAATATGTCAACTGCAGCAACTGCCGAAACGCCGGTAAATATTAATTCCTCTGCGCTACCTAATCCCGAAAGTCGCCCCAACATTCATGAAACCTGCCACGAAAATATAAGGATATGAGTTATAGAAAAGAGCTGTTTAACGTGCAGAAGAGGGTGGAAGAGGCAACCTGTCCGCTGCCTCTGATAGGTTCTTCAATGGCCAAAATGTTTTGCGAAATCTATACAGATTCAAACCTGGAAGATACTCTCCCGTAAGAAAAAGCGGGTTAGCCCGTGAATGTTCCTTTGCTGAAGAAGTTCTAAACACCTGGACTGATAACTTTGAATTCATACTACAGCGTGCTACATTTCACAAGCGCTCACTTTTCAATGGCGAAAGGATCAACACACCATTGTTCATGTACTTGAATGCGTTTGGTTTTCAGACCGAATATTCCTCGATTAGTAGTAATAAAGACGGCGTGGAAAGCACTCAATACTGAACAGCTCTCAGCGAGCCAACAGAACATCTTAATTTTATCGCTGTTTGGCTTCTGTTTATGTCCAATAACAATTACTTTGAACTCCACCAAACCACATAACTTAACTCCATGCAGCAGAGTCCTTCCTGAAAAGCTAACAGGTTGTCAGCTAGTCAAGAAATTCCTCGCATTTAATGGAACCAGAAGATCCATTACCCCATATACAAGATCCCGACACCTGTGCCAGATCAATCCAGTCCTTGCTACCATCCCACTTCTTGAAGATCCATTTTAATCTTTATCGTTGCACCGTGCGTTTTGTAGTTTATTTAAGCAACACACCAACAAATGCACATAGATAGTCTTTAATAATCTAAAATTTACATTAAAACACTTAAAACATGTTTCGATCATACGATCATCCGCAAGGAACAAAGTATGCTCCCTAAGGATGATCGTATGATCGAAACACGTAGGAGCGTTTTAAGTGTTTTAATGTAAATTTTAGATTATTAAAGACTATATATGTGCATTTGTTGGTATGTTACTTAAAAAATCCATTTTAATATTATGATATAGTTATTAACTGCAATTAGGTTTCCACCCGGTGACAATGGTCGGAAAACTTGTATAAGTGTAGGGATGAGATAGCTGTATATGAAAGAAGCAACATTGCACAAAAAATAAAAGACCACGAAACGAACAAAATAGAAAACAAACATAAAAAGAATACTAAAAACATAAGTCGAATAATTAGAAAATAATAAATATAATAATTGGACAACATACTGCACATAACCTAAAATACAGCTACGTAAATGTAAATCAATGATAATACACACATTTCACTTCACTTCACTTCACTGCATTCCCCCATCTACAACTAGGTCTTTCATGTTGTCTCTTTCCCCTAAACTTCCCCACCAAAACCTTGTATGTGCCTCTCCTGTTCTACATACGTGCTGCTGGCTGACTATTAGGATACAATTAGTGTGTTCAGACTAATGACCATCACACAGGGCCTACTGACGCTACAGTAGTTGCTGCAGTTTGGTGATAGTTCTTGTGTCCTCGCGCAAGCGGATGTATCCAATATGCATATGAATTTCTAGCCATTTAACCGTCTACTATACAGAGGATGAGTTGAATAGAGCTCTGCCCATTGTTGTCAGCATCCTTCTGTCCCTCTTGTTGGCCGAACTGCACCGTCAGTTCCCGCTCGTTGTCAGATACTTGAGCGCTATCAAGACCACGCGGCTAGGACATATCTGTGATACGTACCGCTTTGGTAATTGCGTGTTCTTTTTTGATAGATGTTACTCGGTTCAGATATCTGTGCTGTGACCCATACAGCCATCACAAGGGTTCGTCTCTGGCAAAATAAGTAAATAAATAAAATGAAAATGGCCGATAAATCCTTCAAAAATTGAGAGGTTGAAATATTTTGGAGTAACAAGTTAAGGTAAAGAAATCTAATTACAGACCTGGGCAGCCCCAGAGGGTTCCAGGATGTGGTAAGGTTGTCAGCCCTATGCACCGGCCATCTTTACTCCCCAGGTAAATAATCCTGGTACTCATTTCTGTTAGAGGCTGAGTCAACCCCAGGGCCATAGTGCGGCTGAAAGGATCATGTCAATAAAAAATTCTAATGATATCACCGGGAATCGAACCCGCGACCTTCCGGCTTGTAGCGCAGTGCCTCAACCGACTGCGCCACCGCCATTGAGTAACAGAGGTATATTAAAATTGCATTCTTGAATAAAAGCGGACACGCAAGTCAGCTAGGCAACCTGCGTGCCGGCAAGAAGGGGTAAGACGGGCAGCCAGACATTTCCGTCTTTTAATTCAACACTAGTCTTTTCCTTATAACCGAGGAAAATCACGGACACTGTGATTGAAAAATGATAAGCATGGCCCGCTCTGGGAGGATAATATTAAGATGGATCTTTAAGAAGATGGGAGGGCGTGGCATGGATTGATCTGGCTCAGGACAAGGACATGTGGTGAGCTCTTGTGAATACGGTACTGAACCTTCTATTTCTATGAAATACGAATTTCTTGACCACCTTAGGAACTGTTAGCTTCTGAAGGACTGTGCTGCATATGGCTGGTTATCTACGTCTAGGTCTTCCAACCGGTCTCTTTCCTTCATATTTCTTATCCAGAACTCTGCAAGAACTTCTCGACGTCCGTTCCTATACAATGCGTATTATGTTGTAGCACTATTGTCTGAGGCAGGGGTCGACAACCTACGCCCGGTACTGCAGTTTCATCTGGCCCAACGCCCACCCCTGGCAAAAAAAAAAAAAGAAATGTTTCAGCAGTTTCTGCTTCTTTTTGCAACCTGGCAATGATTTATCATCTTACATGCTAGCATTTACGCAGTTTTAGCTGACACATTATTCACTAACATCACGCCATCTGTCGCAAATTTTTTCTATCTCTTTTTTTTTTTTTTTGCCAAAATTCAGCCGCAATCCCCTCGTTACACGTGGGGTGAAATGTCAAGATTTTCAGTTTGTTCACTTGCAAAAAGTCTTGAGAGTGTTTCAGCTTATCAGCCCTTATCTTTATCGTTGCACCGTGCATTCTGTAGTTTAATTAATACACCAACAAATGCACATATATTTAATGATCTAAAATTCACATTAAAACACTTAAAACGCTCCTACATGTTTCGAACATACGATCATCCTCAGGGAGCATACATCGTTCCTTGCTAAAGTTATAGTTTTAAATCACCGAGTGTTTTAAAACTATAACTTTGGCAAGGGACAATGTATGCTCCCTGAGGATGATCGTATGATCGAAACATGTAGGAGCGTTTTAAGTGTTTTAATGTGAATTTTAGATCATTAAATGAATATATATTAATTAGTTGGTGTATTAATTAAATTATCATCTTTTAATTTATAACAATTTACTGATGTTAAAACGGGACACTAGAATAGTGAAGGTGAACACATTTATAGTAGCCTTCTCGCCACTGTACAGTCACATGCTGGAACACTGCACGTGCCCTGTCTTATTCACTCGATATTTTTGTTGCTTTTGTAGCAGATCCTGGTTTTTGACAGTTTCTTTCAGAGGAATTTGGAGAATTCTCAATAGAATGTTTAATCACAGACCGGTATAGTGTGGTCCGTATAGCGACTCGCTACATACTGAACGGTCCGGGAATCGAATCCCGGTGGGGGCGAGATTTTCTGCACCCATCAAGACTGAACCTGGTGCCCCACCAGTCTCCTATACAATAGGTGCCGGGTCTCTTTCCCGAGGGTACAGTGCCCGGGGCGTGGCGTTAACCACCCACCCCTATTTCGCGTCGAGGTTAAAGGAGTAGAACTATACCCCTGTTACCCCCCGTCTTCCTGGCATGTCATAGGGTGGATTTTACCTTTCCCTTATGTTTAATCAACAACAGATGTGACCAAAACATGTCATTTTACCGCTTTCAGTCAATTGTAAAATCTATGTGGCCCCCTTCATCTCTCAAAATAAATCTGACGAACCGCGGTGTATAGTATGGTCCTGCATACTGTACAATACATGTACAGTATGCTACACAGCTATGTGGCTCAATTTGCTGCATCAGGTAACAGTAGTCAGTTGTCCAGCATAATGAGCTAATCTGTATGACCCTGAAGAGGCTAGACATTTTTAACATTAAATAATACACGCGTTTTTTTTTGGTCAACACAAGTATATTTTTCTGTGAACTCAATATTTGCCTTTATAAAATTTTATAAAGACTGCACTTTATAAAAGAAAATATTTTTATAGTAAAAGACAGTTATACTGACGAAAAATGTTCTTTACTGTTTAGTTTATGGAGCACAGCGTGACGTCTTTACGATTCTGTTTTACCTTTACCTTATCTTGGAAGCAGAGCTTCCAATATCTTCTGTTTATCAACAGTTTCTCGAAAAATGAACAATATCCAGAGGAATATAATAATGAACCACCCACTGTCCAAAGCTTCAGTTAAACTTGAAATGGCTGTACCTACAAACGATAACATTAAACAAGTTCATGGCAGACAAACAAATATTAGTGTGTGAGAATTCAAACCACTGGAACAACTGCACAGTTGGGCACTCTTAGCAACATACCCTTACACAAGACATGCTGCCACAGAACCAGGATTATATAATGAAAGCAATCAGTAACTTGTTTTTAAAAGTGACTTTAGCAAGGAAAGTGTAGCTCCCTGAGGGTGATCCTTGGATCGAAACATGTCGGAGCAATTTTAGTGTTTTAATGTGAAAAAATTTTATGTTGAATAAAGAGAGACCAACTTGATGTCACTTGCTTTATTATTTCATTATTTACTGCTCAACATGTTTCGGATGTTAATACATCCTTCCTCAGGAGCTTGCGACTTATTTGATGCGTTATTACATGGGTTGTATTGTTCTGTAATAAAGCATCAAATAAGTCACAAGCTCCTGAGGATGGATGTCTGCAACATGTTGAGCAGTAAATAATGAAATAATAAAGCAAGTGACATCAAGTTGATCTCTCTTTATTCAACTATCAAGACGAAGTGCACGGTCCAATAAACATAAAAGTTTTATGTATGTGCATCAGTTGGTATACTATTAAATAACTGCAAAGGATTGTCAGCATGATGTACAAGCTTATAGTTGCAGTATAAAAGAAATTAAAGTGGATGTTGGCAATATCAGTTGCTTGGTGTCTCAGCCTCGATTTCTAGATTTCCTGTATTTAATTCGGCATTGCCTTTACACCAACCATACATAACTAAATTAGTTGCTTGTAATATACCCTCAGATGCAACATATTCATTAGCTGTGGTCACAGCACTAGCCTGACATTTTACGCATGTGGTGTATTTGACGGACAAAGATGTCATTAGTACAGCAATATGACATAGCACTTCAGATCAAGGATGCGGTAGCCAGAAGAGCATCCAAGCAACTCAGAACAAGGCCAAATACATAACAGTTTAGGTGCGTGACCTGTTTAAAACTGGTGGTGGAGGCACAGTGTAGATTACACAAATGTAAGTGGCACTTGGACCAAATTCAGAGCAATTACAGGCTAATTATGACTACTCTTTAAAGCCCTGCAATTTGTGTACCAACACATTATCTAAATTAAATATAACAGAAACTAGGAAAATATATGTGGAATAAAACAGGACACCGAGAAGCCAACGTTTGAAATCCCTCTCTCCTCCGTTGAAACAATGAAAGGTGTAATGAACGTGGTTCAGGATCAGCTGGGTTCACACAATTGAAATAAAGGAGTCAAGTGAATACAGTTTGATAATTATTATTACCGATATGTATACGCACAACGTAACAGTGTACAAAATATTTTCATATAATTATGTGATGTTATATTTATCATTTAGTGTCATCAGGTACGTATTCATTATCACAGACATCACAGTTACAAGAAAATTATGTAGTAGTCTTTTGGTGACATGATATTGTAACAATCAGTTTAAAATAATCACATGCAAAATGATACCACTTCGGTAGTTCTACGGAAATTAAACATTTTAAAATCAAATATATACAAATGTCTGTTTATATTTCAATTTACATGCACTGGGGAATGTCACAAATGTTGCGTGCAAACTTACTAAAATTTGAGGTTTAGGAAAAAAAAAAAAAATTATTTTAATCACATGCTCAAAAATGACTTCCAATCAATGTCAGATCAATACATGTCAGCACCGATATAGTGAAAGCCCAAAGGTAGTGCGTGCATCCGTTTCTTTACCGTCATTGGGCGTGTCTTGAACGCCAACTACGCGCTGTGTACATTGGTCTTTTAATACACACTTCACTTAATGTATTTACAAAAATAAATACGAGATGAGACGTAAGACAGTGGCTACCACGGTCTCCATACAGGAGGATGTGGCGGTTTGGTTTTAGCGACCACCAGCACGTGCGTGGCGGGGGGTGAAACTGGTCCCTGTTGTTGAGGGGATGCTGGTGGGGTGTACACATTATTGTAACGTTGTGTGGCGGGGGGGCTGGAGTCCGGGGACGGTTGTACGACGCTGGTTGACGTGCCGTCAATCTGACGAATGCAGGACCCCAGGTGTTGAAGCAGCTTCGTCCTGGCCGTCGGGTCGATGTTGAGTGGGTTGGTGGACGACGAAGCTGCAGCGGCAAAATAATGCGACACCTCCGCAGCGCAGTGGGTGAAACCCGCTCGGAATCTGTCCGCATATGCGGCTTCGGGCGTCAGGCCAAGAGCATGCTGGCGACGTAGTTTGTGCAGATGACGCACTGTGAGCTCAAGAATGTCGGCCTTCTCCAGCTTGCTGACATTCTCACCTTCGGCTTGGAGAGAAGACACAATGAGGTCTTTGAGCTCGTCCAGGCATTTGTTGATTCTGGCGCGACGTTTACGTTCCAGCATCGGCTTCATAACCTGCACGAAGCAAACACATTAGCCGGTCAATAAAAACGATGCTCAGTCACGATAAATGAGTACGAAACGGACCGTGGCCTATCCCAAGACTCAATACATTTCGTTAGGGCAAACAAAACACACAAAGACTTCTCAAAACTACAGATGTTTCTGTGAATATTTAAATCAGCCACCCGTGGAATACAAGTTGGCAAAATCATCTGTTATCATTCCGGCAAAAACACATTATGCCTACCTGGCAACAATAATTATCTTTACTGATAATTCTTATGTACCAACAAGGAGGCGAAAACAAATCTACACGCTAAAGTTAGTCCTTGAGTCAACAATCAGCATTCCGATTAAGCCACAAATATAAACATGATAAATTTCTGTGATAAATAAAACGTAACTTTCCTTCGGTCTGTTAGAGCAAAACAAATTATTTTCGTTGACAGTAAACAATGCACACGACACTAACATTACGGCTCATATTCGTAGAACAAGCATATTAGCCTTCATCGCTTACAGTGCATTACGAAGTCATCGCCTTGGCACAGAAACCAAATCGAATCCCTCTGGAACCGATTTTGGAGTGTGATCTTTACGGTTCACAATAAAGTTCAAACCTACATACCCAAAGTGGGCGTAACCCCTTATTAAAAACTGTCAAATGGGCGAGTTCAACGTGACACTACGTACTTGTTCATCAACTGCCTCCAAGAAAAATTACTTGTATGCTCTGTGTTTACACCTTATTAGTATCACATATGTTAAAGCCAAACATTATTAACCTTTCAATTCGTACGTCACAGTAAACACGCGTCTCATATTCTAAGTCTAATCAGTAAAATTATGTACAAGTTTTATTAAACAGGCTTTGCTGGGGCAACCACATGCCATAACGGATCAAAAATGTGTTGGTAAACACAGCGCTTCGTCGGGGTTTGGAGATACGTGGTACACACACACACACACACAATGCAGTAAACTATCACTGTACTTGCAACAAATACAAGCAATGTACTGCGCATTGTGACATACTTTTAACAGTATTCTGAATTCTGGTTATTGTCTACATGCGCTTCGTCAAACTGTTACAATAAACTGTGATTATTTCCGCAGCAGTTGGTCTCTACAGTACAAACACATTTTCTCCAAAAACTGTTTTAAAATGATGGCCACTATTATACAAGAATTTTTGCAAAGTGGTGTAAATTACCTGTAGTCAAAATAACCAAATTCTTTAAATGATCAGAACTGAACACAACAGTAACATGGTCACCATTTAATTCAAATACTTCATCAATCATTCGACTAAAACTTTAAAAACTGTACGAAATTTAGTTTAGGTTTTCATACATTACTACTGTTTTATGTACGAATCCCAAGGTAGTGTAAATACACCACCATGCACCTCGCTGTAGGCACTCAAGGCTGTAGCAGTATATTCTCAAATTGTTCCAGTAATGTAACGTAACCATAATCGTTGAATGCTCTTACCTTCCTGTACTGATATGTCCTTGATATAGGCTGCTCATCATATACAGAAGCTGGCACTAGGTAGGCACTCCCGTCCGGTTTCATGATCATCACGCAATGTCCACAGTTTATCGCTAATTGCACTGACGCACGCTTCTCACCGCTTGCTGCTGTAGTGGTCACAGTTTAGGGCGAGCCCTCGGGTATAAGTGTTTATATATAATAGGGGAAGATGGAGGGGATGAACCAGGTGTGTGTACGTAGGGCCCGTGTCGAACCAACTCCCTCCTTGCTGTAGCCGTCCGAGCCGTGGGAAAGTAACTGGGACCCACGTTCCCACACACAGACAGACTTAACCACCTGTGCCATTCCCCCACACAACGGCCACTAACAGGCTACTGGAAGGTCACCTTTTGACGACGCTTTAATATTCGCGTTTCCAACAAATTTAACGCCTCCTGTGTATTATAATAAAACAAAGTATTGGAGTATAAAATAGTATGTCTATATATTATGGTCATAACATTTAGAACCACGTAATAAGGTTTAATTTCCAGTATGGTGCTGACGTTATCGTTAAAATTTCGACCTGTTAAAAAGTCTGACGGAACTGTTCGTCAATCTGTAGTGCCTCAGTCAGTGAGCATATGTGTCGCTTGGTATAGTCATGGCATGCGTGGGGGAGGAAAGGCGTTCCGCCACAGCAAAGGGGGACGAGTGCGGGCATGGCAGAAATCGTTCATCGCCTGTGTCAAAAGAAACGCAGTAAAGGGGAGCAAATTAAAAAAAAATTCACTCCTCTGTAACGAGATTTGAAGTTTCATGTTATTTTTGTTTGTCACAAGTTGGTAAGGAATTATTTAAACGTTTAGTGGTTAGTAGATGTCAGTAGAGTCAAACATTTCTATGAGATTTGCTTTATTCACGGCGGTCAGTACTTACGAAGATGACAGTCATCTAACTCTGACGCCGTGTAGTCTAGTCTTATTGGCAGTTTTTTGTTTACACACCAAACAATTTAATTTCCTAACCACTGCTGTGCTTAGTTCATGTATGCGCGTGACTCACTCACTAACCAAATAACTGACTCCATGGAGCATAGTCCTTCTTGAGAAGCTAGCGGGTTCTTGGCTTGTCAAGAAATTGCCCGCATTTTATGGAATCTGAAGGTTCATTAGCTCATTCACAAGAGCCTACTACCTGTCCCTGTCCTGAGCCAGATCAATCCAGTCCGTGCCCTCACTCATTCCACGTCTTGAATATCCTAAGGTGATACTGTCCTGTTTTGCGTTTCTTATAATTGAAGTGGTATTTGACTATCCGATAAACCCAACTGCTCTTGTATATCGTGTACTACCACATGCTTCGGCTGTTCACATCAGCCATCATCAGTAAGGCAATGGTAGACAAGAAGAGTGAAAAGGGGAGATGCCACTGTCTGTAAAAAGAGACCTCTCCCCCCCCCCGACCCTTTTTGTTGTGGACTAATGCCCTGATTTGGACAGCCGAAACATATGGTAGTATCGAACAGAAACCAAATATATATATATATATATATATAGTTGTGTTTATCTTCAATAAACATTTTAATATTATCGTCCCATCTGAGCCTGGGTCTTCCAAGTGGTCTCTTTCCCTCAGGTCTCCCCACCACAATCCTATATGCACCTCTACTCTCCGCCAATCATGCTGCATGCTCCTCGTATATATGGGTAATCTGCACAAGTCTTCATTTGGGCGCCTTTCAATAAAATTCCCTGTGTTTGAAACAGAAACATTCCAAACGTCCCTACCGGCAACTTGGAATTGCTTGACACACGTCGTTGCCACAACGAAGGAAAAAGGTTTCAAATTCGAAAGTGTTCCAGGTTTTACTCGGTAATTTTAGGGTAATGTTACAGTAGCGTTTTCAAAGAAGTCTCGTCGTCTCCTTCCAAATCATTGTGTGCTCACTGTTAAGAATCGTTTTCACATCTCAATGGACGCTACGTGTTCGATGCAGTTGAACCAGTTAGTGAGTAAGGAGGAGAAAAAGAAAGAAGGTAACTAGGATTAAAAAATGCGAGGTCTCCGGCTTCTGCCACAAAGTAGATGAAAACTTGACACCTTGTAGATTGGACCTATAGTTTGTCCCGAAACTTCTGTAAGGAGTTAGCGCTACTCACTGTGTGATAGCCCATGAGAGTGCAGTTCTCGATTTGTGAATTTTCTCCGGTTCTCATAATACTATTTTTGACACAGGCTAGTTAGATAACCTGTTTACAAAAAGATAAATTCTGGCTGAATAAAAACTTAGGTGGGCCCTCAGAGGGGCTGAGGTAAAAGAAAAGTTGCGAAGGGTTTAAGTTAACAAACCGTGTTTCATACCAAAGACTGTTGTTACGAGGCATGTACTGTGCCTTCAGAACTACGGAATGTCCATAAAGTTTCTAACTACTTCCCGGCGGTGCACATCACAATTTGATTTATTGACAAGACCAGGTTTGTAAAAATTCCTGTCAAATTCCTCTCTAATCTCACAACTAGATTCTAAGCAACGCTGCCATAACGTGTTCTTACCATTCCTTATTAAACTTGACCTGCAAAACAGACTTAAACCGTACTTTTAACGGTAAATACCAGTCCAAAGTCGCCTGAATGCTAAACTGTAACTATCATCCAGTAGAGACACGCTGGGGAAGTGAAGGTATCGCTCCATCATTTTGACCATTTCTGTAGACTGAGGTCAGTGCTCATCTTTACTTCCGGCTACTGTATAAAAGTAAAGGTAACGTTCACCCTAGAACAGACCACGAAGACCCATAGGGGGAGTAGAGGTTTAGCTCTGCTCTTTCTTTAACCTTGGCGCTAGATGGGGTGGGTGGTCAACGGCACACCCCGGTCGCTTTACCCCTGGGAACGACCCGGTACCCATTGTATAGGAGGCTGGGTAGGCCGCAGGGTCAGTCTGGACGGGTGCGAAAAATTTCGCCACCACCGGGATTCAGTCCCCAGACTGTCCAGCCCGTAGCTAGTCGTTATACCAATTGCGCAAACCCGCCCCCTCCGGCTACTTTATGCCCTCGGAAATACCCCCTGGAATCCATTCAAAGGGCTACGGGTTCGATCTGGACTCTGTAAAGAACACAAATACCTCTAGTCCCTGCAGGAATCGAATCACGATTCCTCTCTAGGTATGGTGCGTGCTATACTAACTGAGGTATGCCGGCGGGGCTCCACGTTTTCTCGATTTTTACACTGTGTGGAGGATGTAGGGTGAGTGGAGGTGTAGCTCCACTCATTTTTTACCTTGGCCGCTTTAACCCTGGGGATAGAGCCCCTGGAACCCGACGAATGCAAGGCTGGCTGGGTTCCAGAACCGGTATGAAAGTTTTGAAAAAAAAAGGAAGCATCTTGCCTGTGCCTGGAAATGTTTCCCGAACATATCGGCCTAGTCATTCTTCTACCTACGCCATCCCGGCTCCTGTGTTACGGTAGAAGTTTATGAGAATGACTGACAGCGAGCGTGATGGAACTTTGCTGCAGCCAGAAATTTGCTTGATGATCTGAATATGGGATACTCGGTGACGATTCTTACGGAGGGGGGGGGGGTTGGGTGGTAGATACAGACGTACACATGTTTACAGTGATGCGGTAATTCATTTTACATTCAAGTTTCAACCCCAAACCCTTCTCGTCATGCGGCATGCGTTCGGTGCAAGGGTGCGCTCTCCTTTCATATTGCAAAATGGGTCTTCTTTTCTTCCATTTTAGCTTTCTCTCCTTTTACGCAAGGCTTTGGCGTGCGTGTGCAGTTACCCTTATACAAACAATGCCGGCAGCAACTCGTGGTCCTTTCCCTTCTCCCCCCCAAAAAAGGGGGTGGTGTTGACATATGACCGTTTATTGGAAGTAGTGCAAAATGCATAAGGGTTGATCCTAGGAATATCGCATTTCTTGCTAATGCGGTTTCAAGAACTGGTTGGTCTGGTTAGAAGTTGCAAAAATAGGCTCGTTGAGTGTCTAAAGACAATTCCGAGAAGAGCCGAGATAGTCTGTACACTTTATATTGAATTCTAAGCAGCAAGGAGGGAAAGAACAGATGAAACATTTGATTAAACACAAATATGTAAGATAAATTTGGGAGACACTGAAAAACGTGTGGAAGAGTTTTTAAATACTGAAAGTTTTAGTTCAGATCGCTGTTTGAGACTTTTTTTATGTTGTTAACGAAAGAAGGCACATGATTGTTTAATACAGACGAATTGGATGGTGATTTTGCTGTACAAGAAGTGAAAAATGTACCTTGGGGATGAGAAGTAACAAAGTAACAGGGCATGATGGTACACCAGCTGAAGCTTTAAATGATATTGGTTACTGAGGATGAAGACTGAAATTTTGATGATTCTGCTTAATATCATTAAAAATAAGAGAGGAAACTGCATTAATATAACTATTGTGTAAGGGGAAGGGAATTGAGAGGAGTCCCAGTACCTGTAGAGAAATTTCATTACTGCAAATTCTGAGGAAAATATATTGGGAAATAATAAATGCTGGCGAAACTAAGTACATGGTCATGTCTCGAGATCAGAACGCAGGACGAAGTCACAATATAATGACTGATAATAATTCATTTGAAAGGGTGGAAAGAATCAAATATTTGGGAGGAACCTTAACGTATCAAAATTTTATTCAGGAAGAAATTAAGAGCAGACTGAAGGCAGGGAATGCTTGCTGTCATTCGGTGCAGAATCTTTTGTCCTCCAGTTTGCTATCCAAAAATACTTATGAGGATTAATATATACAAAAATATTAATTTGTGTGTTGCTTTGTATGGGTGTGAAACATGGTCGCTCACACTGTGGGAGGAACGTAAGCTGAGGGTGCTTGAGAATAGGGTGCTGAGGAGAATATTTGGGCCTAAGAGGAACGAGGTAACAAGGGAGTAGTGAAGACTACATAATGAGGAGCTTAATGATCTTTATTCCTCACCAAATATTATTCGGGTGATCTAATCAAGAAGAATGAGATGGGCGGAGCACGTAGTACGTACGGGGGAGAATAGAGGTGTATACAGGGCTTTGGTGGGGAAACCTGAAGGAAAAAGACACTTGGAAGATGCAGACGTAGATGGGAGGATAATATTAAGATGGATCTTCAGGAAGTGGGATGGGGATCATGGACTGAATTGATCTGGCTAAGGATAGGGGCAGGTGGAGGGCACTTGTAAAAATGGTAATAAACCTTCGAGTTCCATAAAATGCGGGGAATTTCTTGACTAACTGAGAACCGGTTAGCTTCTCAGGAAGGACTCTGATCCTTGGAGTAAGTAAAAATATTTGGGAATAATATCTCGTAGGCTAAGAAAGTAGTAATTGCAACAGAAAACCTGACATTGTTGCCGACGGGATTTGCGTAAGGAAGAAAAGCAGTGCGATACTGTTTTCATTATTAAAATTTTGTTGATAAGTACTTGAGAACAAAAAGGGGTAGATTATGTTGATGTTTTGTATATTTTGAGAAGGCATTTGACTCCATTAATAGAGACATTTGTGTTTTAAAATTAGGAAAACAGGGGTAATTGAGAACGTGATTAATTGCGTAAGTATATTGTATTAGGATGCAAAATTTTGTGTGAATTGTTGAGAGAACCTAATATCTAATTTTGCACCACTAAAAAATGGGGTCCGTCAAGGTCGTGGTTTGATTTCATATTTATTTAATATCCTTACAAATGATTGGTATGGAAGGAACGCACTCCCCGGCGATAAATGAATTTAGAGTACCGGGACTAGATTTGGTTATAGCATCTTCTACAAGTTACGGGTTACATAAGAAAACTGAGCTGGTAGATACTTATTGTTACAAAGTAGAATTTCGAATGTAATCTGAACAAAGCTGAAATAATGGTATTACAGAAACGAGGAAAATTAAAGGCAACTGAGAGATGATGAATGAATGTTCGGACTACTGAAATGGTTATGAATTTAATGATATAGGAGTTACATCGGGAAGCACAGAGGTTGGAACGAGCACAAGACTTTAGCCGGAACTAAAGGGTAAAAAGCTACAGAAAATGTATGGCGGTAACCCCCGATTAGTAATGATGCTGGACAGTACATAAGAAATGGTACGTAAATCAGATATCATGTATGGAATCTTCTACAAGTTATGGGGTTTGATTGGGGCATGGAAAGAATAGAAAAGGTTTATAGTGTACATTTTGCAAGAAATTGATGGGGGCTACCGAATTGTGCAGTCACTGGTTTTGCTGAGAAGGAACTTGGAAGAGCAGGAGAGACAGTTGCATAGTAAAGTGCTGGCATCGGTTTATGTGTTTGGATACAGAAGATCCCTTAAAGTTGTGATATGGCAGAAGAGTAACAGGAATGTGAGAAGTTGGACTGAAAGGTTAAAAGAGAAACTGTAGAAGGTAGAAGTGGACTAGCATTTGTGCGGAGGCAACAAGAAGAGAATAACTTGGGAGAAGTAACAATGACTGTGAGAGAATGAAAGACAAATTATAGTAAGATAAAAATCGGAGAAGAACATATTAAAACTAATCGGAAACTGAATACCAGATGAGGTAAAAGATCGTGTATGGCACGTCTTATTTGGAAAGAAGTAGAAGAGTGGGGTTGCTAGCAGGGGTGTGGAAATTGTCAGGAATCAGAATAAACGTATAAAGAAAGGTGCCTCTTCGGCTTAGGCGAAGAGGGCAAACACATGTTGTTGGATTGTTGAAAAGCGTGAATTTGGAGAAAGACATTTTAAAATAACAAGACAGGCAATGCACGTATAACGTGACAATGGGGCGCGTTCGTGCAACTACGGTTGCAGTGGAAAAGCAATACATATTACATATTTACTTTGTTACAATATGTTTCCGTCAACACAACTAGCATTTAAAGTATAACATTATTGCGACATGTTTCGACTTGTGACAGTCATCATCAGGCTGATCTAAGAACCGTTTAACATTTTACAGGTTTCATTTTGTGCATTTGGGATCCCATATGCCTTACACCGTACAATATTGTTAGGTAACTTATCTACAGTGCTATTGTGTGTAATATAAAGCACGTGGTGTGAGCGAAGCATATTTTATGTCAATAACACCAGCTGGGATCGAACCAGCGACCTTCCGATTTGTAACACAGCACCTTAACCACTGTGCTACCGCGGTTCCCGGTCTTCATGTAAAGTACCCGTTATTCTTGTTAGATTTTAATGAAATTTTAATTTTCTCGGCAGACTTTCTAAAAGGACTCACATATGATAGTTCATGAAAATCCGTCCATTGTGGGAGCTGAGCTGTTCCATGCAGACAGACGGACGGGCATGACGAAGCTAATAGTCGCTTTTCGCAATTTTGCGAACGCCCCTAAAAATGGTTTAAAATGAATATGGATATACCCTACAGAAAAAATAATAAGTTGCACCGAGAAAGACCTGATAAAGAGTTTAGGCAGGGATTTAGACAAAGTCAGGTCTAAGAGGTTTAGAAAGACGAAAGTATTGTAAATAGCCTATGTATTGTAGGTATCGAATGGTGAAGGGCTACCAACGCAACAATACGGTGCTGATCGAGAGGAAGTGGTTAGCATTTTAAGAACTGAACCCAAATTATTATTATTATTATTATTATTAATTCCTTGCTTATTTGAGCTTCATAATCAATTTTTTTCAGATCGACAATACAGAAGTGCATAAAATGCCAGCTCGATCCCATCGATCGTGTGTATCTGACCTGTCTGACATCATCTTTCCTTTCTTTCTTGCTATTTTTCTTCTCATCGTGAACGAAAAACGTTTGACCATTTACGTTCGTACCGGTGAAATTATTACTTTGTTAATTAGAACAACGTTTATTGTGGTCTTTTCCCAAGGACTGTTTAGGGCACAGGAGTTTCGTTGCCTATGCTAGCATCATGTTCATTGTCGACTTGACTAATGCAGGTTTGACGTACGTCAGTTGGTTATCGCTCCTGATTTACTGGACGCTGTGAGCATTCCTGTGTATCTCCTCCAGTTTGCTGAGTGCTCTTCCTAGTATTTGTTTTGCTCCCATTTTCGCTCTGCACGGATTGCTTTCACGTGCTGATGCCAAATAATACCCTGCAAGTTGTGTGTACTTTCACTCATTTTTTTAATCTGTTCTTGTACCCATTCGTCTGTATATTTCACTTTCACTTGCTTTTGTTGAATTGATATGTCTTCTTATTTCCGTCGCTTGCTTGCATGCTTGTCGGATCTAGTTGGTGGTGCCTTCTCAGGCGCGTTCACAAAATCGCGATAAGCGCCTATGACCTTCTTCATTTCCATCTGTCGGTCCGCCCGTCCGTCCGTGCCTTTCGGTTCGTCCTTACGTCCGTATGTGTCAGCGCGGCTTCTAAGGAAAACATATACATAAAATTTGATATTGGGAATTTTCACGAAACGTCCGTTGAGAAAATCCAAATTGGGTAATATAGGACAAAAATATTGGGCCCTTTGCATGAAAACCTAAGTATATTTTATTGCTGTCGGCGACATTAAATCGACATAAAGGCGCTGTCCTCGATTGAAATGGCGTAAGGATGTTCGTCTGTGCGTCCGTCCGTCCGTCTTTTCTGTTATCCGTAAGCCCCCGTGCATCAGCGCGGCTCCCCTTGGTTGGATTTAAGTGAAATTTGATATAAACGACTTCCATGAAAACGTGTTTAGCAATTCTATATTTTGTTAAAATCGGACAAAAATATCGGGCCCTTTGCATGAAGACCTAAGTACGTCTTTTTGTTGCCGGCGACAATAACTATCCACAAAGCTCTCTCCCCAAGTGAAATGATACCTATAAGGCTGCTAGAATAGCCGAAGAGGTATAAACATAATGCGCACGGGCCACAATGTAACGATAAACGTAAACGTACAATCCCTATCTCGTCACGATATGTCGCTCTGGACTGTGTGTCTAGGGGGAAGTGTCTGTGTATTTATGTTCCTCCACTCGTTTCTGCTATTTCTGCGAAGAAGTCAAACAGGATGCTGGTCTCGAGATATTTTGCTCATACAGGACATTGTGTTCTTTGTTGTGAATGTATCTGTGTACCTTTCTCATGCTTCCAGCAGTGGGTCTTGTCCCGAGCTTTTCTTGCATGTTTTCCTCTACGGAGCCGTTGTCCTGTCCCGCCTCAAGCATGTGTCTGTCATATTTCGATTTGTGCCACTTGAAATCTGTGTCTCTGATGTGCTTTATTGATTTGACCCGGAATATTTTCCACTTTTTCCAATATATGTATCTAGTCGCAAGTTTTGCATTTTATCAGGTATAAAGCAATCTCTGTACAGGCCTGGACAGGCTGTCAGGGATCCAGGAAGTTGAGGCCACCCGTTTTCAAGACAATCGGCACACGAAGGTGGCAAGATTGTCAGCCATACGCACCCGCCAACTTACCCCCCAGGAAATATTCCTGGTACTCATTTCTGTTGTTGATTGAGTTAACCCCAGGGTCATAGCACGGCCGGAAAGGGTACGTCAATGAAAAATTATAGTGACACCATTGGGAATCGAACCCGCGCCCTTCCGGCTTGTAACGCAGTGTCTCAATTCATGTGGTGTATCCAGCTGTTTTGGTGAATGTTCCGCTGAGTGGTTGGGAGTTGTAATTTCTTCGTTATTGTGTTGTTACTCTGCATGCCATCTTGGTTTTATTCAAAATGCCTGTGACTGCTTGCATTTGTGTTGCGTTATGTAACTAAGCTGCCAATTACTGGATTATGTAGCGTCGATGGTAGATAAATGAATGATTATGGAGCATTGGTAGAATGATTCCGACAGGAGAAAAGCTAAGTACTCGGAGAAAAATCCTGTCCCAACTACCACTTCGACTGGCCTGGAACTGAACCCGGTCATATGCGATAGAAGCTGCGACTAACCACCCGATCCGCAGGACGGCCCCTGTTTACTCTTACGTGTCTGTTGGTCTGTGTGAACTATTCTCACCTTGTTATCTTTCCGTCGTGATTTCTCCTTGTGCTTCTAAAAAGTGTTTATTTTTCTTTCGGCACAACACAAATATAGATCTTGTATATTGACGATTATTAAATTATACTGCACGTTTCATATATATTTCGTACATATACCGTGTATTTTTCATGGGCCGGGTAGCTCAGTCGGTATAGCGACTGAGCTACGAGCTGGACGGTCCGGGATCGAATCCCAGCGGGGACGAGATTTTCCGCCCGTCCAGACCGGTCCTGGGGTCCACCCAGCCTTCTGTAAAATGGGTACCGGGTCTTTCCCGGGGGTAAAGTGCGGCCGGGGCGTGCTGCTGACCACTCACCCGCTTCTAGTGCCTCGGTCATGGAAGAGTAGAGCTATACCTCTACCCACCCTCTGGGACACACCGGGCCTGTAACGGGATCATCAGGTAGGAATACTGATTCACAAAAAGAGGAAACATGGGCAGAGGCCTGTCCTTACAAACAGCGTGTGTAATGTAATTGTAAAATTTATGATTATTATTCCATAAACGAAATAATAAGCGGCATTGAAATTAATAGACGGAGTGTGTTGCTTCACTTTACAGGAACATTAGAGTGTTTCGAGGCTGTACCTTGCACTTCTGTTTTCATCCTGTCAGTACAATTCCACTAATGCCCCATACTCATATTTCGTTACCTACAGCTAATGTAAGCAACTGACAGCATTCTTAAGTAAAATACTATAACTGAAGAATAAAAACCAAGTAGATGCTACTTATTATTTTATTGTACTTCTTATAGGCTCAACATGTTTCGGGCACTACTATGCCCATCATCAGGAGCTCACGACTATAATGTTGATTAC
>Ga0131853_10007950_pt1 | contig 19257 bp, 11 predicted proteins | sample TergutLab28metaG_FD_92764 | JGI IMG/M metagenome (GOLD analysis project Ga0131853, IMG submission 92764) | Labiotermes labralis P1 segment gut microbial communities from Petit-Saut dam, French Guiana - Lab288 P1 (version 2) (version 2) | ecosystem: Host-associated > Arthropoda: Insects >...
AGTCCCCCTGGAATATTCCTCTTCGTATCTGAATGGGTTGTGACTGCATTACTTCCTGTTTTGTTTTTAAAATAAGCCTTGTGTTCCATTTCTCCATAGACAGTTTACAAAATCTAACAATTTATTATTTATTATTATTATTATTATTGCTATTAGTATTCCAAGTCAAAGATTCGGTGCTGCAAGGTCGTCATAATAAACAGAAGATATTTTTGAAACTACATGGTCTATTATTAAATTTAATTGCCTCTTTATATTTGACATACGTTAAATTCCTTTGGTGTGGCAGGCAAAGATGATAGCGACACAACTATTGTTTGAAACTGTTTATTGTTCTGTATACTGCAGGTGAAATTGTAGATAATCTTTCGTACTATGTGCGTGTTCAATTAATTCAACTTGCATAATTGTAGTGCTTCGGATTAAGCTTCAGATATCCATCCGCTTGAACAAACCCTGCCCCCCTGTTACATTATAAACAACCCACAGAATTCCCATTTAACAGTGGATCTCCTTTCCAATTAGATGTTCGTAAGGAACACTAGAATACCGGTAGGGTGAATTTCTTCATCCCATGACATGATACTCTCCATGAATTTGAGCTTCATCGAGGTATTTGTTGCAATAGCGTTTTTGAAGGCCTGCTTAAGCTAACGTAGATTTATTCGAGCTTCCAGGTGTATCCAAAGCTCATGCTCATACTATAACAGCTTGATATAAGTATTCCATATTATACCAACATGCTATGCATAAACACTGACAAATTACAGAAAAAAAAGTCTCACAGACTGACATATCTGTCAACCATTGACAGATGTGTCAGTCTGTAATACGTCATTCCTGATAAGCATGCGCGTGTATTACTCATTATAATTCGGTTCCGATCCGCGAAACACGAGGATTCGTCATCATTGCCACAAAAGCCCGTCAATATGCCATAACTTGAAAGGCGTTTTTTACTCTTTGTACCTCCACATTTTGTTTTACAGTTGGCAACACACGCCTAGATGTCCCGGGTGAGTTTTTCTGCTTTCTGCTTTTCCTTCTTTGTTGCTACGAACACCGTGTTAATAACAGGCGAAATGTGCCAATTATGAACTTTGTCTTGCCTAACATCGTTTGAGGTTCCTCTGTAATGAAACGTTACTGAGAAACATGCAGATTGCGTCATAGTGTTTCTCTTACGAATGATACTGTCACGATGTTGGACTACAGTTTCTGTGGTTATTTATACAGGATATGATTAAAATGTTTCATATCAGTAGTGTGCATGAAGCAAAGCTCTTGAGCAGTGTCTTGTGTCGCAGGAGCGTCTTCTTCTGTCCGTGCTGCCGCGTCACGTGGCCATGGAGATGAAGGCCGATATTGCAGGCAAACCAAAAGACACCATGTTCCACAAGATATACATCCAGCGCCACGAAAACGTCAGGTGAGGAGGTTCTGTACTCACGAGTGTTGTGTTCTTGTGTTGATCTGACTAATAGTTATCAGGTGTTCTTAAATTTTCATGTGAATACCAGCACAAGTAGGTTGTTTTTTGCTCGAGAAATGGTTACTTTTCTTATGATCATGATAACTTACACAAACATTACAAAACATCCCAGTTAGGGCACTGAGATTGAATAAGCCTCTAGTCAAGCAATTTTAAAAAATAAACTTTTGGGTACAAGAAAGGATGAGAAGAACTTAAATAATATTCAGGTAACTAACATGGGTTTCCTAGATCTTACACAGGCTACTTTCTGTTGCAAAAATTTGTAGTTCTGCGGATCTCAAAAGAGTTGGAATGAAGACATTCTCCAAACGTCCAGATACTGTACCGCAATAATTACACATAACCTTAGCCATACTACACGGTGGTAACTGTACGTACTACCTGCTTTAACGTTATGCACATACAGCGTAGCCTATTTATATGTTGCGTTTGGTCAGTGCACTACATCGATTAGGACATATCCATAAACAGCATTAAGCGGGTAGTCTTTATAATGGAGACACATCGTCAGATGCCGTATCTTCATGGCAGGATGTACGCACGTGAGGGCCGTGTAGTCTTAGGGGTGGACACAGACGTTTCGTGGGAAAATGCTGCCTCCATCTTGATTAGATGCGGAGTATAATGAAAATCTGTCAGTACCATTTTGTGTTTCGGCTGAATAGAAACTCCTCGAATCCATTCGGATATGGAACGTCTGAACGGGTAGATACATAAACGTCCGCATAGAACAGGGCCTGCGCCTGGTTGTGCAGACAGTTTTTCTGTTCGGGCCTAATCCATACGACACTAATAGAACTTCGAATAAAACACTTCGGGCTTTTTTTCGGACCATTGTTTGTAGTTAAAACGATTTCTCCCTATTAGCGTTCATCTTATGCTTGTGGCATATTCAGGAAATTAGCATCTATCATAGAGAGCTTATTTTAGTGTTGCGAATTGACCGGCGAGTTACATACGTGAACGCAATGTTGTGGGTGTTGTGGGCTGATAATTCATGTAACAGATGAATATGGAACGTGGGCTCGGTCAGGCTCCGGACACGAGCCCAAATCTATTATTTTCGGGTATTTTATTAGTTGTCCTCTCCCAGAAATATTTTGATACACCTGAATACGTTTTCCTTCTGATGTGTTTACCCTTTCCCAAACTTTAGAATACTGTAATATTATATATACTTGGAATGTCATTAAGTAATTAATTCCAGGATTATTGGCATTTGTTAATGACACGAAAACCTGGGCAAACTTGAAGTATATCGGATTTTATTCGCTCTAGAATAAGAGAAAGTCGATTTTCGGTCATGGCGCAAGCGTAACACATTCAACGGTAAATATCGGCTTTGGGCCCAATGCTGCTCGGTCCGGGCCGGGTAAAATTCTAAAATTTCTTTCCATGTAGCCTCTGTTAGCACGGCCTCCCGATAGTATTTCATTTTGTGACCTAAAGACCGATAACGATCCGTGATATCTGGTAATGTACTGCGAATCTGGCATCGAATTGTAATACAAATTGTAACCTGCCTCCAGGTTTCTGAAGTTCTGAGTGCATGCGCCTGGAAATTTTTAACGAGTTCCTCAAGGGCATGCCTGATATTACGGAATTTTATCTTGTATCAAAGTTCATTACGCAGTAGTTGCTGCGGAATGGTTTAAGGTACATTGCCTCAAACCTGCCTTCAATGTTTTCACAGTTTAAGGAAATAATAATAAGTTTGGGACTAAGGATGGCATCTAAAAAGCTTATATAAAAGTTATGGTTATTAAATAGACTACTCCAATTAACCAAATACTGTCATGGACATTTCAATGAACTAGGCCCAACTCATCTGAATATTAAATGTGAGGCTGTTAGACACTAGCTTATTTCCACTTTGGGCTGGGTACAGTTCGTGTAATTTGTGGTGGATATTCTGGCACTGAGGCAGGCTTTTGTTTCTCCCCGACTTGGCCCATAATTTGTTTACAGAAACTTGGCCATTATCTGCGGCTTCATGTTTTTTCTATGGGATGACTGTTTTCACTGTTTAAGAGTTTCTTATGATTGATTAAATAAATGCAAAAAACTGCACTCATTTGCATATTTGTATGCAGATCACAAGTGCAAGATGAAATCTCTGTCAACGCCAATGGTTTGTTATTCCTTCCATACACTGTGGTGTTGGAGGAGCTGCTGCTACAGCATGGCAGATGCCTCCAGTTGTATAAGTACTATATGTCTGTATGTTAGGAACTATGCTGTGAAGAGCCCATAGTCGTTATTTGTACTTCCCTGCCAACCAGATGAAACTGCAAACATCTGAAGTAGTAATATCATTGCTGTGTTGCAGCATCCTCTTTGCTGATATCTGTGGCTTCACCAGTCTGTCGGACCAGTGCACGGCGGAGGAGTTGGTACGACTGCTGAATGAGCTATTTGCCAGGTATTATGTTTGTGACTCTTCTAGCAGTAGAGGGCACAGCTTGAAATTGGTCTATCCCATTCCTTGTGACTGTCATAAAATTATTACTGTTCTACATACCATAAGACAGGACACTTGCAACATACCCACAAAATCCTTCAGATATGCCTGTCACCAGTTGCTGTTTGGACCATAATTTTATGAATGGTAGTTGTAGGCACTCAGCAGGTCTTTTGCTTGAGTCATTTTTCATTGTTTTCATCACCAGCTTGTGAGATTCCAAATACTCATATTATACAGGAGCAGTTTCTTAAATGCCGCTCACATCATTTTACACTGAAGTTATGTCGTGTGACAGCAGGAAGCAAAGTGACCACTGTTGTTCCATTTTGCCATGAGTAGGCATCCACATACAGTAGTTCGATCTACTGCAGTTAACGTTAAGTTTTCACAAACCACATTTAAAAAATATGCTGGAAATGCTTGCTTTTGGCTTTGAAACATGCATCAAATCTAACAGAGATGCCATTCAATGCATGTCAGAATTCTACTGGTGTAAGGGAAGGCACTGCATCCTGAATATAATTTTTCAGATTGTCTTCATTGTAATAAAATTACTATACACTTTATTCTTTAACATGCCCCACAGATGAAAATCATATGGGTTCAGATCTGGCGAATGAGAAGGCAACAGTACCCCACTTATCATTCTCCCACCACAAACTCCTGTAAAGGCAGTACAGATTTGTGTGCAGTGTGTGCTGTTTCACTTTAGTGCTGGAAAAAGGCATATGTTCTGTCATATTCAGAGAGGTGTTCAAAAAATGGTGTCGGACAGTGTAATATATGATGTGAAGTTATGGTCTCAAAAGAAATGGACCCAATAATCATAATGGAACTCATAGCACGCTCCACCCCAACTTGAATATCATGTAATGGCACTTCATGGCTAATCTGGGATTTTCTGAGAATTCACACTTATGCTGAGATGAATGAAGCTTCATCACTAAAAAGAGTGAGCTAGTGAGTTGGCTGGGTTGTATAAGGGCAGTGATGTGACAGTAAGTGACTAGCAGTTGGGGTCTGAGAATAAATAATCCTATTGAAACGATGACACGGGTATGTTGATACTTTACAAATGCATAATGGGACCCAAGTTTCTACCTTTCTTTGTCCACTTCAGTGATAGGCCATTACACTGTGATAATATGAGCTTGTTAATAATAATAATAATAATAACAACAACAACTACTACTACTACTACTACTACAGAACATAACACTAATAAGCACTAAGCACATCATTTGTACAGAGCTGTGGTAAATCGTTTTGATCTCTTATTGGGATTTGGACTTACCAAAAGACCACCACCTAATAAATAATAGGTGAGAATAAATTTAAAATAATAATAATAATAATGTCACCTTCATTGCTGCTGGTGCTGTTGCTACTACTACTACTACTTCTTTGTTATTGCACAGATTCGATCGACTTGCTGCAGAGCACCACTGCCTTCGCATCAAGTTGCTTGGGGACTGCTACTACTGTGTCTCAGGACTTCCTGAACCCAGACCTGATCATGCACACTGCTGTGTGGAGATGGGGCTCGATATGATTGACGCTATAGCGCAAGTATACTCATTGCTTATACTGAATGTTCATTTCACTGTCCAAGTACTTTGATCATGTAAAAACAGGCAATATGTAATATTATTTCTATTAGAGACTATTGAGTGAAATGTTATTTGTCCTCTTGTCTGCAATCAAGCATGTTTGCTGGAAGCAAATAACTGGAGAGCAATACATATTACATACAGTGACCCCCAGTCAATGTGGAACCCACAAAAGCAGCTAAGTTGTGTGCTATGTCTGATTTATTTCTCACCAGTATGATTGCTAGTGGCCCATTAAATAAACAACAGCTGGTGGGTGATTTACACATATTGGTAAGACTTCAGAACACTCAGAACAGTCCAGTTTTTTAGACTTCATTCATATGAAGTAAATTATTATTTTTGGTATGGAGCACAATGTAACACAGGGGTTTCATTGTCAAAACCTGTTAAGAAAGAAATTACATAAAATGTGTCATAGAAAATTCAGAAGTCAATTTTGTGGTGTTTCATTTCCTATGAAATCGACTATACATCAACTGGTGAACAAATTTCTAACAACATGTTCTTTGTTAGAAGTAGAGAAACAAGAAGACAAATGACGTGTTCTTTCATAGGAAACATCAGTTGATACTGGAGTAGATTTACAAGTGTCTCCACAAAAATTTGTAAGATGGTATTCCCACTAACTAATGTGTCCATGTCATCTGCACACAGAGCCACAAAGTTTGTTCATTTTAAGCTATACATATTTACAGCTGTGCAAAAACTCCAGGAGTTAGACTGTGTTATGAGAGTACAGTTTTGCAACTAGAAATGTGTGTAGCAAAATTGATCCATTGCTTACTTACATTAACTTAAAAACCACCATGTTAAGTATTCAACACAGCTGTCAGATAAACCCAGAGTAATACACATGGTGCCACTGCATGACAGTAAGGATAGAGTAGTGTGTGCTTTCAGTGCAAATAGCATAATTGATCTGATGTACTTTTCAGTCATAGTAATTTCAGAAAGATGCCTAGGACAAATTCTGGCACCATTTTTGAAATGTAAGTGGTCAAGGAGAAGCAATACAGGTTCTTTCAGCAAGATGGTGCTGCTGATGATACTGTCAGTAATACATCATTTCTGGGGACTGAATCATTGTCATCCCTTGTGCTTTGCTTAATGTCATGTGATCCACATATGGAGGATGGCATTAGAGAAATCATAAGGTGTGCAGAATCAGCAGTTGGTTAAAAAAAAAACTTCAGACTTTTTTATTGGTGCATTGACCAGATGTCAAGCATGTCTGAGAGTCAACAGAGGACATTTGTAAAGTCGGCTATAATGTGTGGTAAGTTATGTTACAGTAGTTGGTATGGAACCTGTGAGTGGGTTCCAGGTGGGACATTCTGTATAACAAATTCAGTTTACATTTTCAGGCATACCTGGTCTTTGTTCTGTGTCAGCAGGTTCTTCATTTCTAGCACCAAATTAATCCATAATACATCCATCAAAAGCAAGCTAATTTGACCAGCATTTGGGTCTGTTTTCTGTATGTAAATCATAGCTTATTCTTTGCTGATAAATTCAGTTTTATGCTTTTGTGTTTTTTAAGCTCATTTAACAGTCATCATCTGTATAACCTGACATTACGTAGGAGTGAACAGGTTACTGATGGCAAACTGTAGATGATCTGAAAGAGAAAAATGTTGCCTATTATTGTATTGCATTTCCTTGGAGAATTGATGAAAACCAAAAGAACGTCTTTGAATGTATTTTGCCATTAAGTTGATAATCGAAATTTTGATCTTCAGTAGTGACTAATGTTCTTTTCAGTCTGTTCCTTTTCTTGTGAAGTTCCAGCCTGTGTTGCAAATATTTTGCAAAATTTTACCTCATTAGCTTCACCATGTCTGTTCCTCTGTCCCAATATAATAACTTGAGAACTGAGAAGCAATTTTTTGAGAAAATTGGTATGGGGTTATTTTACTAGACTATATTTATACCTTTTAATTTTGGTCAGAATTGGACAAGAGTACTGGGTGTGTTACTTGAACAATGACACACATTTCTGCAGGCTACTCAAATGCAATTGGTTACAAATTTTTTGAAGGGGAAAACTGTTGAATGAATGCTGTACTGGGAACTGCAACAAGCATTTTATTTCCAATTCACTTTTCAGTAAGTCTTGTGGGTTTTCTTGATAATGTAATGAACAAGTTCAAGTAAGCCAGAATTATTTTGCCTGGCATACGTTTCCTAGGTTGTTACAAGTTTACTCTTGATTCCTTGCCCTCATACAAGAATTTCATGGTTTTGAATTTCTACTACTCAAGAAATACAAGAAAGGTTCTTCTATCCACAGGCTAGTCCGCAATGTTATGGGTGTGAATGTTAACATGAGGGTTGGTATTCACACTGGCCGTGTACACTGTGGCGTTCTGGGCCTGCGCAAATGGCAGTTTGATGTGTGGAGCAATGATGTCACATTGGCCAACTACATGGAGAGTGGTGGCATCCCTGGGTAAGGTTACCAACGCCAAAATTGTGCTGATTATCTCTGGCTGCATCATTGAAGAAAGAAGGAAGAGTTCGTAGGATACATTTTAGGCAGTATCAAAATTATTGCTCAAAGAAAGTGTAATGATAAATTGTCTGGCTGATATGTTATTAGTTTGTAGTGAATATTTGATACAAGATTATGCAACCATTGTTCAACACTTTTTTTCCTGACTTCACATGACTGTCATTATACTGACACCTGTCAAGTGTTAGTGATTGAATTTGAACCTTGCATACTTTGACTATTGGACGGCAGAATGATTAGTAAATAAGCATGGAGTCATGTCCCAAAATGTTTTGTCCATTTGCTATATTTCAAAGAAGGAACATTATCAGCCATCCGGTGTTGCGATGTAATTATTTTCCAATTTGCACTTTTTATCAAATACAGAGGGTCCAGTTAATCACGCACAAGCTTAAAGACTCCATTTAATCACATTCCTGGACATTTTAAAGTAGAAACTTGTCTTGCAAACGTTTGTAGTATTCATCTTATCAGTGCTGGAATGTGAGACAAGCAGTTAGGCAGGTTTTAGATGTCAAAGAGGGCAGGTTGTCAGTGTGTGTGTGTGAGAAATCTCATATGTTTAATAGAGAGTGTGGGTTAGAAGTACTTTGCAAGATGACGTGGTTTACATTGAACATGGACATGACCAGCCAGAATAGCAGATACTGCTGGTTTTCTAAAGATCCCCATGCAGATCAAGTAATTCCATTGCATCACCTTAAAATCAGATTCTGGTGTGCAGTTAGTGCACACAGGATTATAAGCCCTTTGCTTTTCAAAGATAGAATGCACTTCTAGCATTGTGTTCAGTTAATTTCTTGTAATTAACTGAAGAAGAAAAATGTGTGGTTGCTTCACGGATGAAAGTGCCACAGCTCACACAACAGACTGCTCAATAACTGCCCTAGATGATGTATTCACTAAACAGTTCATAACTCACAGGATGTGGTTTCTGAGATCTTCAAGTTTGAATCCATGTAATTATTACATGCCAGAAACGCTGTAAGATGGGGTTTGTGTGCACAATCCACATTCAAAGATAATTGCTAATCTATCAAAACAAGAGTTCTGTCAAATGTTGAGAAATATTTTCAGGAGGTGTAAGGTCTTGTTAGAAGCTGTGGCTAGCACATGAGGGTCATACTTTTTGTAAAGAAAATTAAGTTTGACTGCAGGTTAGAAATGGACTCTAAATTTCTAGTAGATGCAGGCTTCCTAATAAAGCACTTGTACCAGCTGCTTTGCTCAGGGACACAGTAAAATGTGCACTGCATTATTTGGATGACAAAATCAAGGGTGTGTGATCTTTTCAACAGCTTATGCTGTGTGTAGATCACTACAGTAAAGCTTCTGATTTTGTTTTTTGTGGTAAGGCGGATTCACATTACAAAGGAGACACTGCGGTTCCTGGATGGTGATTATGCAGTGGAGCCAGGTCATGGCGGTGAACGGAATGCATACTTGCGTGACCACAACATTGAGACATTTCTCATCGTGCCAGCTGATACATACCGTGTGGTAAGTAGCTCTGCTGGCAGTAACAAACCATTTGTACACATAACTAGTGACCTCACTTTGCGCCTGTCTGTTGCAGACCAAGCGACCAGCCAACAATTTCTCAATGAATGGGAGCATCTCAAAAGAACTGCGCATGATGGGCCACGGTTCACAGCATGGTAAACACAGCAAGTAAGTAAAAATCAGAATGGTAATTATAACTGAAAGGGCAGAATAGAAGTGCCTGAAGAGAAACATGCCCAATTGCCATTCTGTCAATTTGTAACCTGTCAATTAATTGTGTATAAAGTACAGCCATCTGATGTTACTCTGAGTTGTTATCTGACTGGTGGGTATGAGCATTTCAGGATAATATGCTCCCTCCTCCTTCAGAACTGTTGTTCACACCAAAGATGGATACAGCAGGATTCCCCTAAATGTTTGTGTTCACCAACCCAACTACAACAAAGTGCAATAACCCACAGTGTCAAAATGTATCCATTTGTATATCTTATTTAATATGTATTTATGCAGTCAGTATGACAGTGAGCCAGTGTATGACTGCAGAATGTTGGGCAGGGTGGGGTTGATGGAAAGCCTGGATGAGAAGGATCCAGAGGATGAGGTGAATGAATACCTGATGCGGGCCATTGATGCACGTAGCATCGATCGATTGAGGGCAGAGCACTGCAAGGCATTCCTGCTGACCTTTCGGCGGCCCGAGGTCGAGGACAAGGTAAGTGTTAACAGTGTTGGGGTATATGTGTGTGTGTTAATGGTGTAGACTGGCACAGCAACTGTCACCTGCTTTGTATTGTGTTGCAGTACTCAAAAGAGCGAGACCGCATGCTGTCCACATACTTCTGCTGCTCCTTCTTTGTCTTTGTGTCCATTGTCATGGTGCAGCTGACAGTAATACCACAGTGAGTACTGGATATGCAACACATGGTCTTATTTCACCCTTTTCATTCGTATTTGAGTTGTAGTCTTAAATTAAATCTTCCCTAGCAATATAGATCTTTTCCTGTCTACTTAAACATATAAACAAAAACTACTTACAAATCTTCTGTTAACAGTTTTCATGTATTCTGTCCGACATACATCATGCATGTAAAGTGTGCTCTCAAAATATGGACCTGTATTATCCTGTCATATTCCATCGTATCTTATCCCATCCTGTGCTATACTATACTATCCTATCCTATCCTATCATACTCGGCTTTGACTGTCCGTTTGAAATACATATTCATGTAAATTGTATTTAAAAATTAACTTCCTGTCTTGTGGAAAACAAGCTCTCTGTTACAAAAACCAAACAATTAATGCTATTTAGGGAAATGATTGCTGTTTATTGTATGAATCATTTGGAACACTCTAACACACTGTGTGAATGAAGTGCAGAATTTTGTAATATTAGCCATTCAAGTGCTGCTCATGATATGTGTTGTACTTAAGATTTTCCCTTCTGTGCCATTTCTGACACTTTGGTACAGGCCCTCCTGCCTTATCAGGACAGATGATATATTTCATGATCTGCCATTCTGTTTCATTACTTTTCTATTAGTATTTATGAAGAGTCCTAATTGGCAGGAATTGCTCTTTTATGCTTCTGGCTTGGTATGCATGAAAAGGAAGCCATAAATTTGAATTTACACTGAAAGATAAGCACAAGACTTCAGATCTTAGGTACATTTCTGTGATATGGGAAGGGATTTTGGCACATTTTTGTGACGTGGGAAGACTTAAAGCAGGTAATATTTGTAGTAACCAGAGGACTTTAAAGGAAGGGTAATGTGAAGTCAGTGGAGAATATGTAAATGTCTGAGCGAATTCCAGTTTATTTGAGGATGTAGAGAGGGTTACTGAGTTGGCTAGCAGTTTAAGGAATTCAGTTCCTGAGTTAGCTACTTGGTCAGTGAGGTTAGTTACTGTGTTAGCTGTTAGGTTAGGGAGTTATTTATTTAGTGATTTAGCTAGTAGTTTGGTGATTTCCTTAGTTACTGAGTTTGCTAGCAGGTTAGTGAGCAGATTAACCATTTGAGTACTTTGCTGTGTTGCAGCTCCCCCACGATGTTCAGTTGTTTCCTGGCTGGTGGATGCATTGTTATGTTTGTCAACATGGTGGTGCTTGCAGAGAACAGTCAGGTCAGTTAAGGGACCCCATCCTTTAGTAGTGTGTAATGTGACTGGACTGCCTCTCATGCCACCATTGCAATGTGGTATGAACATCTCAAGATATAGTGCAGTCAGTCACTGACATCACATTTATAACGAATTTCACAAGTCTATGTTTAAGTACTGGGTGCCACTGACACAAATGCCTTGTGAGCAGTAATTCACTTGTTTCAGGTAGCACCATCATTTCTGCGTGGGATATGCGACAACCGGGCTGTGGCACAGATGTTGGCTACTACCACACTTCTTGTCACATATGCCACTACACTGTCTCCGATGGTGAGCACCCAGAATTCACTGTCAAAATGCTGAACGGACTCCCTGAAGCTATAACTTGACAGTGCGGCTATTTGTAAGAAATGAATGAATTCCATTCTATAAAATCATGTTTGAAATGCATTTTCACTATTTATTATTATTAGAATATATTTGAAATTGAAAGAATGAAGAGGATGGTGGAACTTTTTCCTCCATATTTTTTTTCGCTCCTCTCACTGTAAAGTATCCAACATATGATGTTTGCACACGTTACATGCATGAGTCCCATTACAAATTAAATAGTGTTTATCAAATTTAACATGTGTGTGAAGTTCACCAAATCACTAAAAAGTAGCCCTTCATTCTGGTTTGTCAGCATAAGTTAAATGTGTTTAAACACTTTCTCGGCCCAAGGATAAAATTTTGACAGATCACATGTAGCCAGTGGGCTGCAAGTTGCCCATTTCTATAATGGATCAAAAATATAATCTTGTCAAGCTGATTTGTGATTAGTTGGATTACACTGTTTATTATTCATCTAAATTCTGAATGTATATTGTGCTGTTGAAGTGAAATTCATTCATTGATCAGTTGATAATGGCCAAACCCAGGATTCCCAAATTTTTTTGCTTGCATACCACTAAATAATATTTCACAATTTCAATGTACCACCAACATATTTTGTGTTTAAATAAAAAAGATTAACTTAGGAACACCGGATGACAGTGGGGATGAGATATATGAAGTTGCCAACAATGCTGTATATTAGCAAGTATTGGTGGCTTAAGTTTTATTTATTTTTTAAAATTGTTATCCTTGTTTATATGTTGATTTTTGTTAAGGTGGCATACCAGTAAACAATGGGTGGTGTTCCACTACAGTTTAAAAAACCATGGTCTAAACTAATCTCTTCTTTTTTTATCTTATATAAGGGTATTCAAAATAGTTATATTTAGGTACTGAACTGCAGTAGAAAGCAACTCAGTTCTCAGCTTTATATTAAGAACATCAAAATGTGTAATAATGACAAAGTTGTGTTACATACCAGCTGATGGTATGATACAGTCCCTGTATGTACAATAAAACCACGATTTGGAGGGACCGCCTAATATGGCGTAAAATCTAGGAAAGCATGATATACAGGCAACATTGTTCTTATGCACATTTGGCTGGGACCATACAAAAAAATTCACAAAATTGCAAAAATCACAAAATGTGGGAATGTAACATTTGGATTTTATTGTACTGTAGTGTAATACTTGTGTGTAATGAAGTTGTGTAGTTCATGCAGCATCATTCTGTTATGTTGCTAGTTCACACTGCAGTTGGAGCTGTGTCCTGTGAGGGTACCAGAGCCCACAATGGTGTTGAATGTGACATACAGCGAGGGGCAACCAGAGCCACCATCAGTAGACCCTTCATTGCTCACCCATTGCCCTCCACAAGTTACCCCCCACCATGAATACATGGATGTGAGTATGACGACAGTCAGGTCTCCTTGTCAAAATCTTGCCCACATGTGTTAATGAGTGCAATGGTGTAAGTATAATGAGCTTTAGGTCTGTTTGTAAGAAACCACTAGCACATTCTCATTCTCTCTGTTTCAGTACTTCACATTCTGTGTGATGCTTGTAATGATCATGTGTGCAGTTTATCAAATCCTCATTAGCCTTGCCAAGTTGGTTATACTGTCATGCATCTGTGCCAGCTACCTAGTGCTCGTCATGTTCCATGTGGGGTGAGTTGCTGTAGTATGCCACATGTTCTCAGTGTAGTCCAGCTTGCAAGTTTCACATCAGCAGCCTTGTGTTTGCAGGAACAGGAGTGAGGTGCTGTGGTACCGTTATCTCACAGTGGTGGTTCTGCTTGGCTTTGTGGTGGCCCTTATCATTCACAGCCAGCATACAGAGGCCACCTACCGGCTTGACTTCCTATGGAAGCTACAGGCCACCGGTAAGATGTATCAAGTGGCATAAACTCCCAATGATGTCTGCACCCATCACACAAACCAGTATTCACAAGCCATTTAAATCATACCACTTCACACCGGTAATGCAACCCAAGAGCACGTACATGGAAGGATACATCAGTTACAGATTACTGTGGTTAATCACTAATGTTCCCATCACAGCTATTTGCATCTCAACATAATGTTCATGACAGGCTGCAGCAACATTTATTATCCAGTGACAAAGACTGTGAACCAGTAACATGCATTACAGATTCCAGAAACTGCATCTCTGGTATGTCACAGGTACATTGAAATTAATGTCTGAATGAGGTTGACACTGATTAGGCCATCAATTGAGCAACATAAACATCTGCATCATGAAAGAATACATGACCATAAAATTATCTGAAAATGTGAATGGTGGATTGTGTTTGCAGAGGAAAAGGAGGACATGGAGCATCTTCAGGCATATAACCACAAGCTGCTGGCCAACATACTTCCTGTCCATGTAGCAGAACACTTCCTGTCTAGTGAAAAGAACGCAGATGTAAGTGTAGCTGCCTCCATATCTGATGTAAGTGGCACACTTGTTAACAACCCTTATTCTTGCAGCTAGACTGGGGGTTCCGTAAACATATATAAATTATGTTGCCCATTGCTTATGCACCTTTTGTCCACACAAATTGTTGTAGTTACATACATTACCAAAAGATGTCTTTATTTGTGCTAATGAATTAAAACACTGCATTTGCCCAAGAGTAATATATTCTATCACATAATGTGCACTCAAGTTTTGGAATGTTAAACAGATTAATAAAGTATATACAATAATGGCACCAACAAATGAAAATCAGTTCATACATTAAAATTAGTTTATATATACAATGAACTCCTACATGCTGCAACCAACCATGTGGCCATATTCAGGGACATATAATACAAAGGACAGGTACATACTTTATAAAGAGCATATCTGGAAATGTAGCCATTCTTCACTGACATACATATAAACACTGCCAACATAACTACATTACAGTTTTATACACGATGCTCTGCATAAGGTGTGCCAAACTTTAGTATGTTGTTGTTTGAGTCATTTTGAGTAAAAAATGCTCTTTCAACATATGCTTGTTTACTGACTGCTGCATTGCTCTGAGCAGTTTAGTACTTCATGGTACAGTGTGACGCTGTACATTATGATTTCTTACAAACCAACTTCACGCCTATTCCCACCTCTAGCAAATGCTACTTGCTCATAGTTCATACTCATTTTGGTCCGTAAACCTGGCCTGTGCGTTTACTACATCTCATGCCCCAAAGAAGTAGTCATACTTCTTTGGGAGCACATGAAAAACATGGTATACAGGCAAAAATTGGAGGCAAGATACAAACTGTAGCAGCGAGTCACGGAGTTTGCTGGCTGTATAAGTGGAAGTGATGAAATTATCAGAATGGCAACAAATTCTTTTTGAAAAGCACAGAATTGAGCATAGAGAAGAGCAGAGGTCATTTTGAACAGCAATCACTGCAACATGATGGAAAATTGCATTTTTTCATACTATCTAATCCAAACTGACATCTTTCTTTCATGTTGTTGTATAACTGTGTCAACGAACATGCCAAATTGGGTAACATAACTAAAAATTTGTGTCTTTCTTTTGTGGTATTATCTGAAAAATAATTTTCTTTAGGTGTTGTACACACAGTAGGGTAACACTTAATTGTGGCCTTTGTTTTATGGTGTTGTAGGACACATGTTGTACAGTAAGTTAAGAAAGAACTGATATCTTTCTTTCATGGTGTTATCTGACAAATCACTGCCTTTTTTACATGTACACTATGAAAAAACATCATATTGTAAAATTTTTTGTTTTCGCCATGTATGTGCACTAACATGCTCATTGTGGCATGACAGTTTATTATGGAGCATAAATTGAATAGAATTTTTTACTCAAAATGACTCGTGTAATAACGTACTGAAGTCTGGCACAACTTATGCAGATCCATCTGTGCAACTCCGCATACTTTATTTCTGTGTTACATGTTTTGAGTTTCTGTGTTATAATATCATCTAGCCTAAGCTGTCTTTTTAAAATATTATGTTGATTATTGTGTTAATATTATTGATTTTCAAAATTAATATTTTTTTCATCTCAAGCATTAGTATCCACCTCCAAAAATACATGGTGTCACGCCCCTGAAGATAACAATTTAAAATTATTTTAACATCTACATATAGTTCCTACAAATGAAATCTTTCTTTTGAGGATTTTCAAACAAATTTTTAATTTCCTTGTTGTTACACCATGCATGCTACTGCCCTGCCTAGCTTATTCTCCTTAAGTACTGAAATTAATAATAAATGTGAAAGGTCAGAAGTTATGAAAAATCCTCCACCATTCTGTTTCTTCCTCTCTTGCATCCACCCTGTTCTTAGATGTTAGAATTAAAGCTGATTATGTCTTGATTTCTCCTAGATTTACATAATATATTGTGTGCTTTCATGTGTGGCTACGAACCCTTTCACACACACATCAGGAGCTGTACCATGAGCAGTGTGAGTGGGTGTGTATCATGTTCGCTTCCATCCCCAACTTCTCTGAGTTCTATGTAGAGCTTGAAGGAAATAATGAGGGTGTGGAGTGCCTTAGGCTACTCAATGAGATCATTGCAGACTTTGACGAGTTGCTGGCTGAACATCGTTTCCGCTACATTGAGAAGATCAAATCCACAGGTGCCACCTACATGGCTGCATCAGGTTTGTATTACTCACTGGCAAATGTTTTCTTCCCTTTTTGGTGGTGTTGTGAATTTATGGTAATCAAACTCCTGTTCTGATTATTCACCACACTGCACTATGAACCTTTCTAATTAATAAACACTTTGTGTGGATAAAATTAAGTTGTATATTAAGATTTTAACAACTCTGGATGAAGGACATAATTTATACAGGATGAGCATATCAGATACAGATAGTTTTAATGTAATACTGTTCATAAGCTGAAAAGCACAGAAGGGAAACTAAAACATTTGGAAAGTATCATGATGAAGTATTGAAATAGCGCTACTGGAGTTTCCAAGTCTTACCAAGAGTGCAGCTTACGCTGCAGTTGTGTAGCATATTGGCTTCACATGAATAACATCAGTTAAGTAACAAGAACTTTTTCAATTGTCACCATACTCAGCAGTCACAATGTTTCAGCAGCAGCCAGCTTCCATAATGTTGTGATTATTTTTTAATCTGGTGATGGAAAAATTCCTTGTTAATGTAAATGGTACTATTGACTGCAGTCACCAGTGACCAGTCAATGAAGTTAAGGTGAATAAATTTCAAATAATGTTTGTTTTCAATCAAAGAAAATCAACAAGACATGCTGCCTGACAAGCATGCCAGAGTCAACAGTGTACAAAATTTTGTGAACTCATTTGAGATTTACAAGTTACAAGTATCAACTGTTGCAACATATAACAGCCTAAAACAAAGGAGTTTGCTACAAATATTGCTCCAATTTTCTTTCAGAAACTGAAGACCAACTTTTAACAACCAAAACTGTGTTTATTGACCAAGGCATTTTTTATCTGTAGAGGCACATTAATCAACAAAACATCAGAAATATGGAGAGCAGCAATGAACATCAGTGATTGAAGTTCACTGATTTTTTGTTTTTATCTGTACCAAAAATGTTAAAGCTTTTCTTCTTTGCCAAATGTGTTTAGAGTGGTGTAGTGTACCTAGACATATTATAGAAATTCCTCATGATGATTCTGGAAGAAGAGTATTGTAATGGCATGCTACACCAAATGCCTCTGCATTTTCGCATTGCAGTTCATTTCAGGACTTCTTAGACTGGAAGTTTCCATGGAAATGGACTGACAGAGATTGACAAAGGTTTTTTATTACATGAATCATGAAATTTTCTGAGATAAATTACATTTCTATGCAACTTGAGAGGTATCTGAAGATTGGTTCAGGTCCAGTTGAACTAACAGAAGACAGAAAGTTGAAGTAAAATCACCTAATTTAACTAGAAATTATGAACAACAGAGGCCCTAGAATTGATCCTTGGGGGAACTCCATGTTTCATTATACCCCAGTCAGAGAGTCCTGAGAATAAATTATATATCTGAATCAATACTATTTCCTACACTAGTATCATAATTTCAAGCACAAATTTTAAAGATTTCTGTTCTGGGTCAAATTTAGCTCCCTCTCTCTCTCTCTCTCATATGATAAAATGGTTTGCTATTAATAAGTTCAGTTCTAAATTTCGATAAAACAAATATAATAAAATTCAAAACAAAGAATCACATTCTACATTACATATTGTTTATAAGGAATAATGTCTAGAACAGATGGTAAATATGAAATTTCTTGGTTTACAAATTGAAAACTACCTAAACTGGAAGGACCATATTGAAGAAACAATTCCTAAGTTAAGTGGAGCATGTTATGCCATTAGACCAGCAGTTCATATCAATAACATTAACACTCTCAAATTAATTCATTCTACTATAAAATATGAAATAATTGTTTGGGGTAACTCTACAAACAGTGGAAGATCTACACTTTACAAAAGAAAATCATCAGAATTATGGCTGGTACATAACCCAGAACTTCACACATAAGTCTGTTTAAATAATTAGAGATTCTGCCTGTTCCATGCCAACATATACTTTTGTTAATGGACTCCATTATCAGTAATCATGAAAATGTGAAACAAATTCATCTGTGTATAATATCAACACAAGGAATGAAAAAAAAATCTTTAAAGACCAAATGCCAACAGTTTACAGATTGTGACAATCCTCAAGAATGACAAGGCAAAATTTAAAGCAGCCTTTTAGAAAATTCTTAAATACACACTCCTTTTACTCTGTAGGCAAATGTTTTATGTGTAAAGATGATCTACAATACTGTTTTGTAGAATGTTAATAGTATTTTGCACTGTAAAAATTGTGTATATTTGTATATTTATGGCTTGTTCCACATCCTACTGTATTTGTGACACACTTACGGATCAATGGAATATATGTATGACCATATGACTTGGTCACCTTGTTCACCATTCACCAATTGATTCCTCCCTTTTGTAGTATGTAAAGGTTGCTGTTAATTTTTTTTTTTTTCATTTTATTACCGTGCAATGTGATAACAATATTTATTAAGACCAACTAATTGCACATACGTGTCAAACCATTAAAATCACATTATCTGATTAAAATGGATTTAAAATATCTCCTACATGTTTCAATCCCTCTATGGGATCATCCTCAGGGAGCGTAAATTAGTGTAGGAATGAAGTTACTAAG
>Ga0131853_10007951_pt1 | contig 19257 bp, 17 predicted proteins | sample TergutLab28metaG_FD_92764 | JGI IMG/M metagenome (GOLD analysis project Ga0131853, IMG submission 92764) | Labiotermes labralis P1 segment gut microbial communities from Petit-Saut dam, French Guiana - Lab288 P1 (version 2) (version 2) | ecosystem: Host-associated > Arthropoda: Insects >...
GATAAAATCTAATAGCAAAGTATAACAAATAATGATTTACTCTATGAAATATTTTAAAACAAGATGTACAGAATGATGTAACTTCATTAAATACAAAAAATGTATACCTACCTTTCAAGCAATTGGTTACAAGAGAATGATGCAACCCACCCAAGTTATCTTTCAGGGCCAATGGACACAAAAAGTCAAGGTACAGTTCTCCCCAATAGTATGAAGAAAGGTAAAAATTTGGAAAGGTTAATCGCTGCTACTAGCCAGGCACGTTTTTAGGAATAACTCCTGTGTTCTCGCTCAGTAACGGTCTGTACTTCCTAACTCTACCACTAGTTAGTGTCATGCATGTTATCCATACATCAAAAGGAATGTCGAAAAAGTTTGGGGTGCGCATTATCTGTACATCAAAAGAAATGTCGAAAAGGTTTGGAGTGGGCGTTACACATTAGGTGCACGTTATCTATCGCAAAATATGGTAATTAAGCCAATAGCAAAGACATTACAAGATAAAAAAGCTAGAGTCAAAGTAAACCATAACTATACAGAAAAGTTGAAATAATGACAGGAGTGAAACAAGGCGACCAGTTATCAGCAACTCTTTTTAATATGGTTATTGACGATATTTTAAAGCAGCTAGAACTAAGGGGTAACATATCAACACGTTTAAAACAATGCTCAGCATATGCCGTAGTTATATTAATCACTGCCTGAACAGAACAAACAGTGATAAGTACTTTTAAAAAAACTGAAAAACATTTCATTACAATTTGGTCTAATAGTAAATTAGAACAAAACAAAGTACATGAAGTGTACAAGGAAAGAAACCGAACTAAATAAACTAATTGTGGACAACAAGCATATTGACCAGGTTAGATCATTCAGCTACCTTGGTACTGTTGTGAATGGGAATAACACTCTGGAAGAAGAAGTTAGAGAAAGAATTGCTAAAGGGAATAAAGCATTCTATGCAAACAAAGTGCTTTTTAAAAGTAATTTGGTGTCCAGGAAATCCAAATTGAAGTTATATTGGTCAGTAATTAGACAGTTGTAGTTTATGGCTGTGAAACATGGGTCCTCAAAGAAAGTATTATACAAAAACTCTGTGTTTGAGAGGAAAATACTAAGGAAAATATTTGGGCCAACTAAGGAAGCCAACGGTATATGAAGAATTAAAACAAATAAGGAGTTGGATGAATTAATTAAACACCGGAACATAATAAATTATGTTAAAGCCCAACAATTGAGTTGGTTTGGACACACAAATAGAATGCCTGAAACCAGCATGGTGAAAAGAATATACAAATGGGAACCATTCACAGGAAGACCAGCTGGAAGGCCCAAGTCTAGATGGGTTGATGATGTCAGGAATGATTTGAAGAAGATGAAGTTTGTGAAGTGGGCAGAACAAGTACAGGACTGCTCTAAATGGAAGGCTATTGTCGATAAGGCCAAGAATCTTTCAGAGTTGTAGCACCATAGAAGAAGAAGAAGAACCATAACATTATACTACTTGGTTAGAAGAACACTCATTTATAATGACACAGAATGTTCATTCCTTGTCATGACGCTATAACCAAGTTCGACTCTATTCTGTACTTCGTGGTCTGAGGTTTAGATGGGAATCCAAGTCAGAAGCTGCAAGCATTCATATTCATAGGCACATATATTTTGTTGTGTTAACTTTTACAGTAGAGTTATAGGTATGTAGGGATTCCTAATAAATGAAGTGGCATATCTTTTACCCTGAACATCGCATAATTTCAGAGGTTCACTTGGGAGTTCAAAGAAGAGGAAGAACAAGTTGAATACAGCTGATGAGTCTGATGTTGAGGATATGGTGGCAACACCTCCCCCATCTCCAGAGGATGATTCAGAAGTCTCTAAAAATGTATGTACATGTATTTAAAAGTTTCCCACGTGTGATTTTTCAAAGTTAGTACTAGGTGTAACATAATTACTGAGTGTAGTGTACAACAAATGTAATTTAGGTGTATTGACTGTAGGTTACAATGAATATACTTTCTATGTTTGACAAAGAAATGGCATGTTGATCCCAGAAATTAATTCTTTGCACCCTTTGTTGTAGTTGAATGCAGGAATATAGAATGTTCTCTTTGCCCTGTGACATGGACAATAGTAATATCCAAATTAACACTCCAGTACCTAGAAACAACCAGGAGAGTAGCACTACATACAAGTGTGGAATCAGTGGTAGAGCATTAACTGTAAACTCTTCTAACATAAAACAGTAAAATCTGAACTAACGTTTCAGTAACCAGAAACAGCCAAAACACTGGTACCACACACAAGTGTGGAATCAGTGCATAGAGCGTCACCCCTTAACTTATGGCTGTCCTCTATATAGGATGCAGGTAGGGCTAGAGCCCAAAATCATATTTTATATATAGGCAACAAGAATATATAAAAGTGCCGTGCCATGTATATCATAATGTTATCATTTTAGTTAATATAATCACATTTTATGTAAAGGGTACACTAAAATTTCAGTGTCCAGCCCTGTTGGTTAAATGCCAACATTTAAGTGGAACCTATACTAGTGTGTGAAATTGGTATCACTTGTTATTTGCTGGTGTTGGTGAACACTGTAATGAAACTTGCGTTTAGTAAATGCTGGCAATTTTTGACTAGCCAAGTGACTGTTGGGCATTCAAAAATAGTTCTCCAGGGTGTTTAGTGGTTTATGTTGATGTCTTCATAGTGAGTATTGACCAGCTAAGCATGCGCAGAGTGAATTTTCTAATTTTTTTTTTGTCAGCAAACATTAAACAGAGTTTAGTTTTTCTTTAGTTTTGTCAATTTGAAGTGGATAAGTTGAACAAATATTGTTATTCTCAGAGTTTTGTTAGAATTCACGTGTTCATTGTTTATTTCACAGAAACGTCGATCTGCTCGTAATACTCATCGGAAAAAATATGTAGATGATATAATGTTAAGTATATCAGATGATGATTCCCCAAAGGAAGGCACTCCTAAGCAGGATACTTCTAAAGCCTCTTCTGACGATGCTGTGGATCCTGCTGTGAAGCCAAACTTCGTATATATTGTAAGTATAAACGTGACTGGGAAGTAAATTGGTGCATTTAGGTGTAGACGGTTTGGAAAGCATTTACGTCATAAAATAACAAAAATTCAATTTTGTTGGAGGATAATGGCTGATTATATGGTTATTACAAGTGATTTGAAACCTTCTCAAGAGATAAATTCTTTTAGTTTTGACCACAGACTTTTAGTACTGGGTTTCAAAATAATCTGCCTTCATGCAACAAGAATTTATGAGATTTGTAAAATTGGTCCTTCTGGTAGTTACTTGTAGTATCCAGTCACATTCTAAGTAGATAGTCTGTATGACTTGCCTCCATTCTATGTGTGAAAATACTACACTAAGGCAGAAAGTATTTGATGGTCGTACAGTAATATAGTGTACTGTTGATATTCTGATTAACGTCACTGTCTGTGGGGTTGGGGTTTAAACCAATAACAATTGGGTAAAGAGAGGGAAAAGTGAACTGTGTAGTAGATATCAAAGACAGTAAAGGTTTTATTTTATAATATTGATTTGAGGTGCTGTTTTTGTGGTTGATTTCAGAACACTACAGATGAAGATACCATGGTCGTTCAGTTCATTCTTGCTGTTCGGAGAGGCAGAAGAGAAGTTAAAGTGGTCCCTGAAAACAAAGAAGGAAAAGTGCAACTTGAAACCAGGACAGAAGACAAATCGGCACTATTAGACCCTGGTGTGACCAGTTGTGATGCCTCTACTAAGAGTGATATAATAAGTAAGGACTCTTTTGTGCCGGAACCTGTTGAACTAGGTGCAGGCAACTTGAAGCATCCACATGACTTAGTGGATGAGTTGGAGAGATCTGAACTTCGTGTAGGTGGTGGTCTTGCCATTAAAGATGGCCAGCGATATGAAGATAAAGTATCTTCTAATAACAGTCTCAAACCCAGTATTACAACTACCAGCCTTTATGAAGAAAAGCCTGTTACTTCCATACACGCAGAATCTGCTGATGAAATGAAGTTTAAGGGTGACAGAATCAGAGACCCACTTACTGTAAAAGAGGAGAATAGTATAAGGGAGAGATTCAAACAGGACTTGGGTCACAGTAAATCTGATGTTCAGTATGTGGAGGTAGAAGAATACTTTGTTAAATATAGAAATTTCTCATACCTTCATTGTGAGTGGAAGACTGAGGATGAATTGTTTAAGGGAGACAAGAGAATCTCGGCAAAACTGAAGCGCTTCAAGCAGAAAATGGCACATCATGCAAACATTTTTGAAAATGTAAGTTTATGTTTCAGGAAGGATTTGTCATTGTGCTAAATATCCCATAGTTACAGAACTGTTATATCTTACTCCAACTTTTATGTGTGGTGTTGGCATTTGATAATTATATGAAGAATTTTAAAATAAAACTGAATTTACTATAAACATGTGACATATGCCCTTTGTGGTAAAATTAATGAAGCCTTGATTACAACTGAGAGGGTAAGCTATATATCATGCAGGTGTTGTGAAATTCACACACAATGTTGCTCTTGGGCCCCTTGGATTTGAAACTTGTAACAGATGTAATTTAACACAGGGGTAACGTGGTTTGTTGTACAGAACTTTGACATGAATTAAGGAAAAATGAAAAACGAGAAGCGAGAAAAACTAGGGGGACAAAGAATTTGTGTCAAAAATTTAATGGGAGGACAGTTGTAAAGGTCTTGGTGGGATAGTGTGAGGATGTGAACTGCATTCATCTGGCTCAAGCCAGGCTGCAATGATGGTGTCTTGTCAACACAGTAAAGAGCCCTGAGGTTCATGAAAATAGGGAATTTCTTGATGAACAGAGCATTTGTACACTTCTTAAGGGCCATGGAGTAGGCTTTGTATGGTACAATTAACCATGAGAAACACATCTTCTGATTTAACCTGTGAAACGAGAACAGGTGACTGATCTGTAGGACTAAACATTTCATAAGTGATTACAAGCCTCCCATACTTCTCAGAACATCTGCAGTGACCTTAATTGTATCTGCCCTTGCATTTGGAATTGTAGCAGAATGCAAAATTGTGCTATTTGTGTTCAGTTTGTGCCTTGATGTACCTAATTTCAGACTGTGATCTTATGTACATCTGCTCTATTAAAGTTTTAGCAAATTGTTTCAAGCCCGTGCTTGAAATATGAATGAATTGTTGTGGTTCTAGCTGGAAGATGAACCATATAATCCAGACTATGTTGAAGTGGATAGAGTGTTGGATATGGCAGAACACACTGATCCAAATACTGGTAAGACAATCAAGCACTATCTTGTGAAGTGGCGTTCAATGCAGTATGAAGATAGTACGTGGGAACTGGAAGAAGATGTTGATCCTGTCAAAATTCAGCAGTATGAAAACAACAACAAACGACCACCAAAAGAAAAGTGGAAGGTAAAGGTTTATAACTTCAACTCATTCAGATACTACATTTTTTTAATCTTGGTCACATTAGAGCCTTGTCAGTGAGATGGATCTGTCCTCTGATTCGGCTGTAGTCATTGTGCCGTTTGAGACATTGCTCCGCTACCTCCCTACTATCTACAGGTATAACATGGTTGATATGCAGCTTCACATAGTGGTGAAAAAAAGTGGCAGTGGGTGAACCCTTGCAATTTCTTACAGTGATTTTTCCATGTAAAGTGTGCTACTTCTGCTGTAGTAAATGTAGTTGTTCTTGGGCATGTCATGAAGGCATATGTTGTAGAAGGGGTATCCACTCAGTCCTAACCTTGTCACTAGATGGTGGTGAATGGTCAGCTTGACACCCTGGCCACTTTGCCCACAAGTAAAGAACCCTCAGAACTGATTGACTAGGAGGCTGTTTGGGCCTCAGAACCAGTCTAGGCATTTTGGAGGAGATAGAACACTTACCCCTGCCAGGAATCTGAATATGTTTCTTCAGTCATCAAGCTCTTACTATGACTATCCAGTTGTATTAAGATAACTGATAGTAAAATTGAAAGAATGAGATGTAAACTGTAAAATGTGTTTTCTCTGTCATGACGTTATTTGATGACTCATCTTGTACTTGATTTTGCAGACCAAAAAGAAGCCAACTGGCGAAGAGTGGATTAAGTTGGAGGAATCACCCAACTATAAGAATGGGAACAAGCTAAGAGCTTATCAGCTGGAAGGACTTAACTGGTTGCTGTTTTCGTGGTACAATGGGTGCGTTGTGTTGTTATTGTGGCATTGATGGGGCGTAATATTCCTGATCTTTGGTTTCGAAAGGGCATATGTATGGTGAAAACTTGTTTTCCCTTTTTGTTCTGGTAAACTAAATTGAATGTAAAGTTGAAGGAATATGAGTTCAGCACAGAAATGTAAAATTAAGCAGTGCACATGTAATAGTATCTCTTAAAATTTGCTGCACTTAACACACATTAATCCAAATTATTGGTGTATTATAGTAATGTGGTTCAGAATAACTTTATTTGGAGAATTTAATTTTCTAGTTACAGATTTGTTTCACAGTGCTGTGTATGGGTTTGAGATTGAAGATTTCCATTCTCAAATAAATGGTGCTCATGAACAAATTGCAGAAATTTCATGTGACTGTATGCCACTGGCAAGAATTCAGCCATTGACTGGCTGTGTGGAGCAGAGACCAGATGTTTGTCACTCATCTAGTCAAATTCTTGCTTTTCAAGGAACCTGAATATTTGCTATGTCACTCATCTAGTCAAATTCTTGCTTTGCAAGGCACCTGAATATTTACTATGGTCAGTAGAGTACGTGTGAAGCATTATATTTTGTTTTTCTCTTCAATGTATTAGATGAGCCTGACTGCTTTCTTCATCCAACTTGTGGATTAAATTTTCAATTTTATGCATCGTACAGTCACATAACAAGATATTAGCTGGCACTGTCTATCAGTGCTAGCTTCCTTAGGTAGCTTGTGTGATGAAACTGGTCAGCTGATAGATCCTCAGTGGGTAAAATGTTACTTTCCTGGCACTTGTCTTTCTTTCAGTGTACTGAAAACATCCCATATAGTTCATGCCTATTTGCATGTTAAGTACTTGTTGCTGGAATTATCTTTTACTTAACACTCCAGATAATGTGGGTTTGTTTTCACATCTGATCACCATTGACAGTGCAGTATACTGCACATAATATGAAGATTTTAGATGTTTGTGGTAATCTGTCTACATAGTACAGTGTAATCAGTGGTGAAACACTGAATGAAGCCCCTGTGCATTTGGAGAAAGTCTTTTCTTTCATAACACTGGGATCTGTGCAGTGCAGTACAGCATTATGGTTAGAGGTATGTGTTCATTAGTAACATTTGTTATTGTTTTGTATGTTTCATTTTCAGGCGAAATTGCATTTTGGCAGATGAGATGGGCCTGGGGAAGACAATTCAGTCATTGACATTCATCCATGCTGTTCATGAGTATGGTATTAGAGGACCATTTCTTGTCATAGCACCTCTGTCCACCATACCCAACTGGCAGCGGGAGTTTGAAGCGTGGACTGACATGAATGTTATTGTTTACCATGGATCGTAAGTGTTTTATTTTATTACGTGTTGACTGATAGGGTTATTCTTGCATTAATGAGATTCCACTTATTTTGATAAAGCTGAAATTTTTGAGAGCGTATATGTCTGTATTTGTGCAGTTTTTAACGTAGGTGCTGGATGTCACAGAGCCCTAGGTCTCCTTGGCCCTTGAACTGGACTGCAGATCATTCCTTCAAAATGTTGGGAATAAATAACCCAGCTGCTCAGCATAACCTGAATGTTCATCATTTTATTTACCTCGGTATATTTGTATTTTGAGTTTTACTGTGTTTATATGGACATTTCTTTTGCTATTCTGTCTTCACATGGAAGGGACATGTATATTACTGTACTAATTATTGAGTGTACATTACTTTCATATGTTTTCTTGGACATGGGTCTTGTAATAACAGCATCTGAAATTAACACCAAATAATTGCATGATATGAATCTGAGAAAACTGTGATGAAATAAATTCAGAAAAGTGAAATTATGGGACTTAATTAGCCAGGCATACAAAATAAGGTAACAGTCATTACAGCCATTTATTTTCATGTATGTGGTTGTAAAATTACAGAGTAAAGGTATCCAGTAATGAATCATACTCATTTATTTCTTTACTTGGGCACAACATGTGGAAGTCATCAGTCATTTTAATTGCCCATCAATTAACGATGAACTGTATTTCATCTTTGGTATTTCCATGGTTAAAAATGCTGATTTTCTTAAGTAAGTATAAACAAAACATGCTTCCAGTTTTAATGCCATTTGTTTGAGAACAGGATACAGTGCAAGTAGCATCAAATTCCAAAATGTTTGTCATTGACTTCTGTTTTCAAAGATGTCTGCAAATTAATAATCTCACATTGTAGTTGATTTGCATTTTCCTGGAACACTGGAGAAATAACTGTAGCACTGTCATTTATATCCCTGCCCTTGACATGGGTTGGAAACAGACACAATGAACTGAAAGTTTTTGTGCATGATCATGAAATGTCAAATCACATTACCTTTCTAGCTAACAGCTGCACTAGCATTGCTTATTAAACACACACACGTTTATTGTTGGCATCGCTGATGAAATGCTTGTTCTCCTCTTTTTCATTAAAATTATACATAAATGTTCTCAGTTGCAGTGTATTGCCACTGCACTGAAAAGCCATTTTGTGTTACAACCACAAATATGCTCAAAATGTAACAGGTTGTGTTTGTAATATGAAAAACAGAATACAGAACCTGACAAACCATCACTCTAAAAAAATACGGCATACTAAAATTCAGGATTGATTAGGCCTACACTGCAAAACATGCAATTGAAGAGGTGGGCCTCCGGTTCAGAAATCCTAGGGCACCAAAAGCTAACAGTTGTTCCCACTGGTGCATGCACATCTGCAAGTTAACTGTAAAATGTTCCCGTAACCATACATTTCCACAGTCCGAGACAGAGTTATTTTAATTACAGGAAAGAACTACTGCTAGCACACTAACAGTAAGATTTAGGATAGTTTCACTTGGGAATATATAAGTGGTGTTAATGGCTGTAGCATTCTATGTTGGCTTTGCCAGGGAAAGGGTTAAAAATGTTTTGTGACTTTATTATCCCATTGGGCAGCATAATACAGTGTCGTGGGTGTAATGTTGCACGTGAGGTGCTGGTTGAGCAAGCCTGCTTGATGGAATGCATTTGTATAATTCTTGTGTTGACCCTGTGCATTGCTCAGGTTAGGGAGTGTTCTTGTTCTCCTGTTTTCCTGTTTCCCTTCCAGTGTTATGACCAGTCTTTGGTTAATTAGTCAATTATAAATATATGCAATTTTTATTGACAATTTGGGTGTGTGCCCTCAAAAAGGTTCGTCAGCCCTGGTCTAGAAGATTCAGATTTTCCGTTTGAACATTTTTTACCCCCATTAAGCCAGAAGTTAATTTGTTGTAAGAAGAAACCATCATGTCATTGCAGGACTGCAAGTAGAAACATGGCACAAGAGTACGAAATGTACTACAGGAATGAGAAAGGAATACAAGTGAAAGACATACCAAAGTTCAATGTGCTTATCACTACCTTTGAGATTATAATTGCTGATTGCCTGGAACTGAGGGAATTTAACTGGCGGCTGTGTGTTATCGACGAGGCTCATCGCCTAAAGAACAGAAACTGCAAGCTGCTTGAAGGACTGAGACTGTTGAATTTGGTGAGCTGATAACACATTGTTTATGAACTATGTGAACACAACATAAACTGTGTAGTAAATGTTGCTTTGATTTTTTGGATTGTATATTATTCAGTATTATCACACTGGTAAATTTGAAACTGTGGCCAAAGAAAGGATGTAATTGGGTGGTAAGAGAATCCATTCTTCAGTGAACTATTAATGCAGTGTAACTGCTCATTTATAAAATTTATGAATGAAACTTTTGTGTATTAATTTTCTGTTATTTAACATTGACACAGCATCATAATCACTTTTTCAGTTAAACATACGCCAATTAACAAAACAGCCATGGGAACAGACTGGGACATGGATTTCTTTGAAGTGTATAATATTGATGATTACATGGCAACCAGTTCAGATACAGAATCTTGATTCATCATAGTTGTGTGTTCTTCATGTTAAGTTCTCCCTGTAACATGCCATGTAGGCTAAGACAGGGTGTAGAGGTATAAGTCTACTCTTTCTTTAACTTTGGCACTTGATGGGGGTGGGTGGTTAATGGTATGCCCCAGCTGCTTTGCCACCAGGAAAGGGACCAGTACCCATTTTACAGGAGGTTGGGTGTACCTTGGGACTACTTCTGGATGGCTGTGGAAAATCTCACCCCCACCAGGGTTCAAATAATGAAGCACCCAACCTGTAGAAGTCACTATATTGACTACCTCATCCCGGCTGCTTAGGTGTACTTTATACATCAGGAAACACGATCTGTCTGTATAGCTATCTTGCTTTGTTTCAGCAACACATTTAATGAAGGATCATGTTACAGGAACACCGAGTCCTGTTGTCTGGAACTCCTCTCCAGAACAATGTAAATGAACTGTTCTCTCTGCTCAACTTCCTGGAGCCAACACAGTTCTCAAGCAGTGAGGCCTTCCTCCAAGAATTTGGAGCTCTGAAGACTGAAACAGAAGTTCAAAAGCTTCAACTCATTCTGAAACCTATGATGCTGAGGAGACTGAAAGAAGATGTAGAGAAATCAATTGCTCCAAAGGAAGAAACAGTTGTAGAGGTAAGTAACTGCACATGTGTTAGAAGTGGTATGCATCTCTTAATCAGAATGAAGTCAGGAAATTTGTGTACCATACCATGCTTACGTGAATATAAGATTCCCCCCCCCCCCACACACACACACACATAAAACTTATGTTTTCAGGAAAATACCTGCACAGGGCATGTTTACCTATGTGGGTGTTCATTAGGTAAACACTATATATTTATAAGTTGATAATTTAGGAAAAAATTCTTGTTTGATATTTACTTCATGTAATTGTCTCCACTTCATAATTGCCTCTCAAAATTTGTGATGAGGAAATATATTTCTTGCACCACAAAATTGTCTGTTTCCTGCTTAGATGTGACATATATTGTTTATGGTGTAGCTTTCCTTATGCTTAGCCTCTCACCCCAATGCTTGTAGTGGGCAGCTCATATTCTGATGTCATGTTTCCAAGCATAAGTAAACCAAGTACAGAACAGGAAGGCAGTGTCAGGTTTTGAAAGCGTTATGTAAGTGGTGTTTTTATGTACCATTTTGTACAGACTCAAAGTATAAATTAATGTATTAAAATTTCATTATTGCTTTACAGTTATTCTTGTTTGATCACTGTTGTATGAAAGGGAAACTTTGTAACTGCCCAATTTTAATTCATGTTTAAAAAAATCATGCAGTAGAGTGAGGCTGTTGTTAGACAAGTGAATACAACATTTTGTTCATTCTTTCTGTCTTTAATGTGTCACCTGTATTAACTCCCAAGATGTGGCATTATCTTGGAGTGTGTAAACATTCCAGCATTCCAAGCAGAAAGCAAGGTTTCTTGCTTTACTGGTCCTCACTGTAGCCAGTGGGAACATAGGAAGTTGATTTTTATACTGGGGTATGATTTTATGATGCCTTGTTCAGCTTACATGATTGGCTTGAAGACAAAATATAATGTGTTCAGCAAGAAAATAGGATAAGAGTCAGCAAGGAAAACATGCTTTTTATTCCAGTGAAGTAAAAATGCTGCCAATTGAAGGTAGTACCCAAACGGTGGTTTACCAAATGTTACTGTGTATGATTACTAGATGTGCTGCAAGGTGAAGAATGGGAATTTGCATGTTCACAGGCTGCATTGCAGTATGTGATGGTGCTGTTAATGCAGAGAGGAAGGATAGAGCTGCCCAATCCTAAATATGAAAATAATTTTATGAGAAAAGAATTTGTCAAAAATAAATTTAAATATTCCTTCAATGCACGGATATGTAACATTAAATTTATTAAATAGATTGTTGTTGGGAGAGTCTGATATTCTTATTAAAAACCAAGTTCAGTCAAATTATTTTCTTTTATTTTGTAATAATGTGTCGCCTTTGTCATCTGTATTTGTAGGATAATAAATTGTAGAGTTACAGGAGTTGTGAATTAGAGGGCTATAGGAGGCTGCAGTTGTGGAATAGTTGTAACTGGTATTTGCCTGAAGCAATAAAAAGCCACAAAAAAAAAAGTCAGGCAAAATAGCTGTCCCTTGATTTTGATGTTTGTGTAACTGTGCATAATTGATACAATAACATAAACAGCCAACTAGATGCAACAATAATAATTTTATTAACAATTTCAATCAGGCCAACATGTTTCGGTCGATAATTTCGCCCATCCTCAGGAGCACTAGACTGTGTTTACAGCTTGCGGTGTAAAGCACCGACGATGATGCCTGCAGGTAGCATCATCGGTGCTTTATACCACAAGCTGTAAACACAGTCTAGTGCTCCTGAGGATGGGCGAAATTATCGCCCAAAACATGTTGGGCTGTTTGAAATTGTTAATAAAATTATTATTTTTGCATCTAGTTGGCTGTTTATATTTTGTTGTATCTGTCCCTTGTCAGAATTTGAACTGGGAATGAAATACACAGCAGTTCTCTTACAGCTGTGTCCATGTGCTTATTCTACATATTTCATATAGATTTTTGTCTTTATTGTGGATTTTATATATATATATATATATATATATTAGACCATATACATGTTTGTACAGCTTTTCAGTGAGCAATATACTTCCTGAGTTAAAGTTTAAAAAGTGTGTCATATGTTACTGATGTTCTATAAGTTTTTATCATATGAAATATTTCCAGGTGGAATTAACGAATATTCAGAAGAAGTATTATCGTGGAATTCTGGAAAGGAACTTCTCATTCCTGTCAAAAGGCACAACTTCAGCAAATGTGCCCAATTTAATGAATACAATGATGGAGCTCCGCAAATGTTGCATTCATCCTTACCTTCTCAATGGTAAGATGATGGTCTCATTTTAACCCTGTTCTTGACAAATAATGGAATGTACATACTGAATAAAACGTAAGGGCCGTATAACCTTAGGCCACAACTTGACCCAGACATATCTTAACTAAATCTGGAGGAGTCCAACCAATTATAGAGGTAAGCTACCACTCCAATTTTTGGACGTGTGAAGTGCACTCTTCCCCCCCCCCCTTCAATTTGAAGTGCAGGATTATGGTGAGTTGATGTGAAGCTCAGATTGCTGTCATAAGTTGGAGAGGGAAAAAATTGTTGAAAAATCATGTTACATATTTTTTCACCTGTCCTGTTTTAATCTGTGCTGCTCTTTCATGAATATCTGTGTTCTGAGAACCTAGATAGGGCTAGTCGTATGGTTAAAGACTGACAAATTTAATTTTAACGTTGTTTTTCACACACATTTTTTTAATTTCTTGTTGTTGTTGCTGTCAGATGTTCTGTTTATTCTGTCACCCCCCTCCCACCATGCACTTCCAATTCAATTTACTTCGTCATTTTCAAGATGTGATCTACAGCTGACTGCAGCTCACTGGAGATCTGTGCATGCAACATGTACCATGTCATAGTATTGAAAGTTGTTAGTTTGGGTCAGTAGTTACATCCTTGATTACTTTTCCAGTACAGATTGAGCAAGATACTAAATAATGCCTCCAGAATTGGAACTTTGTCTTTGATGTGTAAGTTCACAGACACCAGTCTGATTTTTGTGGTATACCAAATTCACTTAAAATTCTGTACATTTTTTCCTGCGTATACTGTAATATTCTTGTGTTTAGTCAGTAAACAGGTAATGTAGCTCTGTGGTATGTAGAAAGAAAGAAATTCTAAACTAAATCATGGACATTTCAGGTGCTGAAGAGCAGATTCAGTATGATTATCGGCAGACAAAACAGTTGAGTTCTGATGATCCTGATGGTTATTACCAAGCTCTGATCCATTCTTCAGGCAAGATGGTTCTGATTGACAAGCTGCTTCCAAAGCTAAAAGCAAATGGTCACAGGGTTCTGATATTTAGTCAGATGGTACGCTGTTTAGACATACTAGAAGACTACTTGGTGTACAGGAAGTAAGTTCATTTATTGTAGCTTTACTAATTGTGATTTAAACGATTTTACTCACCTTGTAATATTCATATTTATATATATATATATATATATATATATACACACACACTTGTATATCTGCCATTAAGACTCTTAAAATATGCTCGGCAGCTTGCAACAGGCAAGTAAATGGGAACAGGTGGTGATGTACTGTTTCTTTGATACATATTGCTATAGTGTGGAAGCTAATTTTGGTAAGTGGTTGTTCAATTTGCTTGTGTGTGGCTCTGAATGCAGTCTTTTCTGCAGTAAGGGATGTTGCTTTTGGTTTTATGATGAAAATACTTCTCGTTCCAGGTATCCATTTGAAAGGATAGATGGTCGCATCCGCGGTAATTTGCGTCAAGCTGCAATTGACAGGTTTAGCAAGCCAGATTCAGACCGTTTTGTGTTCCTGCTTTGTACAAAAGCTGGTGGTTTGGGCATCAACTTGACAGCTGCAGATACAGTTATTATTTATGATAGTGACTGGAACCCGCAGAATGATTTACAGGTATATTGCTTTCCATTAAGTAGATCCATTGGCACAGTTTATTTGTAAGGTCCGGTTAATGAAAAGTTTTTGCAATCCATTAGAGGAGTGCTTTTATTAACTTTGATTTACCATTATTTGCACAAATTCACAAGATGTTGATCTCTGCTTGACATTTTTGGTTCACTTAGATTAGTTCTTAGTGACCATTTTGTAAAACAACTGAGATGACATTGTCTGTTTATTGAAAATCCCCAGAATATTCACCTGTGTGTATTATGGCAGACTGTGTATCTCCAGTATTTGAGGGAATAGTAGGATAGGTTTTACATGTTTAACACAGTTGATGGAAGCTGATGGTCATGTTTCCAACACACTGTGTATTAGAATTTACTAGTTTGTCACTTGTGCTGTCATTTATTTTGAGAAAAGTCAATTGATAATTCAGTCTGAAGTAATGGGTATGAATGTTCATCTGTTTGGAAAATATACTGAAGGCAAGTGGTGTAATGTATGGTCTTTTAAAGGCACAAGCTCGGTGTCACCGTATTGGGCAGCAGAAGATGGTTAAAGTGTACCGACTGTTATGTCGTAATACTTACGAGCGGGAGATGTTTGACAAGGCTTCATTGAAGCTGGGTCTGGACAAGGCATTGCTACAGAGCATGAACACGACTCAAGGCAAAGACCACAACAACAAACAGCTTTCGAAGAAGGAAATCGAGGATCTTCTAAAGAAAGGTGAATGCCTGTTTAAAGAGCTTTATGTTTTGAATTTAATTTTTAGTTAAGACTGAAAATAATTAAATTGTTTGGCAGAAACAAAATTGGGTTTTGTGAACATGTAATGTTAAGGGTGTTGAAGTCAGTTGGAGTATATATATTTTTCAATGAAAGGCGGTGAAATCAAAGGAGCACCACTTTTCAGCTAACTTTTTTGGGGATCACAATTCTGCAGCTTTTGAACCCAGACATTGGAAATATTGTCATCCTAAAAGTCTTCTATAGCCTAGTATGTGTATTTCATAATAATGAATTTGTTGTACGATGGAATTTAGTTCAACTGATTTTATTGGCTGCATTTATGGAACATGGAGGTTCATTACTGCATTCACGAGAGCCGGCCACCTGTTCCTATCCTGAGCCAGCTCAATCCAGTCCATACCCGCACATCCCACTTCCTGAAGATTCATCTTAATATTATCCTCCCATCAATGCCTCGGTCTCATAAGTGGGTTCTTGTCACCACAGCATGGCGCGCCCTCAGGTTGCAGTTGGAGGAACAGCCTTCAGTATGGAGGATAGCTGTGAATATTGATTTTATTGGAACCAGGAGAAAAAATTCAGTGGTGGTAAAAGCATGTCACGAAGTGTAAATGTGTTTTAGGTTTGTGTCCGAAATGTGTAGTAATGAGGAATATTCCGTATTTCATGTTATTTTTAGTCCTTTACATTGGACATTTTCTTGTAGCTGGCTCTGACCTGAACATCCATATGTGTCAGTGAACTTATTTTGACATGCATCATTGTTGTTGCTTTAGGTGCATATGGTGCAATAATGGATGAAGACAGTGCTGGAGACAAATTCTGTGAAGAAGACATTGACCAAATTCTAGAACGACGCACACAGATTATTACATTAGAATCAGAGAAGGGTTCTACTTTCTCCAAAGCTAGTTTTGCTTCCTCTGGAATTCGATCGGATATTGATATTGATGATCCAGATTTCTGGAAGAAGTGGGCCAAGAAAGCTGAGATAGATACAGTCGAGGAGATCGACAAGGTAAACAGGAACATGACTTAGTATCCATTGTCATCAGTTACCAGTGTGTCATTTGCATGCACACATGGGGCACAGCATTCTTTTCTGTTACTCTCTGTCTGTCACTTTTTGAAGTTGTCATGAATATTGAGTGTGCCTTATTTTATGTTAAAAATAGAACCATAGAGTAAGTTAAATGTGACTGCCACATACTCTTGAATGATCTAAGGAAACAAAGAAGAATTATTACTGGACGGTAATATGAACCACGATTTTAGAAAGTAGGTTTAGGGAAAAAAATATTTGTATGTGAAGCTGTGGTTTTTTTGCCCAGTTCTTTATTACTTATTCCAGGTCAGGTCATTTTTCAGCATGTGTACAGAAACTGTGCATTCTAGTCTTAGGTTTTATAGTTCTTCCTTTTGCCTTCTCCACATATTTTTGTGATTGGAAATGGACAAAATTTTGCTGGTGGCCCATAATCCTGCCCTTTCACTTTGTCACATGTAATTTGAATACAGCATACAACACCCTTATCTGTTTACTACACATTCTGTCAGTAGAACTTATTTAATTTCATTAAGCTTGTCACTGTTTGCTAGTCAGAAATGTGTGCTGCCAAGTAACTAGTGCAAGGAATTATGACGCTTTGTTTCTCTTCCTCCAGGGATGGGTGATGTAATAACCACTATCATCCCTCCAGCAAATGCTGGAATATCAGTTACTTTGAAAGTCAGGTACAGGTGAATTTTATTTTCGAGAAAAAAGGGCACTTTATGGTCCAGAAAATATGGGATTTATGAATGCTTCCATGTAGAGGGTGATTGGAAAGAACCATGTAATGTTAAATGGCTCTGTCTCCTGCATGGAACTTTATAGTGCTGCAATTTTCCTGCAACCAGGAAGGTACATATGCATTATTTTTTGTTGAGAAGTCAAGAGGGATGCTAGAAAGAATGTCTCAGATTTATTGTTTTAGTTTATCGGGTGTTCTTGGTTGTGATCAGTAGATATCCTCTTTTGCCCAGTGCCACAAAAAATGACATGGATTAAGACTGGGACTGCAGAGGCCATAGTGTTTGTCCTTGACAGTCAGTCCACTGACAAGGAAATCGGTTGTCAAGCGGTGCACATACAGGAAGTTCATAATGTGGTTGTGCTCAAACTTGCATGAAGTGCAGATCTTTGTTGTTGTTCCACTGAGAAACAGTGGGCTACGCAGAACTGTTGAGCATTATATTTAGGCAATACAGACAGCTATTTAACATTGTGCGTGTCCTTTACAGTTACTCTATAATGTAATGATAATGATTTCAATTAGTTTACTGTAGATAATAAGTGGTTTGTTGCCAACTGTTACAGAATGAATTGGTTATTTCTGAACCACGACGTCGCACGCAGATAAAGAGGTATGGCCATGATGAGAGTGTTGTGGATATGTCAGAATTGGACAGTTCATCTGAGAGTGATGAAGATCCATCTATAGGAGTTGGAAGGGGGAGAGGTAAGGGAACAGGTTTGCACAGAAGTGGAAATTGAACTGTTTGTGACTAATTAAGGAATTTTTACAAAACAGGACACACGTTCTTTTAAGTCTTGACGGCTCTACAGTTATTATGTCAGTGGCGTCGTGTTATTTTTATCATCTTGTTTGTGTACTGGTTTGAGCACAGTGGTGGTAAGATTAGCATTGAGTGTAAGGATGCGTGGGTAATGTCCATTGTTACTTTGGAAACTTTTAGCCAAGCTCTTTGTTATTAGGGCATATCTGTACTGTTCCCACTGTCATGTACTGCTATTATGAACTTCATGGAACAACCCTTGTGAAATTACAGTCATTTAAATGGCCAAGACATTCCCTGTATTTATGGAACTCGCAGGCTATTTTCTATATTCACAAGAGCCCTCCACTGATTCCTTCCCTGAGTTAATTAAATTTGATCGACACCAGTTGGTTTAAGATCCAGTTTAATATTGTCATTCCATATGCTGTTAGACCTCTGAAGTTTATGCTTCCACTCAGGTTTTCCAACACGAAGTTTATATATATATATATTTCTCATCTTCTCCATGCATATTGCATGTACACACTGTACAGCAAAAATCAAGTCTCTAAAATTATCAAAGTCTGAAACTAGAAGTGGTGCAAACATGCATCTGCTGTCATAATTTCAGGGATTTATAATTTACGTAGTATTTTTCCATTTGGAAAAATGGATGGTACACTCTGCGACTAAAATTTTTAAAGTCCCAGAAGTGACATAAGTTTACAGCAGCTGTCATACATGATTTTCCATTGTCTGTCAATGTGTGGCTCTTCTCTGCCTACCATTCATCAGAAGTCTTAGCAGCAGATATCTGTTAAGCAAACACAAACAGGGTCCATGGTTGAAGCTCACTGATTCTGGACACAGTAGTAAAGGTTCCAGGACTTAAAAAAAACCCCTTTAAGGGCTGACATACTAATGTATTTTGTGTGAGGGAGTGGTATAGTTAAAGATACAGAACATTAGTAAATGATGTACACGTATGTGTTGCAGACAATTTGTCAGTCTGCATTTCCATTCAGACATGGACCTGTCAGATCAAAGTGCCAGTAAACAAAAAATCACAGAAAGACAACAAACATCTGCTTCACTTGCACTTTAACCTCACCAGTGCAGTTGAAATAACTCTTGGAACATAGTGTTGAATAATATAACTGCACATTTTAATATTTCTTTAGTAAAACCAACTAGATCCACCAGCATATAAAATTTATTTTATTTTGGAATGACACGGCCCTATGAACATCAAATTTGCACATTTTAAATTAGTATATGCAGGCATGCAGTGCACCACACACACACACACACACACA
>Ga0131853_10007953_pt1 | contig 19254 bp, 10 predicted proteins | sample TergutLab28metaG_FD_92764 | JGI IMG/M metagenome (GOLD analysis project Ga0131853, IMG submission 92764) | Labiotermes labralis P1 segment gut microbial communities from Petit-Saut dam, French Guiana - Lab288 P1 (version 2) (version 2) | ecosystem: Host-associated > Arthropoda: Insects >...
CCGTCCATTCTCTTTGCCACCACTTAACACTTTGTTCTTTTTGTTCACTCATCACTACACTCTTTGGTATTTTTATGTAACACTCCTCGATGTTCTTGTTTCTTGCTGCTCCTTTCGCCTGTTGATCCGCCATTTCGTTTCCTCGATGTCCTGCATGCGCCTTTATCCATCTGAATTCTACCCTCCACTCGCGTGGTTCCATTTATTGGACTTTAGTTCTAATTTGCTCTATGAGTTTTGTATGTTTTTTCTTGTTTTGTAGTAGTTGAAGTGTAATTTTGCTATCCGTGTGTACCAGTACTATTTTTTCATCCGATTCCATATTTTGTATATATTCTAGTGCTTTTAGTGTGTGTGTGTGTGTGTGTGCACGTGCGCGCGGTCTGTATAGCCTCTACCTATTCTGTGTAATAGTGCTGTTTTGCAACTGACCATTACCGTAGCACTACCTCACAAAGAACTCTGCTGTCCGTATAATTTGTTGTGACGCAACAGCCCAATTCGGTACCCCGGTTGATCCGTCGTCATTAAAAAGGGGCCGTATTGCCTGCAGAAGCGACCAGCCATGTTCATTGGTACCAGAAGATTTGAATCTTCCTTAGCACCGCTCTGAGAACTTCAAGTCTTGCAGCAGTCAGCTGATTAAGATTTCGCTTCATTTTAAACGATTTAGATTTGACCTGATTTTAAAGATCGTGTTCCCAACACCTCGCCGCTGGTCTGTGTCCTGAGCCAGACCACATCCTCACATCTGTTTTTCTATGATCATTTTAATATTATCCATCTTATGCTATGCCTGGGGGTGGCCGAGAGCGCATATTCGTTATAGTGACTCACTTCGAGCTGGACGATCCGCGGATCGAATCACGGGGGTTAGATTTTCCGTGCCGTCCAGACCGGCCACGAGGTCCATCCAAGTCCCCTGCACATTGGGCCTGGATCTTTCCCACGTGTAAAGATGCCGGAGCGTGGTGCTGACCACCGGGTTGCGAATGTGTGGGGGGGGGGGCTATACCTCTTTCTCATCGCTGTGCCTGAATAGATGTGTCATGGGGTGACCTTTGCCGCTGGGTCTGTCTAATGGTCTCTTATCTGCAGGTCTTCCACATAAAATGTAAGTATTTATTAAACTGTTCTTGTATGTTTGTCAAATTTCCCATGCATGTTCCAACGCTATGCTGTCTTAGAAATTAAAAGCGTCGTTTAACACAACTTTCCCCTCCTCTCTGCCCATCGTCCCTCCATGCATGTTACATGCCCAACCCGTCACGTCCTCGCGACTTGGTTTCCTAACATTATGCCTCCACCATGTCTCCTGCATAGACAGAGTCTTTTTCCAGTCAACATTTTTGTTCTTTTCTGTTAGACGACAGATCTTATTCCTGGTCGGATTATGACAATATCCAGTTATTCTGCTCCACTCAAGTTTCTTACTTCTACTTATATCAGTGCTTAGAAAAAGTAATTGTCAACTAAATAGAACTGGTAGCTGTGGCAAAATGGATTGGGTGGTCGTAATACGTCCAATTCATATGTGCACTTTCATTGCGGTCGGAAACCCTGCAGACCGACTCTTTTTGGAGCGTCAATGGGCGAAAATAAGTCGACGTCTCTTTCAAATCGATCTGCGTGATTCCAGGATTGTACTTTCAAAAAATTATAACGTGCATGGGCAAAATTAAAATCTGTAGCTGATGTTTATGTTGTTTGTTTCAACGTAGCCTGTATGCGTGAGCAGACATTTTCTGTGTCCTAGAGCCGCAGATGTAATGGCCACCCCAGATGAGCACAATAAACTTTCCTGCAAGGCGGATTTGTCCAAAGCTGATTCGATTACACACGGTCTGCCGAACACGCTCCGTTAGCATACCAAGCTCAAGACAGTTCAGCTATTACTCATGCTTGTGGGCGGTCAGCGTAGTTTGTTGCAGTCAACGCAACTATGTAACGGTGCTAAATTTAAGCACGTCTGTCATCCTGCAGTATCTTCCTCCCGCCTTTTCCACCTCAATTTTTGTCGAACCCAAATGCGTGGATGCTCACACTTTTCATTACAGTATACGTGATTGTATTGTTTATGTGCTTCGATTTTGGACAAAATTCTGAGGGACGAGGGTTTACCGTAGTTACTGAATACTGTAATATACTGGGTTACCAAAATATGCGCTTTCATTTCATTAATTAAAATGGTAACTTGACACAGTTTCTTCGACACTTCAAACGTGTCATTCAATATAAAATAAGCCAATGTTTCACAAAATTACTGTCTTAAGCAGAGTCATTTTTTAAAAATTAAGAATTTAGCTATTATTCTGTAAATGTATGCTGTTTGATCTAGTGGTCGGTTTTTAAATAATATCTGTCATGTCGTGCTAAATTTCTCAGTGTTATACCGGCAAAATATTTATAGTTCTATATCCATAAACCTGTGACCCGTAAAGCGTGCAAAGCCAAAGCAGTTTTCCTCTCCCGATTGAGAAACTTGCTGAAAAGAGACAATTATTACTGTTTTTTAAGTTTTATTGTCCTACAAAATCAAGCGAATTCTTCAACCTTTTACTTATATATATATATAAGCTTCTGTGTTGTGTGTAAGTGAATTTGAACTTTTGATGCAGTTGACCGAATCTTATGAACCGTGATAGAAACATTGTGCCACTGAACGACACTCCAGCTGCATGCTGTAGGCCTACAGTTTTCTAGCTAGTAATAATAATAGAAATACCGTAATATGGCGGGCAAGCGAAGTTGTGACGGAGCGACATTAGAACCACTTCCTATTAAGTTTCGAAATAATGTAAATGGTAATAACCTTGGGAAAATATGAAGTTTGGTTGAGCCAGCATTTTTGCACATTGTAAACTGGTGAAAGTGTGGCCATGTGAAACGTTTCATACTTTTATTATTTGAAATGGATAACAAATGAATAATTAGAGCTGAGCATTTGGTATTTGGTACGCAGATTAATCATATGCGTACCCACACATTTTGTGTGAAATCAGTGGGGTTTTGTGGTGTTCAACACCCCCCCCCCCCCGAAATTCCGAAGGCCCTTCAAAATCGTGCCAAACTCAACCCGACTGTGAAAACTGTTAAAAATTGCCGAATTTAGGACGCCATCACTCCAAGATGTTCAGAAAAAAGGCAGTAAAATTCTAAAACTACCGCCGGTTCGCAATTGTTTTACATTAGCAATGACAAATAAATTGGCTGTCATTATACATAGTCTTAAAGTATCAAAAATTAAGAAAATTTTACTATATGAAATGAAATTTCTTGTACCAAATTACAGCTGCCTCCAGAACCCTTGACTAACGGGTGGGGGGCTAGGGGGCTACCGCCTCCGGATCCCCGTTATCTCTGTCCTCTGTCCTCAACTGAATTTGTTGAACCCCCCCAAACAAAATTCCTGGGTACGCCACTGTGTGAAATATGTAATGTTTGTGAGCAACAATTCCAAACATGACGGAATTTACATCTTTAACACATTTCACGCAGACATACAGAATCTGTACTGCAGTTCTTTACCAAATTTAAATATATCATTCATCAACAATACTACGAATTAGTATACAGAACTGGAAGTTTATGTACAGTCAGTTCTGCTGTAACGTGATGGTTGCGTTCTTGTGAGACAGCAAATTACACAAATTCGCGTAGTAAAAATAGGGTTAAATCTGAAAAAAATTGGCCCGTCATCCAGCGTTATATCTTCACATGGCTGCTGAAATCGCATAAGAGCCAACACCCATATGCGTCAGTTGGGATCATACAGACAGCGTGCACCTATTGATATCAATCGCGTTATAGTGAATTCGCATTAATGGAACACGCATAGTATCAGACCTAGAAAAGTAGGTTTTGAGTTCTGCTCATTACTGTCTTCTGCCGCACGCAACGCCATTCTTTTGTATGACGTTTCCTTGTCAGATTATGTAACATTTGAGTGATTCCTCAGACAAGATATTTCATAAGACGCCAGGGTTGGACTCTGTTTCGTGTGCATTTTGAGTTTTAATGTAACACACGTGATAAAAAAAGATGACGTGGTTGTACATGGGCTGGCAATTTTGAAAGGGGTGTTAAAGAAATATGGTGTGAGTTTGTGAAGTACATTGATGTACAGGGTTATTCATAAGTCCCTCCGGGATTTCCGAACTCGACTGCGCAACAACCAAGACAGACACGGCAGAAAGGAGCATATCAATAGGTAGAGAATCTCTCCAATTTTTTTTTTGTACTAGGGGCCTTGGCGTACTTGCAGGTTCCACCGCTAGGGGGTAGTCGCGACGAAAAATGGCATTCATAGTGAATAAGAAAGCGTTCTGTGTCTTGGAATTTGTCAAAACTGAGTCAATTCTGACGGTGCAACGGAGGTTTCGGATCATGTACCACACAGAACCACCTACAGACAAAAGAATTCGTGAATGGTACACGAAATTCCAGCAGAGTGGCTGCCTGTGCGCTGCGAAACGAACAGGCCGTCCGAGCCCATCGGCTGAGACTGTCGAGCGTGTGCGAGAAACCTTTGTCAGGAGCCCTCAGAAGTCACCAAGGGTGCACATATCGAGCACCTGTAGGGCAGGACAGAAACTTGGAGTGCCTCTCTCTGAGTTGATATCCTCCTTTCTGCCGTGTCTATCTTGGTTGTTGCGCAGTCGAGTTCGGAAATCCCGGAGGGACTTATGAATAACCCTGTATATTCTTATAGGGACGTGTGGCAGCCTTTTGTAAACAAGGTAATGAATATTCAGATCTTCTGCGATATAATGTTGTTTCGATTGGTAAATTGTTACCAACGTTTCGGAGGCGCTTTCTGATTCCATCTTCAGGGTTCAAGTCGGACTTTCGAAGTGGAGAAAGAAAGTTGGTCTGCAACGTTGGTATCTGTTTAATGCGCATGGCGCCATTTCCCAGAAGACTTGTATTCGTGGGCACTGCTGTGAGAACCTCGAATTGCACGAGGCATTGAATCATCAGGGGCCATGAAAGGAACTCCTAGCCTCTGAAGGGCTGTACTCCTTTCAGTGTTAATTAGGTGCAAATTATCACTGTTTTTACTAAGAGTATAGGGTGCCAATTTTCCTCACTTGTGCCCACAAGTTAGTTCCGTGTGTGGGCCATGTCAATAACAATGTGAAAATTTACAGCTTCGATAACATAATTTGAATTTGTTCCGTTGAATTACAGACTGTCAGCCTATCCAGTTCTGGATGTTGTCTCGCCATGGAACACGGTTTCCTGACATGCAGACTATATACACTATGCAGCGTTTGTCAGACCTTCGAGATCAGATCATAAACAATCGTGCATTCCGACGCAGTGAGTAGTTATGAGAATATAAATCCTGTAATCTAGAACAAAAGACTTAATTATTTCTATCCTGCAGAGTTGGAGATTAAAACCAACAAACTGTAAACTCAGACAGCTGGAAGTTAGGTAAATTTTCATGTACAGTACATGTAGTATTTTCACTTGCATGTGTATTTGTTCAGTGGGTATTTTATTATGCATTGTATTGAGATTAGAGAGTGATTATTTATTGAAAACCTAACAAAATACACTTATTTGATGTTACAGTTGTTACTATTTATATTGTGCCATCTCCTACATGTTTTGGTTCATTTAGGACCATCCCCAAGACAACATAACACATACAGGAGAATAAACAGCTGTAGAATCATATTAAAGATCAGTACACATACATTTCTTTCAAGACATCATAGGCCTATCATGATAACTGAAATACAGCTTAGTTCAATGTTAATATGTCATGCATACAAATAAAGGATAAATGTGTAAAATGTTTTAAAACTTTTCTACAAAAAAAGCCTGCATGGTGCAGTCAGTTGTCTTATGATATTCATAAATGTCTTGAAGTTAATGTTTGATTCTGCGTCCAATAAATCGGTACCGGTTCTTCAATAATGATTATGATGTCTGTGTTCCAAGAAAATCATGGAGAATATAGGAAGATTTAATGGTAAAAAGGATTAGGAGTAAAATATTGAATATTTAAAAATTATAATAAACTATACATGTGTCTCCCAGAGGATGGTTCTAAATGAACTGAAACACGTAGAGGTAGTACAATATAAACAGTAGAATTTGTGACATCAAATAAGTGTATTTAGAGAGAGTGATTATTATGAAGTGTGAATAATAAAAGCCTGATAACAGAAGTCTTTATGCAGTCTTCAGGATATTGTTGTGAAAGTCACTTCAAAGAGTTGTGACAGACAAGGAAAAGTGTTAGAAATGGCAGTTGGTGTCATCACATACTCTAATGTTCTTACCAGATTTACCCAGAAGCTGTGTGTTTACATACACCAAGATGTAGAGAGGCCACAGAGGATCATGACTTGTTCCATGCTTATTAACAGGATTATTTGGTCAGATTGTATTGATAATTCATCATGTGTTGAAAACCCAGATGGAAGGCTGTGTGAAGAGGACCTGGAAAATCTGAAAAAATGGACACTATCAGTGTTTCCGAATCAAGCTGAGAATCTCACCAATCAAGGATATGATGACCTCAAGTTTATGGCCCGACGATTTAAATCTCAGTTTCCAAAACTTTTGAACCAGACCTACAATCATCAATTGTATGAGGTAAGGTGGGGGAGGCAGTAGCCCTTCCTTGTCAGTAGAACTCTGAAATTTGAATGTGAAGGTAGCTGTGTGGTAATATCCCGAGTCAGGACTGGATCAAGAACTTTATAAGCCCATCTACAAATCCCCATGTTGGTAATCTTTAGGTGCATCATCCCCGCTGTGTTATAAGCAATTAGGGAGGGGGTGGGGTACGTCAAAACACAACTGTCTTGTATCCTATTTATTATGCTGATGACATGTTTCAGCCACTATGGGCCATCTTCAGATCACAATAATATATATAGAGGAAAACTATACAGAGTATGTACCTATACTATGATCATAGTCAGCATAGTTTTCCTCTCTATACATTTTTGTGACCTGAAGATGACCCACAGTGGCCGAAACATGTCGTCATCAGCATAATAAATAGGATACAAGATAGTTGTGTTTTGATGTACCCCACCCTCTCCCCATGGTGGTCCTCAAATGGGGCAGTTTCCACGCAAATGTTTTTTATGATATCATTTTTTTCTGTATGCAAGTTTCATGTTTGCTTCGTGACTTACAGCCATAAAAAATTACATACAAAATAATAGTTTTGTACTTGTTAATATTTGTCATAGTGGTAATTACTTGAGTTTAAAACAGGTTTTGAATTAAACAACACACTGCAATTAAATTACCTTGTCAGATATCATAGTGATATAAGAAAAAAGAAGATTAGATTGGTGGGGCATGCAGCACAGGTGGGGCAGAAGAAAAATGCTTAAAGCATTCTGATCGAGAAACCTGAAGAAAAGAAAAAAATTGGAAGACCTGGGCATATATGGAAGGATAATATTAAAGTGGATCTTAAAGGAATAAGATGGGATAGCATGGACTGGATTCAACTGGCTCAGGACAGGGACCAGTGGCAGGCTGTTATGAACACAGTAATGAACCTTTGGGTTTCACCAAATTCAGGAGTTTTTTGACTAGCTGATGAACTTTTAACTTCTAAAGAGGGACTTGGTCTGTGAATTGGGTTAGTTGGACAGATGTTATTACAGTATGGTGTCATTTTGCTGTAAAATGGTGCATGTCATCATTCTTAATTTCACTGTTTACATTTTTAGCTCTTATGATCCTGTTACATATTTTTATTTTATTTTGTGACAACTTCTGTGTGTATTTACATGCATGCATGTGCATGTATGAGGGTGCGGTGTGTATGTGTTAGTTAATATGCACATGAGGTGGAGGAAGAATGTGACAGTATGTACCTTACTCACTGAGATTTAATCTCCACCCTAATCATTCTGTGCCTATAGTGCGTAAAAATAAAATGTAAATGGGTAGAGAGGGGGCTGTATTTATTCATCCATCTGCATGTGTGTTCTCTAAAATTGCTCAACACATTTTGATGGTACACAGTTTTGAATGTGGTCAATGCTGAACCCTGTAGTTCATGGAGGCCTAATACACTGTGACACGTAGTGTGCGTAAAGCTCTGTGAGACTAACAAATTCTCACAGCTCACTCCACCAGGCATTGAAACATGGTATTAATTATCAACATTTTAAAGTGGGACATCCCTTTGTGAAAGATATACAAGCATGGGGATAATAATTGTCAGTCACCTCTCTTTATATGTTGATAGGTTTTATTGCCAATGAAAGTAATTCTCTTGTTATATTATATGGCAGTAAAACCTATAAATACATAAAGAGTTGTTGGGATTGGTGGCTGCTTTCCCTATGCATATATAACTATAAACGCCATTAAAATCTACAACTTTTATTTAAAATGTGTTTCACTATTCTGTATATTTCCATCAGTCCAAGGAAGACATATTTTGTTCCCTTGCAGTGTGGTAGTGTATTCCCTGATTTGTGGATTGATGTATTGTGGCATATACTTTTGTTCTTTATTGACCTGTTCTGCAGTGGCATATTCACATTTGCAATAAATAGGAACTGAGACTGGTGAGGTCTGAATGACTTAATACAATAGAAACACTTCTTCAGTTAAACACAAAGTGGGTGGGGGAGGAAACACTTAACATTATTTACAAAAGATGGCCTGTGCTTAAGATTGTGTTTAGATAGAAGCTATGGTAAAGTCCAACTAGGTGAACATTTGTTATATAGAATGGTCTGAAACAGGGAGATAGTTTAGCAGCATTGCTTTCCAACTGTGCTTTAGAATGTGCCATTAGGAAGTTTTGAGGAAACCAAAAGGGACTGAAATTGAATGGGACACATCAGCAGCTTCTGAAGTATCCCGATAACATTAGTTTGTTGCGTGGAAACATACATACTATAAAGAAGACAGAGCCTTAAAAATTGCTAGTAACAAGGTTGCACTAGAAGTAAATGCTGAGAAAACGAATTATAAATTTGTGTCTCATTAACAAAATACAGGACATACTTACAACGTAAAGATAGCTATTGAATTCCCTGAAAATGTAGCAAAGTTCTGACATGTGGAAACAACACTAACTAATCAAAATTGCATGCATGAAGATTCTGAGAGCATAATTCAGGGAATGCCCACTACCATTCTGTCCAGAATTGTTTTGTCATCTTGTTCGTATCTGAATATATAAGGTTTAAAATATATAGACCTATAATTTTTCCTATTGTTTTATATGGGTATGAAACTTAGTATCACATAGTAAAGGAAGAACATGGCCTGAGGTTGTTTGTGAATGGGGTGCTGAGGGAGATATTTGGATTTAGGAGACACAAAGTAATTGGAAACTGGAAAACAGTTTGTAATGAGGAGCGTCATGATTTTTACTCCTCACCCAATTATTTGGGCGATCAAATCAAGCAGACAGAGAGATAGGTGGGCCATGTGGCTCTTATGAAGGAGAAGAGAAATGCACACTTGGTTTTAATGTGGAAATGTGATAGAAAGAAGGGACTTGGAAGATCCATATATGGATGGGAAGATGTGGACTGAATTGATCTGGCTCAGCGCAGTGACAAATGGCAGGCTGTTGTGAACATGACAATGAACCTGGAGCTTCCATAAAAAGAAGGGAATTTACTGACTAACTGAGGAAATAAGAGATTCTCAATAAACATGATGGTCCGTGAGCTAGTTAGATAAATAGTCTACTCTTCAGAATTAACCTGTTTGCATATATGTACTCTGAAGTTTGTGGAATGTCTGTCCATTAAGATGATGCTAATTATTTTGATGGTTGTGAACCATCACTGGATATAGGCTGCAATAGTTTGCTGGATTGCATGTAGTGTAAATACTGGGACACAGTTCTGAAATAACAATAAAGCATATTTTAAAATCTAGGACCATTTTTGTGTAACTGTGTTTAAAAAACAGAATCAAATATCAGAATTTCAATGGATTAATCTTTCTGCAGCCAAATTTCTTGTAGTACTCAGCACATGCATGGCACAACTTTTACATGTTAATCTTATTAGTGAGTTTCTGAGGTTTGTCCACAATCTAGTATTCTGAATGTAGCAGGAAATGTCCAAAACTGGATTTGTCTCTGTCCTCAGGTCTAAGGTTGAAAGGCACCTACTCAGTTGAGCCCATCAACAACAGGTATTATGATCATGGGATAGTTGATCCTGTGAAAGAGATTAGCTGTTTGGAGAGAGTTGGTTTATGTGTGATACTGTCAGTTCACACTGCAGTGGATATGAAGATCATGCTATTCTGGGATTTGATGTATAGTTTGGTAGATACGTACCAATGTTATGGTGGAACAAACTGCCTCTACCTTAGAGATAAGAGCAGCAGACAGAGGCAGTACCATCCTCTGAAATGTTGGTAACTACCAACCTATGTGATGTCACATCTGAGAAGACCATAATATTCAGTTGCTTTTTAGTTTGATCATGAAGAGAGAAGGGAAACATGCAAACATTTTCAGAATAGTGACTAGGCTATAGGTAAGGTAACTGACAAATCATGGTTCAAATACCAGCAGGGGCATAAGGTTTTTCCTTCCTCAGGAACAAACAGACCAGATCTGGGGCTCATCCAGCCTCTTACTTGAAGCATACTGGGGGCTCTTTCCTCAAGAATAAAGTGCAGGTTTGTAAGGCTGATCATTTATCCCTGTCTAGTGCCAAGCCGGAAGATGCATGAAGCTCTACCACACTCCTCCAGTATGCCTTCATGGCAATGCACAGGGACAACTTTAAATTAAACTGTATGTAGTGGGACTACCCTGTCCCTGACTACACTTATAAATAAGAGACTGAAAGCTGAGGCACACCCACTTTAACACATTTTGCTTCTTAAGAACACAAGGTAGTTTATCAATAAGTCCTCAAAAGCCAGACATTTTAACATGTACATTAAGAATTGATAAACGGATACCATCAAGCATAACAAATTTTATTTTTTTTGCCAACATATGCTACATGTTTTGGTCATTACTGACCATCCCCAGGCATTAAATACACAGTATTGCATATAATGCCTGATGATGGTCAGTAATGACCGAAACATGTAGCAGGTGTAGACGAGACTAGTAAAATTTGTTGTGGTTGACGGCATATATGTGTCAGTTCTTAATATGAAGTAACCAGAAGGGGATGAATTATACAAAGGAATTGTTAACATGTATTACATGAAACAAAATATTCTGACCAGAGGCACCTATCTGTTTTAGCTTACCACTTGCAGTTCTTAAGGTACTTAACCATACACTGTCCTCTGAGGAGATCATTAAAAACTAAATAAGTTAAGTGTACTGTTTCTGCACTTTCAATACAAAAGTTTGGGATAGAACATTATTTGAAGAGCATTGACCCGATGTGTAGCTAGCTCATCCTCTACTGATACAATCAAAAGACTCGAGGTAGCCAAAAGCAAAGCTCACAAAAGCACATCACTTGAATTCATTTCTCATCTTCACAAACTGTTTTCCTAACATCCAATTTAGTGTGGTGCTGTCTACTTCCCTGTATTCTCAAGTGTGTACTTTGTGTTTCTGTAGCAAAGCTAACATAAACAATCACCATAAACATGGGAAGGAATTTAAAAAGTCCATGTAGGATCTTGGTTATGACAGCGAGAAAGACGAACTGAAACTTCAATCTTAGGCCTTCCAAATAAGTTCTGTTGCACATGATACCTTGCTTATATGACACATTTACTATCGTACTAGGTTGCATAAGTAGATGAATGTTTATTTTATGAATGGGTAATTAATGATATAGTGATGATAAAATCCGAAGTTGAATTTATTTAAATTCTATGAATCCAAGACAAATTAATACCTGTGATATACACATAATGCGTGATCAACTGTTACGAGACCTGCTCAAAGGCATAATATCTTTATTAATTAATTATATTATTTCTTTCAGTTCCGGTTCACTGACGCTCAGCGATCTAGGGCCAGTGCCGTTGCATTTGCTGAAGGGCTGTTTGGAAGCAGTGCTGGTGTTTATTTACCTCCAGCTCTCAAAAATGATACTCTCATTCAGGTATATGTTTTGGTATAGGACTGTGTGGTTATTTGGACTTGGGTTTAGGGATAAGGAGAGAATTCGGAAATACTCTGCCTCAGAAAACGCCTCCAACTCCTTCCTCCCCTAATTTATGGTCATATTCTATGGCCCATTTTGTTTCCCTGCTTACATTATTAGATATTAATTTGGTATTTAGTTTCAGTTGCAGTATATTTTTTACTGTTTCATGATAGATTTACTAGCAAATATGGTTTTTATTTAATGTTTTTCAGCAATTAAGTAATGGAAAGCTGTACTTACAAATGTATATTCCTGTTATCTCCATTACATGTTTTAGAGGTTTGTACTTGTAAAATGGAAAGATTTGTGTAACCTTCACACACAGTGGACAGAATGGAGTTACTTTTACCGCCATAATTTTGATAATTTTAACACAGCATAAACTGCAGTTATAGCCTCAAGTTGCACCATGAGACTGAAGATGGTAATGGGTTACGGATGGATCATCCAAGTACAGCCAGTCAGTGCCAGGCTCTTTAAAAGACTTACATTAAAAATTCTCATGTAACATTTTTGTAAATCATAATTTTAACTCTGTAAGTTAAACTATTATGTTGTGTAATTTATTTAAAACTACTAGGTCAGGAAATGCTTGCTGTCATTCGGTGCAGAATCTTTTGTCTTCCAGGTTGCTATCCAAAAATTTAAAAATCGAGATATATAGAACTATAATTTTGCCTTTTGTTTTGTATGGGTGTGAAACTTGGTCGTTGACATTGCGGGAGGAAAGTAAGCTGAGGGTGTTTGAGAACATGGTGTTGAGGAGAATATTTGGACCTAGGAGGGACGAGGTAACGGGGGAATGGAGGAGACTGCATAACAAGGAGCTAAATGATTTGTACTCCTCACCCAATATTGTGCAGGTGATAAAATCGAGAAGAATGAGATGGGCTGGGCATGTGGCACATATGGGTGAGGAGAGGGGGGTGTGTAGGGTCTTGGTGGGGAAACTGGAGGGAAAGAGACCACTGGGGAGACCTAGGTATAGATGGGTGGATAATATTAAGATGGATCTCCAGGAGGTAGGATGTGGGTATATGGACTGGATTGGGCTGGCCCAGGATAGTGACAGGTGGCGGACGCTTGTGAGTGTGGTAATGAACCTTCGGGTTCTGTGAAATGCGGGGAATTTCTTGACTAGCTGCAAACCAGTTAGCTTCTCAAGAAGGACTGTGCACCATGGAGTACATAAGTAAGCGTCTGGTTTACAACTGACCAGAATGTTAATGTAGTGAACAGCTGACATAAGTTAGATTATATTAACCAATAATATGGGAATTGTATGTTCAAGTATGACTTGTCGAGTTTAATTTAAATAAAACAATAATGCAAAATAAGATGGTATTGTATAAAAGAACACGAAGGGAATATTTGTAACAAGGAATGCTTGAGTGAGTTGTCAAGGCAATTGAGATACTGGTTTTGGCCAGCTTGTGTTGCAGTTGTCTCAGTACTTTGCCATGGACAGACGAAGTCAACTAGAACTACTAATGTGGATATTTGTTCTGAGAGCCCTGTTCAACCGGGTGTATGAAAATGAGTTGGTCTTCAGTGTTCTGTGCATTCTGAACCCTGCCTGCCCAGCGCTGTGAGCCCATGATTCTGCACTGAACCATCATCAGATGCCTTGCAGGTCACATTGGTCAAGGTGATGGATCTATAGCTCTTTGTTGGTGATTCTATTTTGTATTTCCTGGGCTTTTTACACTGATCTCCTCAGTAGGCACAACTTCCCCTGGGTGAAATTGACAAGTTGTAGCGGAAATGGATATGATTTTTCAAGAAGATTTGATCCAGACCTGCGGTTTTGCTGGGTTTCAGAGATATAAGGGCTAACTGTAGCCAGTAAAGTATACAGTTTTGTTGCTAGTTTGCTTCTGCCTAGCAAGTCCACATTGGTGCAATCTTGACTTTTTTCATTACAGCCTTCTCAGGTCCAAGGCCGCTGACTGCAACATGGTACCTGTAGAGCGTGTTCATGATATCTTCCTGTCCTGTCAGTGTTTTTTGCAAGCCATGAGAGGCTTAGCCTTCTGAACTTGTCCATCATTAGAACTAGAGAAGAAACAGTGTACTTCAGCCCTTCCTTCCTTCTTTCTTCCTGAAGTTTATGTTGCTGATGAAAGCTGTGTAGGCTTTTCTCTTGCTGTCAGTATTGTTGTGGTGTTAAACAGTTTGTTGCTTATGCAGGATAGATAATATGGTCTCATAGTTGCTTTGTGCAGTAGCCTGGTCTTGCTTTGTCACAACTTCGATTTGGGTTAGACCCGGAGGAGATAGAAAATACGTGCACTTATTGATGCCTCATGTTAAGATCTATACTTACGAACTTTACCACATTGGACTCATTCACAAGCACATTTAGTGGTCGTGGTTATGATGTTCTTAGTTGATGCATCACTAATGTCTTTTATTACATCGTCCTGGATTACGCAGTCTGCATTTTTCTTATATTCCGGCCAGCTGGCTCATCTTTGTGTAGGTTGACATTGGGTGATACCATATGGAGACCATATCCACCAGGCCCCTTCATCACAGTTCAGCTGGTGCGCAGCCCCAGGTGCAAGGACACTGTCACTAGGTCTGGTATGTTTGTTTGGCCGGTGAAGGACAGGAAGGTGAGGTCATTTGGCAGGATTTCTAGCTGGCATGTTTATAAGATGTTGTCTGTGAGCTGGCCCTACTGTAATTCTCTCTTATTCCTAGCAAGTATGGTGGTGTGGCATGATGATGCTGGATGCAGCAGGAAGTTTGGGTCTGCTGTTAGTGTTGTCAAGTTCAGCAATGTTAATCTGCGTTTTCTTTCCTTAAGCTAATTTTGGTGGTTTGTAGCTTGTCGTCTTATGTAATTTCAGACTTCACTTTCTCATTTGGACTATTGTTTCAAACGTGATCTGTTTTGATCTTCATATAATGTATTTTATGTAGCTCGTTATGTTGAAGAATCGAGGGTTGTCAGTGAACCATCTGGTGTGTTCTCTTGATATTGTATACTTAATTTCCAATTTGTTGTAGAATTATGTCCTCCAGTATCCTAAGTAACAATGTGGGGACCTTTGTCAAGGCATGGGAAACGACCATTACTGTAGGTGTGTCTTCTGTTCCTTTCTTTGTTCCATTTGTCTCCACTGAGGGTTACAAAGTCATAAGCAACAAAAGTGTTCATCATCTGGTTGGTTGTCCAGGGCACATTATGAGGTGATTATCTTCTCTCCACAGAAATGGTTAAACTTTGAGACCTGAGGGTAACTTTATGTACCACAAGCTTCAACGTTAAAAAATACCACATTGTGCTCAAATTGCGTTTATATGTTTTTTGTTTCTCAAAATAAACATTAACTTTTGTCTCATACAGCATTAACAGATTAATTTTTATGAGTGAGGTGGAGTGTTTGCTGTGCGGTATGTACTGAGTCCTTATAGAAAACATACATTACTTTTTTAAAACTGATCAGCTGAACAACTAGTACCTTCTCAAGAAGTGCTGTGCACTGCGGAATTATTTATGGAGTGAACCCTCTTAGTGTGGGAAATCACCTGCTCTTCTGAACAATAAAGACCAATTATCTGTTTTGTTCCTTTGCAGGCTTATAAAAACTGCCCAAAATGGAAGGCAGAAGTAGACAATAACACCCGCACAGTGGAAGAGAAGCGCTTGTTTGAGCTGAGTCCCCAAATGCAAGCACTCTTGCAGAATGTGTCAGATAGACTGGGATTTAGCTACAGGCTCACATTTGGTAAGCTTTAGCATAACATGAAGTTAGCATTCGTGCATAACTGCTTTCAGTGCTGGAAACTGAGACATTTATTCCAGAATGAAGACATTCTTCAAATCCTGACTGATGAAAACTGTAAAGCAAAGTGAGGAGGGTCTGTGTAATTCTGAGTGTTTGTCTGTGGTGGATGTAGAAGGGGATGAAACAAGTAAAGAGGTCATGCATGGGTAAGCATTTGCTTACGCTCGTGTGCGCATGCATAGGACAATGAGCAAGCGAGCGAGAGAGAGAGAGAGAGAGAGAGAGACTGTGTGTGAGTGTGTGTGTGTTTTGTGCTTTTGTGTCTGCATAGGGCTTAAATGAGAAGGACATGAGCAGTAGTTGTAGGAGTACTCATAATTAAACCAAAGCCTTCAGTTTACATTGTAGATAAGAATGATAGAACAAACTTGAAGTGAAGTCATTTTGTAATACTCTGGTCAAAATGCTTGTGAAGATATTTTAAAAAAATATAACAAGCAACCAGTGTCTGGGATGGACATCAGCAAAGAATGCTGGGTGCAACTTATGTAGCATATTGTAACACTTCAAAGCATGCTTGGCAGCTATTTTTTTGCTCCCAAAGACAATTGTACTTCATTTCACAGAGCAGTGATCTCCGCATATCTTAACAAGGTAGGCAATGTACGTATAGCGGGGCCAACGTGAAGCAGGTTCAGCATGTGCAGCCCTGCACTGCTATTGGAAGGAATTGTTTCAGCGAGGTAATTTATACCTTCCTCAAGCAAACTTAACCATTTATCAAAAAGGAGCTTATTATTTGGGGATAAAAATTTTCAATAATTTACCCTTAGAGATTAAGAATGTTGCTGGTAACCCCAACAAATTTAAAATTTCTCTGAAAAAATTCTTACTTGCTTATTTATTTTACACAATTGAAGAGTACCTTAGTCAATCGTGAATTAAGAACTGTATCACAAGAATTTATTATAGCAGTATGTTGATTTAAGATTTCTGTCTGTGCATTGTGTAAGTACTCGTGAATTGTTTTTAAGTTCTGTCTAATTACATTATGTAGGTATTTCATTGATTGTATATTCTGAACTGTTCACATTTCCTTGTATAAACTTGATTTGTCTTATTTATGTATTATAATCACAAATCAATATCATATGTATCTTATTGTCGAGACTCATTTTGTACTATGCCTGTTGTTACCTAATGACAAATTCTATATCCACTCTGATGGATCTCTGGAAAACGAAATAAATTTAAAAATGTTCAAGGTCAACCCTGGGAAATAAGGGACGAACGGTTGGCGACATCAAGTACTTATAGATATTTTACATGGAAATCCAAAAAGCTTTTTGTACTCCTTGTGAGAGCCACAATTTAAAATTTGCATGGACAGATTGCAAAGCCTTTGGTTACAGAAGTTAAGTTTTTTAAAAATCTACAAAAGTATAGACCACATTTTCTGTATCAGTGTCTGGTTGGGACACTCAAAAAGGGTGAAATTCATCTCTCCAAAACCCCTAACAGAATCAGTGGGAATGTTGCACAGAAAGAGTACAAGCTATACAATTTAAAGTTGTGAACTGTCAAGCTGTTGTCGCTGAAATTAGAAATATGACATCTGATAACATAATTAAAAGGGAACAGCAACTGACCACATTTGAATTCATTGTAAGTCTAACTGTTTGGTATGATTTGTTATCAAAAATAAAATCGGTGAGCAAAATATTACAAAATCTCAACATGCATGTAGATTATGCTTTTCATCTGATAGAGGTTGTACTGTCTTCTGAAGAAAGGGAGCTTCCAGTCATACACTTTATATGGTCATATCTAAATAAATTGCATATCAATTAGATATAGAATCAGGTCATCGAAGCAAAAGAAGAAGGCTACTCCATTGTGAAGGACCAAATAGAAGAAAATTTTACAGTTAACTGTTTCTTAAACAGTAGCTGATACCACAAATATACGTTCCAAATGAAGTTACAGAGTATATGAGAAACACAGTGACATATTTGGGGTTTATATAGTATCAACAAATTACATATGTTGAGTAGAACTGTTATTAAAACTATGCTTTGATGATATGTTTCGGGCATTAATTGGAAATCTAGATGGAATGGATTTGTCTGAGAGTGAAAATGTTAAGAAATATTAATTATACTAGAGAACTGTAAAAGCCTACACATACCAATATGTATTGTCGGTAATAATATTTCTGCAATCGTGCCAGATATGACTAGAGCTTTAAAGATGTTGCCGACAGTGGCTTCGGCAGAATGATCTTCTTCAGCACGTAATTTAGTTACAAAACTATGTGCCTTTAATCAATGGTCAGTTGGTAGCGCGTTTCCTCACTATCATTGTTAGTAATCAAAAACGCAATTGCGAAAATATAAATTACACTACAATGTGCGAGCTGCTTTCCAAAGTTAAGTACATATTCTAAAACTGTGTATTTTTGCAGTTTATTTTGATGTACCGTAGCATTACTTTTGCATGTGATGTTAAAAAAATTATGTTTCTTCTTGTTCCTTCCTTGTTACTGTGTTTATGTCCAAGCCCCACAAAAATTTTGCACCTGGCCAAACAAATGTTCACACCATCACTGCATATGACGTAAACTGTGGTGCATTTGCGCAACCATTGTTTCGATGGAAAAACAAAAATGCGTTCCTCTTTTACTGTTGTCACACATATGTCTCTATCAGAAATGTAGTAAATACCAATAACATTGTTATCGAAGCACAACAGTGCTTTCTGGGTATTGCTGCACTACATATATTGCTGTCAAAGATGTGAAACATACTTTTGTCTTTGTGTATGTATGTGTGTGTGTGTTTTTATTGACATTAACAGCATGCCCCATTATAGAGTAATACTACATGTGTGTGTATGTGGGGATGTGTGTATGTGTGAGGGGTGTGTTTGTGTATGTATGTATGGACATAAGTACACATGTGCAAGCATGCATGGATGCATGCATACACATATATATACGCGCATGCTTGCATACATATGTGCGTAAGTAAATGTGTATGTATGCATGTGTGTGTGTGTGTGTTTATGTATATGTGTGTGTGTGTGTGTGTGTGTGTGTGTGTATGTATGTATGTTTATGTGTGTGTATGTGTACATATGTACACATGTGCAAGCATGCATGCATGCATGTATGCATATGTGCATGCTTGCATACATATGTATGTAAGTAAATGTGTATGTGTGCATGCATACAAGAGTGTGTGTGTGTGTGTGTGTGTGTGTGTGACAGTTACAGCATCTATGACTGCCACTTTTTAATTCTTAATGGAAGGATGTCAGTTTACCTATAAAATTTCTTATTTCTGAAAACTAAAGAAATGAAACTGTAGGGCATACAATCACAGTACATGCATATTTTGTATTGTAGTGCAACTGGATGA
>Ga0131853_10007954_pt1 | contig 19253 bp, 5 predicted proteins | sample TergutLab28metaG_FD_92764 | JGI IMG/M metagenome (GOLD analysis project Ga0131853, IMG submission 92764) | Labiotermes labralis P1 segment gut microbial communities from Petit-Saut dam, French Guiana - Lab288 P1 (version 2) (version 2) | ecosystem: Host-associated > Arthropoda: Insects >...
ACTCTACAGATTTGTCTCCGCCAGACTATTTTCTGTTCCCCAAGTTGAAAATGAAGTTAAAAGGACTCCACTATGCGGATGTTGCTGAGATCCAAGAAGCCGTAACAGATGAATTAAAGAAGGGCCAAATAGAGTAATTTTCGGCAGCTTTTCAGAAACTGCACGACCGTACAAAAGCATGTATATATGCCAATGGAGCTTATTTTGAATAAAAAAAAATTATGTCTTCGATTTAAAAAAAAATAAGTATTAAAACTTTTGGACCGCACTGTGTAAACGCCTGTTTCAAATTTTAATCTTAAAAAAACCGTAGCAGTAAGCATGCTCTAATGCAAAGTGTTTTGCAAGGAGAAGAAAGCCGCAGGATCTCTTAGGAAATTACAGTTTTTGCAAGTTAGAATAATTTCGTGCCGTGTTCACCAAGCCCAACACACAAACTTCGGGAGGTTTATACTGTAAAGTTGCTGATGGGTCAACTGGAACTTCTACTGTATAACATGCCAGATAACACTACTTGTCAAATTAACAAGGGTGTGTGTGTGTACAAATTAAACAGGCAGAGAAATTTAACTTTACAAACAATTCGCTTATATTACGTCACTCCCGCAGAGACGATAATCAAATAGTTTATCAAATCCCTCACATAAACAGAGAAGCCCGAGGGTCGACCATCCATGAAAACTGGAGGCTGTGAATTACGTCTCTGAGCAATCTCTATCATTGAAGTGTTCACGCAAAGGACTTTCTTAAAAATCTCTTACGCGGCACTTGGTTTGGATTGAGGAAACGCTCGCAGCGCCTTCTTCCTTCTCTCTCAGAAAATGATGACGTGCAAGTGACGAATAAAAGTGACACAAGCAACACTGGGCCCTTACCGCTGACAAACTGCACTGTAAAACCCGAAAAAACTAAACCATAAAGTTAACATTCCGTCTGGCTAATTGGTCGTTACAACTCTCGCTAGTGAAGCAATAAAATGATGTAAAATACAGTTGACACTTTTCGACAACACCAGAATAACGGTCTAGAAAAAGAAGCCATCAATATATTGTCAACCCCACCACAGGTGTTCTGCAATAATAATTACAGATGATGTCAGTATCTTTTTCGTTATCATGATTAGTTTATCTTCTTATTTCCTTAGCAATTCACAATCAAATCAACACCGAGCAGGTTGAGTCGAGTTTCAAATTTTGTGACACGTATTCATAAGATTCCCGTTCGAATCCGATCTGTACACAAGTTATTATAAAGTTTCTCGTAGTTTTCTTTAGTCCATAAAAAAATTCAGGGATAACATTTCTACTGGGTCACGACTGCTCCCTTCCCCATCACTTCCAATTCAATATTCATAAACCATTTAAACATTTGACATTATGTTTTGGAGATACTGACAGTGCAGTTAAACAAACCACAGTTAAGTACCGAAACCGCCGTTCAAATGGACACTAAATGACCTATCAATTTGAATCATCCTTTATTAAATACGCAGGACAAATGAAACGTATTTGAAGACAGCGACCATAACAGACAATTAAAAAAATAATAGTCAGGTTCTTGGAGCCCCCATTCTTAGAAAACGTATTTTTTTTCGGCAAGTCAAGAACTCTGCATTATAGAACTCAGGTAGATAAATTTTTGACAATGAGTTCTTACAGATGCGAAATTTGGAAGCCCAATTTATGAATTTACTTGATGCGTCCATAAAATGGGATGGGGCTGATTGTCATTGGCCCTCACTTCTTTTTATCGTCTCTGTACCAACAGACTACATTACTTATTTACAGAAATCCATATCTGAGGCGATAACGTAAATGACCAAAATAATAGTAGGAAGGAAGGAGGACGAGAGGGAGAAGGTAAAGTTTGGAGATTAGATAAGAACTGATTTCATTCTATTAAGTTTACGAATATGATAGGATAGTGAATTTTTCGCGATAAGCAAATATCAGATTGTCAATATCAGTTTCGCTGAGAAAGAGATGACTATCTACTTCCAGAGTCTAAGGACAATCATATCCCAACAAAACAAATACATTGAACATATTCTGCTCTAAACGTATAAAAATTACTTAAAAGTATGCTCAAAATTATCGTCAAATTAAGAAACATGACCTCATTTAATACAGACCGACTATGTATTATTCTGAATTGTGATAAGAATGTACTGTTTACAATACATGTAATGTGATTAAATGAAGGAAAATTACGAAATAGGTGACCAAGATATTGATGAAAGTATTATATTATATTATTTTTCAGTTGAGTCCAGTTGTTTCAGACGCAAAGAAAATCAGTTTTGACTATTTATAAATTAGAGGCTTTAGTTTATGCACATTCACCCCGCTTACACTAATGAGATTAACAAATTTCATTTACGTCCGTCGTGCAAATTCTGACATCAAATATACGGACAGGCAGATGTATAAAAATATTTAACTTCCCAGTTGTGAGTTTATTTTGTGCATTTTGTTCATAGACACACAAGAACATGCAAACTCCTATTAGTTTTTAAATAAGATTGTGTCTAGGATAATTATATAATAATTTTATTCATGGTAGGTACTCTCATTATGTACTTAAACTTTCTCTGAGCTGAGGAAATAGGAAGAAGTGGAGTTAAATCCATATTTTTATGTGGTCTAGAACCCGAGGCCTTCCACACGAACCCAGTTCCTTCCCACGATCTACTCATAAGAACACAGAAACGCAAGGAGGGACCACATCATGGTATATTTACCTCAAATGTCGCTAAAATTATGGTGACTGCAACAGTTATTCTGTTACCAAACACTCGAGTTCACTAACGTGAACTGAGGGCTGCAGGGTTGAGGGGAGGGAGGAATCTTTGTCCCTGCAGACGAATTATATCAAGTTATTGTCCATTCCAGCGAGTGAGTACCATTCCCTAGAGGGAAGAGTTCATCTCTCTGTTACACAACTAGGAATTAAATTTATGTCATTGTCTTGGTGGTGAGAACAAGTCAAGAAAGAGGGTGCACAACGGCAGGATGAAGAATGGGGAAAGGAAGGTCACAGAATAACCAGGTGGCACAAGAGGCTGGAAATGCGCACAGCATGGGCTTCCCTCTTAGACACAAAGCATTACTGACTCATGTGGGCTTTAAAGCATTAGCTATAGGTCCTGAAAACCATGAGATGATGTCATATGTGGAAGTAGAAGACCGTAGCTATACATGTACTATGTAATGCATTTAAGATAGGTTTAAATACCTAAGATATCATGAATGCTAGGAAAGAGCAAATATGAACCGTAAGACTATTGATTATTGACTATTTTAAAGTAAAAAACAGGAAGAATTCTGAAACACAATTACAAAATTCCTTTTTTATGTTTTCCATCCCCAAGTGTTCAACACACATATAAATATAAAATGATGTGTGAGTCAAATACAAAAAACTTTATTATGTTCATTATTGTACTAGGGTAACATGTTTCGATTCTTATAGAATCATTTTCAGGCCCTTCTTAGAATACAGATCCTTACTTCGCAATGTATAAAATGCGTTTGGGATCCCACAGGGCATTTTAAACATTGCTAAGTAAGGATCTGTACTCTTGGAAGGGCCTGAGGCTGATTCTATAAGAATCGAAACATGTTGCCCTAATACAATAATAAACACAATAAAGTTTTGCTGTGTTTGACTGATACATCATTGTATATTTATATACAAAATTCCTGCCAAAATAATTTTACGCATCCGTGTGATACGCTTAAATTGGTTTAAATATTATTTCGAACACCTACTTTGAAACAACTCGAGTCTCTGTTATGTGTTTAGACTGTAAGGCGCAGTACCGCACCGTAAAACAAGTCGTAAAATTATGACATTGAACTTACTTGCATAAGTAAATTGAAATATAAAACGAAAGAAATAAAACAATAGTAAGCAATTTCAACAATATATATTATTTCATATTTCTTCATTTACACCTTTCACTTTGTTTGGGAGGTCTTGCTTACGGACTGCCATGACAGAAGTGATGTTAGTTAGTTCTGCTTTTGCACCTTCGTAGTTTATTTGACGATGCCGTCAGTTACTCAGAATATACAGCGTATGACGTCACGACGAACAATGCCTGACGAATATGACAGGATGTGGAAGTGACCGTCGTGTAATGCGGTACTGGAGTAAAATGTCATGGGAATATTGCTACCCACATTCCTTACCTCGGCACTAAATACAGGTAAGCTGTTAGCTACACGCCTCGGCCACTTGAACCCCGGGAAAATTTCCCCTGATAACAATTGAATAGCAGGCTGCTTGGCTCACAGAACCAGTCTGACAGTTTTGGAGAAAGGATAAATCTCTTAGCTCTGCCGGAAATAGAAGGATTCGTGGGTCGTCCACGCGGTAGCCTGGTTAGTCGCTATACCGATTGCGATTCTTTTACTCCAAAGCCGAAATTTGTCTGAAAATACTGAAAAAAAAACATAAAATTCCCCAGTCTGGAGAGTTTATGATTCGGCCAAGGATCGAGAAAGGTAACTCCCGAATACAAGCCTAGAGTGTGACAGCCATACTAACATCTAGAGAAGCACTAAAACTCCGACTCGACACCCTGAACAAAATACGTTATCGAGCACTCACATCCCCTTTCATTAGTACATATACACTTGTTAACACTAACAGACTGACACACTAAGTTTAATATATGGCCTAGGGGTGTCTCAGAAATTGGAGCGTTGGAGCCCTCAAACGATCAGGATGATGTGGCTTTAGTTCTTACTGACGACCCCAGTAGGTCAGTAGAAAGGTCAGGTCACGATGGCAGCGGCTCCAATTCCATAGGGGATCGGGGAACTATTGTGATGCTTCGAGTGATTTAAAACGATAGAGGATTACGAAGAATTCAACGGCATTCTGCTATGCTAGTCAGGCTCTTGTCGTAAGTTTAGATGTTCTATACCCTCTCCGCTCTGCCACCTTATGGCATTTGTCTGTTGCCTATACACCGAGACGGAATTACATTTCCTGCTCCTAAATGCTTTTACCTTCCCACTGTGCTTGAATTCAGAAAAGAAGCAAGGATTCTAGTTTGTTTCCAAGACGGATTACTATGATTGTTTTATGAACATTACAGTGATTGTACGAACATACTTATAAGAAGATTCGTAAAAACTTCTGAATAACAAATGTTAAGCAAAGAATTTCACAGAGTTCTCTACGTCAAAACAGCCCACTGGGAGCAAACACAACTGGGTTTGAATCGCACTCGGGAGATACACAAGTATGTAGTTTTGCGTTTGTTTTTTTGTTTGTGCGATCTTGTGTAGTAAATCAAGAACTGGCTACAGACCGTCTTCTTAGTCCATGGAGTCCTTTGAAATATCCCTAAACTTCCAACTTCAGCCGTTAATTTTGATCCCGTAAAGTCCTGACAAACATGCAAAGTTTGAAGAAAAATGGTCAGGAGCAAATCCAATTTTGGCCTTCCGGGTTTGTGCATCACGTAGGAAGATCCTTTCGTTCCGATGTTGCGGATAAACTTGTGACTCCAGCTTTAGGTTGACTGGGTTCCGATTAGGTCTATGCTTAAACAGGCGGAGCCTTACTCCGAAACGTAGGGAGAAACGATGGTCCTACAACGTGCAAAAACACAGACGAAAAAAATCCAAGATTATTTTGAAATACTGATAGAAAGTTCCAACGTACACACAGGTGGCACATAGAATAAGAATGCATGTGACAGGAACAGTGTTATCATATAGTGTAGATCAACATAATGCACCCATGTTAAATTTAATTTCATTTTCACACTATCTTCTACATGCACATGTTTCGAACCGAGGGTTCATTTTCTGGAAGACAGACGTAACCAGTACAGGTGCGGTATACTAGATGTCTACATGTACGGTACACTCTGGTTCATCAAAGTATGGTTTTGCACCGGGAGCAGTATTCCTGTGGGTGGAAAAGCGTGTTCGGTACCGAACACGTTGTGATGTATCTGTTCGGATATTGCCTCTGTAATGACATTTGCTTTGTTATGAACAAAGCAAAACTAAAGAAAGTTGGATAAATACGGATACTATAAACATGTCATTCCTCTTATTACAAAATATTTTGTTTTAACTGAAGAATAAAAAACCAACTAGATGCCATTTATTGTTTTATTGTACTTCTTATAGGCTCAACATGTTTCGGGCATTACTATGCCCGAAACATGTTGAGTCTATAAGAGGTACAATAAAATATCAAGTGGCATCTAGTTGGTTTTTTTTCATTTATCACAATGATGCACGGTCCGATAAACATCACACTTTATTTCATCCAAAATCCTAGTAACAGGTGTAAAATATATATGGTTCTATTGCCGATTGTGGCCCTGTTGTTAGAATTGGAAGGCCACATAACGTATGTGTGTTTTTAGGATTAGTAAAGAATGACATCTTAGAATTGTATTTTAATAGGACATTTCCTTTAAAACAGCGCGCATCAAAGGAGTCTGAACACAGTAAAGAATTTTTGTCTTTCGCGTGAGATGATGTCCAAATACCCTGGTAACACGTATGAGCATTACTGCAAATACGTTTTATATGAATTGGTCGATTTTAACAAAACCTGAAATTCATCGACAGTTTTTTCGGAATATTCATTAATACCAATTATATTTTATAAACTTCGGCCCGGAATTCTTCAACTTGTTGTATCTTACGTATATTGATGGAAGGACTGGCAGATTTGTATAGCTGGTCGACAGGGATGCGAACTCACTTGAAGAAAATTTTCCAGCTGGCTAAATACTTCTAAATGAAGAATAAACAAAGAAATATATATACATATATATATGCGAGATAAACGTATGTCAATAACGCAGGTTCTATGTAAAATAACAGTAAGAAAAAGTAATCACACATTGTGAAGATAAAGTGCCAAAAGAAAGGCACAATTACAAACGCTTACAACAAATGTAAGAGCGGGGCAAAGAAGATGTTGGGAAGAGCTTTGTGAGGCCGGTATGGGTAAAAGGTTGCCTAATGAGTGAAGAAGAGGACAAAAAAACTAATTTGATATTTCTATTCAAGTCGCGTTCCAAAACAAAGCAAAATACACCAATTAGCTCTACATCTCTTTTATTTTCCGCCTTTTCCCTCAGGCACACAGCACTGACCCGTCACTGTACCGCTCCTTACGTTTCCTTCGATCCAGCACAATACTGCCCACGCAAGGACGAAATTTGCTACCGATCAGGTTAAGGAAATATTATAGAATAAAAAGACTACAAACTTATGCCCTTATGTATATTAACTGGCAGGTTAACCTGGTCGTGAAGCTCTATTTGCATTTAGAAGTTCATACAGGAATTTCTCTCGGCTTACATTTTCATACTTCCGTTTATTGAATGGTCTCAGCGTCTCCAAGAGAATTTCGAAGTATCGCTTTCCAATAGACCAGGTCTCTTTGCTTCTAAACACTTATCAGCTCATCATTCATGATCAGCTTTACTTGTTCGAAGGTCTATAAGCCTACTTCTAATCTACGATGTTCAAACGGCGCCTTTAAACGACGAGATAAGTAAATGACTACGTAGTACGGGCACACGCATAACTAGTCGGGAGTTGACACTAGGTGAATCTTGGAAGCCACTGGATGTCTTAAAGAGAAAGCATAGAGGCTTCATCTACCACGCCCGGTTAAGGTAGAGCTGGTGATGAATTACTAATTAGTGGAAAGACAGACAAGAATCATGGCACTGTTCCAGGGTTTGCTTCATTGAAAGGAACAGAACATCCGATCAAATGAGCAGCTCACTGAGACGAGGTAATGATTCGTGTTCGAGATTTACTTCAACTTACCTTCGTCTGTGCATTGCTTCTGTGATTGCTATTATCTCTTCCATCTTTGCTATTAATATTGCTACTAGCGTACATCAGGAACCGGCGCTGAGCAGTCAGTACATTCACGAGGGTACCTCTGTACAATCGAGGTGTCGTGATTCGATTGCCGGAAAGTTGAAAGAAAGAAAGAGAGAAAGAAAGAAAAAAAGGAAGAAAGAAAATGGACAACGCGACGTTCCCAAACCGTATCGAAGTTCTTTGTTTGGATTTAACAAGAAAAATGACTGTTGTCTACGTCAATAAACACTGCACTTCTAATTGTTCCCTCAGCCACAGTGTCGTGCCGCAGTAAAACAGCAAGGCTTTCTAAATCCCTACCAATACTCCAGTCTGGCTTTTTATCGAGCAGTTATTTCCTACAGCAGACAAACCCCCATGGTCTGGGCATCCTCGGTATACATTCTACGTACACAAACTACGCTCCTTTTTGATTCCACCTAGGGGTTTGTGCCGCACAGAAAACAGCGCGATCTCTCATTACCCTAACAACGGCCGTGGCGTGGTTCCATTAAAGGATAAGCGCTTTCCCTAATTGGCGCAATGACGAGAGCAGAAATATGTCCTGGATTATCTCTCCAAGAGGCATATTTATTTAAGTATGTCATATTTCTATGCCACTTTATTTTGGAGGAAGTGACGAGAGACGAAGGAAAATGTACTTGATAAATATTTTCAGAGGGTTCCTGTTATTGCCAGATGTCAGGCTGCTTCGTCTAAATGCACGTCTACATGTTTATTCTGAAACTGAATGCATATTGGCACTTTGCGTTTACTAAAAGAGCAAAGAATAAATAAAAATGAGAAAGGAACGAGAAACGAATCAATAATACTAATGTGAAGAATGATATAGGTGTAGAAATGAATTGAGTGAAAGAAAGAAAGTTAGCAAGTCCCTAGCGTCATATCATAAGAAGGCACGTTGTTGGTAATTACAGGCTATAAGGGAAGTGAAGGGAAGGAAGGATTGATACAGCAGCAGTAAACAGCTTCAGCAGGTAGATGGAACGCCGTAGCAGTGCGGCAACGTCTTTGACAGCTGCGTGTTTCGTGTAGCCTATACGTTACCTCCGGCAAATTTAGTAACATATGGATTCATCAAAATACTTTGGTAGCTGCTTTGAGATCAAAACTTGTAAAAAGTAGTATTTGTAGCGTTGCTCTTTATGGATCAGAAATATGGACCGTAGGAAAAAATGAAGAGGGGGTCACAAATGCATTTGAAACATGATGCTGGAGAAGAATACTAAAGAAAAACGGACAGGTAGAATAACGAATGATGAAGTTTTCAAAGGACGAGAGAAAAAGATTGTTTTTAAGAATCTTAAAAAAATAGACTCCACTAATTAAGGGGGCATATAATTCGGCATAATGAGTTTGTAGTAATCATCACTGAAGGAGCAATATCCGGAAAAAAGGATAGGAAAACCTCGACTAGAATACTTAAAGCAAGTCGCCAGAAACACAGCAGCTGACAGTTATACAGCAATGGAAAGAATGGCTTTCAACAATTCAAGATGGAAAGCTGCCAACGGATCAGAAGATTGAATGATAAGAAGAAGAAGAAGATACAATACCTTGCAGGCGTATGTTTTAGCATGGTTCTAGCAGTTATCAACAGCGAGCAGCAGGTCCGTGTGCGAGCATTTCATTTGATTTTATGCTCCCCCCCCCCCTCCACTCTTCTCTGCTTGCAAACGGAGATTGTAAACGCATCCTTTGTACATTTAACTGGCGCCTTCGGTGGATAGGTATAAATTACACACCGATTTTCATTCTCAAGCAGGCTATGCAATAAGTTGAAATAATTTACACATTTATTCACATAGGCTGAATATAGGATTGGCGCCTTTCATGTTACTAAATTAAGTACGTGTGCGTATACGCGCAGGCGTAAACATTCTAGAGGTAGGGAGATTCTGTTACAGTACTATCGGCAGTAGGATTGCTCGGTTGTCTTCGCTGGTCGTCAAAACATTTTTTGCACCTATAATTATTAAAGAATTTACGTGGCTTCAGATAAGCTAAAACAAGCAAACAGGTCTTCAAGTAAAGTGTTCATTCCGTTTGTCCAATTTTCACCAGAAATGAAATGTACAAACTAATTTTACTAAAAGTTTCTGAATGTAAATTTTACAAAAATCCATTCAGCGCTATCAATTCCTCTTATTCGCAAAGCAGGACAGGCGGTCAGGTGTACAGAGGTAGGCAGAAGCAACACTAATGGTTGCGTAAAATATGCATTTCTTATTTAATAGAACGAATATTTACTGTAACTTAAAAACAATGTAACGTCTTTTAAAATAAAATAGAGGAAAACCTAAGAACGTCATATTGGTCGGCAGTAAACGGTTTTCCGTCTGATACTTGCATAAGGTTCATCACAAACATGCTACCAAATTTTGGCCAACCTATTTGAGTCAATATATTCACATTGTTTCTACACCCAGGTAAACACAAGTGACCACTGTACACACGAATATGTTTATTTGACCACTACATACCACTTATTCTACCATATCAACTGCCCTTACACACATGTTTAGACTATCAGACTGACATATATTTTTTTGTATTATAGGTAAATTTAATAACCTCTGAACAAGACATATAATGAAGACAACCTTGTTCTAAATTCATGTTTTAATGGATTTTATGGCACAAAATAGTGTGATTTTGGATCATTCGAGGTAAAGTTCAAAGTAGGTACGAGTGTATAAGAGACTGCCGAGCGTCTCAAAATACTCCAACAGCTATTAGTTCGAGTCTCAGAACAGAACAACAATCCAATATTTTCTTCAGTGTAACTGGAAGTCAGTATAGAAACCTGTTTCGTTTCGCTACAGAGTAATGAACCGAGGAACACAGGTGTCGCTTTTATAGGAAATTCCATAAAATAAAACCATTCCGCTGCTATTAGACAGAGTGGAGTGTCACAACTCCTTTATGTAACAAACGACGTCTTACGCCCAAAGCGTCGCTTCAAATGCCCTTGTCACAGACAGAGCAGACTTCTGTTATCTCTGGAAAGGAATCATGGTAGCAAGAAGGACACATGTCTTCAAAGGCTAAATGTAATTTGTCATTCGATTTCTGTTGTTAAATACGTTTCGGGTTTAGCACATGCAAAATATTTTTACGAAATACGTAGTGGCTTCGAGAAGTTCCCTAAATCCTCTGCCGCTTTTGGGATGCAATCAGAAAGAAACGCCTTGAAAAATGGAGAACAAACTGTTTGTCTCTCATTCACGACAATGCTCCAGCACACCAGTCGGTTTTTGTCAAGGATTTCTTAGCAAATGGCAGTGTGAAAACATCGGAGCATTCCCAAAACTCTCCTGACCTGGTTCCAGCTCATTTTTATCTGTTCCCAACTCTGAAATCAGCATTGAAGGGATGGAGTTATTATGACGCTACCGACATAATTACGAATGCGATAGAGGAGCTGAAAAGCCTTTCACAAAATGGTTTACAGAAATGTTTTCAACACCTTTACACTCTTCGTAAGAAGTGTATATCTGCTCATTGCTTTGAAGGAAACGTGTCTTAAATAATTTACTGTTTGGAATTCCTCAGAAATAAAGTGATTCCGGGAATATATTGAAGCTACCACATATTAGTCACTGCATTGATTTCTACATTTTAAAGGAAGTTAAACATAAATTTAAATAATATTTGTGTTAGTATTTAAAGATAGCTTCCTTATTTACTGTGTCCGAAATTCGGTCCGCAAGCTGTGGGGTACAGAAGGCAATTTGACCCTGTCGAGAATCGAGGCAAGATTCCCCTGAATTCCAGACCGTGGACCAGATACCTCGCCTTTTACGCTATCCCGGCTCATGGTGGTAGCAGTACTAGTAACAGTAGTATTGTGCTAATAGTAGTAACGGCATAAAAATAGAATCAGAATGAGCATAAGTAGGAACATTAGCTGCAAAGTAGAATTCTTATTTAGACAAGACGTAACATAATAGATATAAAAGGGTGGTAGTATTAGTTACAGCATTCGTAGTAGCTCTAGCAATAGAAATGGTCAAATATTGTTTCATACTCCTGTGATATTCATGTCAGAACACAGCTCTTACATACGTCTTCCAACACATGATATTACCGTACCCCACCCAAAAATCTCGCTGTGATCCTACTGTGGATATAATTCGCTGTTCCGCTGCAGGTAGTCAGGCATACAAACACTGTCACTGCAGACTGCTATGAGCTCTGTATGATGGACTGCTCAGACACTGGTCGCATAACAATCTGCTGATCGATGTCACGAGGGAAGACTGCCCAAAATACCGGAGGTGGGGCAGGAGGTCTTTGTTCTTCTGAGCAGGAACAGACTTAAAGAAAGAGCACGTGGTTATATAGGGGAGGTGAAGGGTGAGTTTTAGACGTGACTGGGACTAAACTCTTCTTATTATGGGGGTAACATATGGGGTGTGTGTGTTCATGTTCAGTGGTGTGTTGTGTTGCGTACACAAATGTTGAGAGTATAAGGTAACTGGCAGAATTGAGCCCGTCACAATTTACATTGTATTGCTACTTATTCCTACTGGATAGTATCCTCGAATTTCTGAAGTGAAACCCATAACTTGAAAGTTTCACAAACCACTGTTAAAAGACGTCACAAATTAAATGTCTTGGATCGCTGTAAGTAAAGTCTGCAGCAAAAGGCAAAAGAAATTATGCTCCTATTTCAGCATCCTGAAATTTTATCTCCAACTATCATACTATAAAGAATTTCATCTACTGATATGAAGCCATTTCATTTTCTGATTTCTCACAAACGTTTATAAATGAATAGAATTAATATTCCGACTTAATTTGGGTACGACAAGAGGACGTGGGCCGGGTCAGCGCAGTCGGTATAGCGACTGTCTACGGGCTGGACGGTACGGGGATCGATTTCCAGCAGGTGCGAGAATTTCCGCACCCGTCCAGACCAGCCCTGGGGCCCACTCAACCTGCTACACAATGGCCACCGGGTCTCGTTTCCGTGGCAAAGAGACCGGGGCGTGGCGCTGACCACCCACACCATCTAGCGCTGAGGTTAAAGAAGAATAAGGCTGCACCTCTACTCTCCCTCTAGGTCATCTTGGCCTCTTCTAGGGTGGAATTTACCTTTACCTTTACTGCAAGTGAACACTTTACTGTTCTTGTTAGATTAGAAAACATGAAGGTTTATTACTTCTGGATACGGAAAACACAGGAATAAAGAAGGAAAATGCCTGTTAATATTTCACTGGGAAACCTCAACGGAAGGTATCGTGTGGCTTGGCTTCATCTGGTCTGGAATGGAATCGGGCTGAGGACTTTTGTAGACACAGAGATTAAGTTTGGGTTTTATGGCAGAGGAATTTTTTTTTTGAATAGGCGAGCAACTATTCGCTTTTTAGATAAATTTTACACTCTTCGAGTTTTCATTGTATTTATATCAGTGTCATACACATTATTATTATTATTATTATTACATCGTGTGTTTTCACGACATTCTGATGCTAGTATCGGTCTATAGCAAGACACTGCACGGTGGCTGTATGCTGACCGTTAAGTACCTTCGAACTACTGCACATGTATTGAATATAGCAGATACGCTATACGTACGAGGATGAAGGCAGAGATTGTCTAGTCGAGAAAGACTTTGGTATAATTCCCGCAACTGATATTACAGCCTGAAAAACGGACACTGCTCTCTGCTTCCCTGTAACTCGTAATTCGACCATGAGATGTTCGTACCGGTTACACTTTTCGAACCATGTTATACAAGCTGTGTTGTTTGGAACAACAATTTAAATCAAGTAACTATGTACGTATTATTATTATTATTGTGCTGCCACTATTACCACCACTACTACCACCGCCGCTACTCCTATAAATATACACGTACTACTACCACCACCACCACCACCACCACTACTACTACTACTGAAATTCTGTACTCATTGTAGGGCCCAAAACCCATATGTACCGCTCAACCCCCAACAGTAGCACGGTCCCTGCACTCTTCACGTGACAGACACAGCTGTTCACCCGGTTGTATCCAACTTACTCTATCTTCAGTTGTAGCGGAATTTCGCCACTGTGAAAGCAGCCAAGCAACAGTACAGAATTTTTTTTCCGCATGTCATGATTCAAGGCATCTGAAGTGTTTTAATGTAGAAAAATAAGTCTTAATTTCAAGTATATAATTTTTAATTCATATAAATATTTTTCAAGGAAACTGTATGCATTTTAAAGGAACGAGCCCAGTGCTGCACTGATACTCGTACAAGATATTGCCCAGTACATATATTCATTACGAAGTCGGCTTACGTTTCAAAATTCACAGGCTGCACCCAATTTTTTGGTAACAACAAACCCTGAGGGATACACAAGGCAGATATATTTACGATGAACAGCAGTGAGGCAGGGACGCCGACGAAAGCCAGTGCATGTGCCGTATCTCAAATCACTCGATTTGTCATGATGGTTTTTGGGCTTATAGACCACTGAGCACTGATATTCCTAAAGCTCTGTTATATAACTTCGTAAGGGTAAACGGCGGTGGAGCGGGGGGTGGGGTGGTGGGGTGGGCGGGGTTGGGTTGCAGCGGTGCCTCTTGGTCGCGTAACGTCATTAATGTTAGCAAAGCCAGCAGAGCCACCTAGCATTCGTGACGTCGTATTAACTACGTCTCCACACACCCCCGCCCCCCATGAACATGGTTTCAGAACCCAACCCAGCTCTTGACTCTTAACACTCATCCAACCCTCATCAAGGGTTGATTACACTATCGTTACTCTGCCTAGGATGACAAGGAGGGTTAGTGGAAATAACAAGGGTGTATTTATCATGTCTCAAAGGGGTGGAAAAGTGGACGTTTCCTTCCTTTTCGGTTATATTCATTTTGTACGTCTTCCATATTACTTTCTGCGAACAAAATGGCTGAAACATTTGGATACAATCTTTACGTCAGCATTCTTAACGTTACTGCATAGCAATAAGGAACGTATGTGCTGGCGTTCGAAAGAGCGAAATTACAACACGTGTAACTGCGACAGCAGAGCCGGCGTAACAACATAAATTATCTTTATGACTGAATATTTCATTATGCAGAACTGTATCGTGGAACCCACTTTCGGAGCTTCGCGCTTCACCCACCAAAGACACATTTCTAAATTCGCACTGCACTTACACATTGTCGTCTACACTTTACACATGTCCAATATGCGCAGTCGTTTATACAAATTCTGAACAGATATTAAACTTCTCATTCCTGTAGATGGCACAATAAATCTTCCAAATGGGAGACTGAGTTATAAAAAAAAACACTCATGAATTCAGTGGGAGTCAATAATAAATGTTAACTTGAAAGTTTTTACTGCTGATGCATGCTGCACACTACCAGCATGTCGCTTCATATTAAGCGCTGCTCTACTCTACAGCAAGTAACGAACGACGATAGGCGTTATTATGAACAGGAGCGGTTGGTCGCAGCGGGACCCATTAGTTGGCCCTCACACTGTCACACTGATGTGAGTGGACATGCAAGTACAGACTTGTTTTACTGACATCAGAATATTGACTAGTATTGGCACAGTGTCTGGAAGCACAATAACGATACACCTGATCCTGTGCCTAATTAAAAGCCATATCGTGAAAGCATAAAAAGGAATGGACGTGTAGCTGTATGCATTCCTAATCTCGTGGATATGAAGTTCAGATCATGAACTTAAAACTTCACCCTCAGGAAAAACTTCCCAGTACTAACTGAGTAGTGTGAGTGTGCTCCAGAAAGAGTCCCGACTGCCCTGTTGTCAGGCTTGTAGCTTAATTTTTTATGAACAATATTATGGTTCTTACTGAGAATGATCACTGAATTAACAAGGCGTCAGTTATTGCAACCCACTTGCAATATGAGACAGTCCTTAGCCCGACCTACTTCCCGATGTCGTACGACGGAATCGAGATTGTTGGAAAGAGGGGTCTGTTCACGTGCCGAATTGCACACCTTTTCTTGTTACAGAGGCTGAAAGGAAGAATGTCAGGCGACGCGCGTGATTTCAACAACACGGAGACGCGAGCTGTTACCAAGTTTTTTTTCCCCTGCATGGCAAGGTGCCGAAGGAAATTCACGCCATCTTGACAGAAACATTTGGGGAACATTCACCATCGTATGCCACCGTCAAAAACTGGGTAGCCCAGTTTAAACGTGGTGATTTTCCACCTGTGATGCGCCTCGTCCTGGACGACCCAAAACAGTGACCACAACAGAGATTATGGATCAAATTCACGAGTTAAACTTGTACGACCGCCGGATTTCGGTTAAATTAATAGCCGAGCAACTGGAAATCTCACACGAGCGGGTTGGGTCCATCATTCATGAAGATTTGGACATGCGGAAGCTCTCCGCGAAGTGGGTCCCGAAATGCCTGACCGCGGATAAGAAACGTCATCTGTGCCAGTCGTCTGAGCAACTTTTGGAATTTTTTCGGCGCGAACCAAATGATTTCCTTTCCTCGATTGGTGGCCATGGACGAAACCTGGTTGTATCGCTATGGCCCAGAGACAAAGCAACAATCAATGGATGGCGGCATAGCGACTCACCTCGCCCCAAAAAGTTCTGAGTGCAAAAACCCGTTGGAAAAGTCCTCGCCTTGATTTTTTTGGGATCAAGAAGACATCCTCCTCATTTATTATCTTCCAAAGGGCCAAACCATCAACGCAGAGTATTACTCATCTCTGCTGGTGCAATTGAAGGGCATTTTGAAGGAAAAACGCCGCGGGAAGGTCACCAAGGGGGTCTTGTTCTTGCACGACAATGCCCCGGCTCACCGGGCACTTGCAACCCAGAAGAAACTGGACTACCTGGGCTTCCAATGTCTTGATCACTCACCCTATTCTCCGAATCTGGCCCGTCGGACCTGTTCGCTGGACTGAAAAAAACAATTGAAAGTTCGCCATTTTTCGTCCGACGCGGAGGTCATTGCTGCCGCGGAGATCTGTTTGGACGGACAAACTTCTGAATTTTTTTGAGTGGTTTGCAAAAGTTAGCGCAACGGGCTAAGAAGTTTATTGAGTTTCGTGGGGGGTATGTTGAATAAATCCCGAGTTTCATCGCTGTATCTTGTTTCCTTCCTAGTCGGGCTAAGGACTTATCAGCACCCCCTCGTAATATTCGGTTGCATTAACTAAGGATTTACATAAAATGCGTTAGAGTGGTTTATTCAATGTTAGGGTATATACGATTAATCTTTTGAGGCCGGAATTATTTTTTTTAATTTTAGCACACGCCGTATATAAAATGTGAAAAATACAGGAACCAAACAAGTTAGAATTATGAAACAAACTGCATTTTGAAGAGAAAAAACAGAGAGTATACACCATGTTTAAAATATTCGGTACCTATATTTGTTGAATAAATATACAAAATGCAACTTTGGAGGTTAGCGGTTCGGTACGTCAACTATAGTTGACGTTAGGCGTCTAAAGTTTAACAAATATGTTTTTTTTGCGACTCCAGATGCGTTGGCTAATCCTCATGTAATGAAGACCCCCTATTAAAAGGTTCACACACACACACCAAATGTAATTTAACAATCCGGAGCTTAGTCTATGAACATACCGACCATCACACACTGTGAGAAAAACTGTGGGGTGTATGAATCCCATACGTAATAAGCTCACACTTACCGACATCTGAAGAACCTCCCCATGTGCCTTGCTGAGCCTGCCTCGCCAGTTTGTTGATGGCCTCCACATAGAGACGTGATGCTGCAGCAGCACCTGTGGGAAAAAGAGATATGCCGTAATTTCTGATGAAGGCGATGTGGCACACTGATTGAGGCTACTCGTGTAGGTATTGTCAATAGAACCGGCTGTTTAAAACCAAAAGGTTTCGAAAATTTGCATTACATTCACCCTTGCCTGAACAAAATTCTAATCTGTTGCGTTCGAAGTTAGTGCAACTGTCACACGACAGTTTGAAGCAGGATCTTGCCAGACAGGCAGCAGAAGTGATGACGACTTAGCCGCTAAGGTTGCTGACAAATGCAGTTCTTAGAGTCGGCTAGAGAGGGAAAGTACGTCTAACGTGACATTGAGTCGCGTTCGTGCAACCATTGTTACAGTGGAAAAGCAATAAGTATTACAAATTCTAAGAGTGTGTCTGTAGCCTTAGGTATCCATCATGCAATGCGCATGCACCATAATGTCATCTGTGGCCTGTCCGGCTCCACAGTATTTCTTCGTATCATCTCATAAATGGCACGATTTTCGAAAAAAAATTACTGAACATAAAATACATGTTTTAATTTTCTCTACAACTTTTATCTGAAAGTTTCTCATTCTAAGAACAACTGAGTGAGATATGATCAAAAATGTATATTGGTCTTCATTTAAAGTATTCTTTTTTCTTGTCAGACTTTAATGTGCCTTGGATTTTCTCGACAGATTTTTGAAAAAATACTCAAATCAAATAATTAGCAGACCAACTAATGTACATACATAAAATAGTTTACATTAAAACTTTAAAATCGCTCCAACATGTTTCGATCCTAAGATCGTCTTCAGGGAGCTACACTGTTCCTTGCGGATCACGACTTTAGACGCGTTCGCAAAAGTGCGAAATCCGATTTCGTCATGTCTGGCTGCCCGAATGTCCGCATGGAACAACTCGGCTCCCACTGGACAGATGTTCGTGAAATTTTATTTAAGTATCTTTATCTTTGCACGGTGCATTTCGTACATTCATTTAATTAGCACACCAACTAATGCACATACATACAATTTTTTACATTAAAATATTTAAAATCGCTCCAACATGTTTCGATCCTAATACCATCTTCAGGGAGCTACGCTGTTCCTTGCTAAGGTCACATTTTTAAAAACACTCACTGATTTAATTAATCGGTGGACAGTTGGACAGCCATATGTATAATGTGTCAAAGTTGTGTATCTACCGTCATCAGCATTTTGAGTCAACAAATGCCCCGTAGAATATTTTGCACTTAGAACAAACGAGGTAGTTCCACATGTTGCACAAGTGCTTTTAACAGTTTGCAGCAAAATGACAATCATGTGTCACACATACTTGAATTTTGGGTTTAAGATGTTCTGAATTTTGCCCTCAGATTGTATTAATTCTTACAACAGCGATTATTATTCCTGAACGTTGTCAGCCTATCGGTGTTTGCATCGTAGACGCAATGTTTTCTTAATTTATTGACCTAGAATTTTTCAGCTGGTAATGATAACGTCCTTATCACCCGTTAACTTGAAATTTGACTCCAACATAACATTACACAACACGACATGCTGCCACAATACCCAACCGGTACAGCGAAATTAATGTGACTTTTTATAGTGTGACTTTAGCAAGGACGATATGGCTCCCTGATGATGGTCCTAGGA
>Ga0131853_10007955_pt1 | contig 19253 bp, 12 predicted proteins | sample TergutLab28metaG_FD_92764 | JGI IMG/M metagenome (GOLD analysis project Ga0131853, IMG submission 92764) | Labiotermes labralis P1 segment gut microbial communities from Petit-Saut dam, French Guiana - Lab288 P1 (version 2) (version 2) | ecosystem: Host-associated > Arthropoda: Insects >...
ACACACACACACACACACACACACACGCAGTTCAGTTTTGATACCCATGATTATCGATAATCGGAACTTTGGTCTTTCATAATCGCGAAATGTAACGTCATTTTTACCTTTCTTGTGTTTCCGAGAAATCGAGATGAGACTACGAAGCTGGAAATTCGGCTAATTCCTCTGCCTTGCTATTGCTAGGTCCCGTCATTTTGTGTCTTTCTTTCAGTCAGACTGATTGTTAGGGTCTTTAGGGAGTCAGTATGCATCCCTTAGTTTACGTTTATTGTGCTTGAAAAGGTTTATTTTATTGAAATAATCTTATATGATTACTTTTCTTTTTTATTATTTTGTGCTTTCATGACTGGTACTTTAGAAGTTATGGAACCCAGTAGTCCTTTTACTTTGCAAATGGGTTCCAATGTTTATGATTCCGAAGATCGTGGTAGTTTTATCGGTTCCAGTTGTTCATGGACATGGGGACTTCCTCACTGTGTACAGTCACGCATATGCACTGGAAATGTGAAGTTATTCATATCACAGAATTCGAAAGTTCAAGGCATTTAAGAATAACCCTGTCAAAATAATAATAATTATTATTATTACATATTTAACTGCAAATGTGCTGTCGCCCGATGGCAGTGGTTATAATGCATGTACATAAATGTGAAATAGGATCTAATAAATTGCAGTCGGGAGAGCTACATGAGAAGCATTCAGTAGTAACTTGGAGTCTTGGGAACCATATCAGCATTCGCTCATAGACAGAGAGAAACCAAGAAAAACCTGTGCCGAGGTGGCCGGTCGCAGGATCTTCCGGATACTGACTTCTAGCCAGCAATCCGGCAACTAAAGTATAATACCAGCAATCCTGAATCGTGAAATATAAAGGTTTCTGGGATGGTACTTCCAGTTGACTGGTAAAGCTTTTCGGACCTTTCGCCTTATCTTATCGCCTTTTTCTACAACGTAAAAAAGTGCAAAAAATGCCCAGCCTTGCTGGACTGCTTGATGTCAGACGCGAAAGCGCTACGACCATTCGGAAGGTCGCTAACTCTTTAGCTGTAAACACAGCATTACATCCAGAGGAACTTAACTGTCAACAACATAGCTGGAAAAACTTAAAACTTAGCACTTCTTTTACATACCTAAAAGATTTTGGTTTAAAATCTCATCAGTGGGGCAGCACACGTGACTGAAGTTTCTCGGGGTAACCTCAGTATCTCATCGCAAATGTCCACGATTACTTCAAAATTGGTCATGGCCGCTTCCTAATGCATGATTTTAATTCCAGTGTTTAATGTGATTATTCTACGCTACATAAGAAGAGGTACTGACAGTGTCATTAAATACAATGTAAATAAGTGAAAGGAAACATATCAATAGAAATCGAAAATGGACACTATTCTGAGCCAGTCACATCCACCTCTCACATCGGTACCTTACCTAAGAGCCATCGCAATCATTTACAGTAAGTAATTTATTGATTACGGAGTGTGTAGGTGCCTTTAGCTCCATAATAATTTCACATGTGTTGTCCCTATAATTAACTACACCCAGTAACGAGCAAAACACAATAAAATTAGGCGAACTAATAACTTTATTTAAAATTTCACGTGTAGTGATTATTTGTAACAGATATCAGGTAAGTTTTCCTTTTGCTTAATTAACCACCGTTGTATGAAGGCGTGAGGGTAAGGGAGGTGTAGATATATTTTCATGCCGTCTTTATCTCGTACTGGAAAAAGGTATCAGTTTCCTTTCGTCCCTTAAAAAAAAAACTAAGAAGGGCGCATTCAACAGGAATCTGGGTTGGACCTGGGACCGATTTGGATTCTGTGGACAAACTTCTGTAATGTTCGGGGGATTTACTAATAAACATACATTACAAGAACATTAAAGAGAAGCTGGTCAGTCCAGTCGGTTTAGTTATTTGGCTACTGGTTGGATGACCGAGGTCTGATGGTTCGTTTACCGGGTGTTCCATGAGATTTTCTCTTCCCGAAAGTGTCTAGAGAGGTCTAGGGACCCTATCAGTGCCTTATTCAGTTTGTTCCTGAAGCAAAAAAAGGCCGACGGGTGCAGTTAATGACCCTCCTCGATTTAGGGCTTGGGTTTAGAATGCTTAGAACTATGCCCCCATTCTTCCATATGTCCTTTGAGTGTACGTAAACATCTTTGCATTTCAAACTTGTCACAAAGAATAAGAGTACTAGGCAAAATCGGAGACTAGTATAGGAATTAATCGTTCATGGTCTGATCATTCTCTTTGTAACATCAGCAGAGGGACTCGGTGCATTTCAACTAGATTTGGGGTTTCACAGTGTGTCAACATTTGTGTCAGAATTAAGTATATGTAGCAAGTCGAGTGCTTTCTGATAGGTTTTTAGTCGCGGCTGTACTTAAGATATTACCTGACTTTTTCAGAAACCGAAATTACATTACCGGGTTTAAAAATAGCCTACGACAGCTCCCAGTCCTAAGGTTTCATTATCACGAAATATTGCCTCAATATACCTCCTTAAGATGTTTCTCCCATTTAGGCTATTATCTTCCAATGCTGCTTCTTCCTTCATATATTTCAACTAAAGTTTGTTAACCACAAATATTTTCATGTAATGTGGCTTATTTAAAGGTCCAGCCCGCATCAATTGGCCACTTGGAACTGGATCCCAGTAGTAAAAGCCAAAAAGTAATACACGAAAACAATAAGTACTGTAATTCAGATTGCAAAAGCTGATGTGAAATGCTCCAAAACGGAAAGTTTAAATTTTAATTTTCCAAACCAAACGTTTGGTTCAGGAATATAATCTCATTTCATCGCTTTTGATTGGTGTTTTTCACAATTATCACAATAAATAAAGAGTGGAACACAACTGAAGCTGTGTGCACCGTGCATTTTGCATATATTTGCATGTACTCACAACATATACCCAACAAATGCACAATATATTTTACAGTTAATTGTATTTTGCACATTCCAGATGCAGTTTATATAGTTGTCCTTTCAAATTTTTTCTTCGTAGATAGAAATTTAATTTCTTGACTAATTCCTTATTTAATTGCTGCCAGTTTTGTGTTCCTATTTTGCACATTATTTCCATTAACCTTGATGTGAATGCATTTAGGTGTTAAATTCTTCTCTCTACATATTGTGTTGAAATATACGGCGGCACTTGATTCTTGTAACTTCAGTTGTACGTTCTTATAGCTCTAAATAATTCTTGCCTGTTGAGCACCCATCATCTTGAAACTGTGTGTACCGTGCACTTTGCATGTACTTACAATATATAACCAACTAATGTACTATATTTAATAAGTAATTAAATATATTTAATGTAATAACTAAATATACAGTGTGATTAAAAAAGATGGACTCAAAGAGCCTGTACCAGTTGTAGGCGGTATGGCTTGAATAGTAAACGGCACCTCAACACACGCCAGACAGTTGAATGCTGTATTCCAAGTTCTCTGCTCGCTCTGCGGGTTGACTTGCGTGGGCTACACTCAAAACTCTCTTGCATTCGTCTCACCTTCTCCTCTGATACATGTGGTCGGCCGGAGCTTTTGCCTTTACACAGACAGTATATTTGCTCAAATTGGTGATTCCAACGGCAAATTTCTCTTCCTCGTTGGAGGTTGAATGTTGAAACTAAGACGAAACGCACGCTGCACAGCAGTCGCCGACTCAGTTTTAATGAAATCAATGCAAAAAATCTTGTGCTGCAGAGCAGCCATTTCGCTGTCATCTGACGATACTGCACGGCTGTGCGCTAGACGCAAGCTCTAGCGCTTTAGAGATTAAATTTGAAAACTTAGGTCCTTCGCTTTCAAATGTTATGTAGATCATTCACATATCATATATAGTTCAGGAAATATAGAAGTAAAAATTTGAGTCCAACTTTTTGAATCACGGCGTATTGTGCATTTGTTAATATGTTGTAAATATGTGTAAAACCACATTCTTATATATACATACGTTAAATAAAGTATATGATTTACTTGTTATTACCAATCTTGCACAATTGTTGCTAATTTTAATTGCTTGCCAGAAAGCCCTCAGTTTTGGTATTCTTGCCTGCAACGAGCCAATTCTGACCCCGTGTATCTCCAGCGCCACGCTTATGATTGGAATCACGTCCGACCCCTCCCGCTTGAACAACTCAACTTACATTTAAATCCATTGGATAAAAAACATTTCGACCGGATTAATCACACTCATGCTGGTAGATGTGTTCTCCATGAAAATGACGTCATGCTTGAAACGTGTTCAGGAAGTTTTTTTTTATTTCATAAAGGCAAATATTAGATGTTGCTTGATAATTTACTTAGCTTGTTACATTTCATAGTTTTCAAGAAATTCACCACTTACCTCCCTCCTTTAATTTCCTATAGAAACAGGCCTAGTTCTTTTGTTCCCAAGATTAAAAAAGACGCAAGGAATCGGCGTGTGTGTGTGTGTGCGTGTGCATGTGCAGGTGTGTGTGTGCGTGTGCGTGTGCGTATGCGTATGCGTGTGCATGTGCGTATGCGTGTGTGTGTGTGCGCGTGTGCATGTGCGTATGCGTGTGTGTGTGTGCGTGTGCATGTGCGTATGCGTGTGTGTGTGTGTGTGTGTGTAAAGCGTCTTACAAGCAACTTCCTTGTTCCTGGCAGAATTATTTAAATCTGATATTTTTATGTTAATTTCCTTTGACGTTTAACTTTATGAAGTTATGTTCTGCTAAAAGCCCGTTGAAAGACTTCATACTACTTTTCTTGCCCCTCACATTTTCAGCAAATGAGACACAGCAATTGTATGTACACTTAAGTGTATCTTCCTGGCGACGTTCGGATCATGGCTATAGCAGTGTCTTACGTCGGGGCTTTGAAGTGGTTCAGGTCTGATATCAGGGAGAAATTATGTGAGACAACATATTACTGGAAAAAAAAAACTGCATGCGTATGCAATACAAGATATTTTAAGATGAAAATATTGAACTTTCATACAAAGCAGACTTTTTCAAAGTACAAAGGGTACAGATAGCCACGAAATAAAAAAAAATCGGCACTATTCTGATCAATGAAGGATATGTTTTAATATTTAATTCCGGACATTACTTTTACATGCATTTTCATTCACTCATCACCCAAACAGATTTTCATAAATTGCTTCCTACACAACAAACACCCAATCCACATTGTTCTTAAATTTTTTTTTTACAATCTGTCAGAAATTGAAAAGTTAACATTTTCTTCGGAAGAAATAATTAGAAATGTTATTTTTGGAAACATTCCACCTACTTCTTCAGGCTTTTGTTTAGTCTACAGACCAATTTCCTTTAAAAATCACTTTTGAATAATTCATTTGAAAGTGTCGAGATCAGTTCAGCTTTATTAGCACGACAAGAACATAAGGAGGTTATCTCGCCTTGTTAAACCAAATTCAGGGCTCTTGTCTCGCATTCACGGTGACACACAATTTGGATGTAAGTTAATGTTTGACAAGCCCTGTTACACTGTTCAAAAGTCTATTATCTAGGACAGATTTGTAAGTACTTCTGAGAAACATAGAAATAATTTTTCTGTTCGTAAACCGAAGTTAATTTCCAGAACTCATTACTCATTTATGATAAAATGAAGAAGTTAAAATGGCTATTGTATCACACAAAGAAGAAATGAAAATGCTTCTAGATATTTGCTCAAAAGAAGAGAACCTTAATTGAGCCTGTCGTAAATTAGATGTTGCAAGTTACTCCGAACAAATATTTAAAGGCCTGGTCTCTTACTGCATTCATGTCCGTGCGTCAAATGGAGTCCTTCATAATTAATCAATTTTATTTTTACTTTTATGAAAACGTATCAGATAAACACTGATATTTTACGCATCAAATCTCTCGGATACACCCTGGATGGTTGCATGCTTATAATTCTTTATTTACAAAACAAAATTTAATAAAAAATATGTAGGCATTCTTAAGGTCTATTTTTATAACGAATTTCGCCTACATATATCGGCAACACTTCATTACTTATAATTATCTACCACGAAGGAAATATATATATATATATTATATTCAATTGGTGTTTGTGTCCTTCTTTGTATTCTGAAAGAAAGTTCCTCGATATAGAGGATTTCTGTACATTTTCAAGGTCTTTTACAGTACAAAATTTCAGGATCCCTAATTAAGTGGCTTTAGCATTGTATCACCTCACAAATTTGCGCTCCCGCCATGTTGTTTATACTGATTGTAGGTAGGAAATAAGATGGTGGCAGTTGACTTTAATGGAGTAACTTTCGTAAAGTCAGTAAACCGTTTAAAAGTTTCAGTTTAGATACACGCACACACACACACACACGTACTTGTGCCCACAAAAGCTTACGAACATGCAGAGAGCAGGTGTTCGCCAAAGGCTATTTTTGTTTCCTTGTAAGGAAGGGAGAAAGTTAATATTGATCTTATGACAACAGTAAGTGAAGGTGTGAGATAGATGTAACGGAGTCAGAATAAGTTCTGTTATTGGAGTTTTTTGTATGGGTCACAAGGAAGTTCTTGAGAACGTAACTACCTGTTGTCTTTCCAAGCAGTTACAGAGGGGATTAATTACGACCTGATGTATCCTGTGTTGTGTGCAGTGCAGAGCACAGCACACAACACACACGCAGCTCTACATGCTGCCACATCAACTAACATACAGAACGGCGTAATTTTACCGAGTGTTTTAACATAAATATAACTTTATTTAGGTACACATAAAGCTCCCTGATGATGGTCCTTGAAGACCGAAACATGTAGGAGCGATATTATTGTGTATTTCAATGTAAACTTAAAACTTTTAACCAATTTAATAAATAGTGCATTTGTTGGTGTATGAACTACGTATCTTTTATTTTACTTCTCTCAAAATAAGTGGCAGTGTCTCGCTTCGAGTCTTCTAGATCTGGCTCGGTTTTTATTTACATGCCCAGGGTGACTTTCCTCCCAGCAAATGGCCTGCGGTTCCTAACATTTCGAATCGCGGGCTTTGTGGATCTCACTGTTGGTCAGAACGTAGTCGCGAGGTTAGGAATCTCAGCCGTTTTCGGGAATCAAACATTGGACTTCTGATCAGTATCCAGTCGCTATGCTTACCGAGCTGCCCTACATCTGACCACAGTTCTATTTACATAATACAAACTAGAGCAACATAAACAGGCTGTTTCCCATAATAAGTGAGCAGCTTCGTCTTCTTTTGTAATACATGGAATTTCCCATGGTCAGATATTATGCCTTAGGTCGGTTACCTTACAGTGATTTTTCATAATTTTTCTCAGCCCGTCAAACTGAATACCGTAATGGTACCTCAGATTAGGATAACACTGCATTCTCTCATATATTTTTCACGAGTCATTAATTCTTCAATAATCAGACTTTCTATAGAGCTAGTAAATTCTGAGCTACTGGAAGCACCGTTAAATAAATCATGAATAAATTTTAAATAAAATAAATATAAAAAAACATAAAAAATAAATCACACAGTGATTGACTATCATCATTTTTATTATTTTCTTTCTTTTTTCCATTCTCTCCTTCTTTATCTTCCTAATCCTTGCCGATACTTTTTGTCTTTCCACATTTTCTTTCTTTCTTTCTTTCCTTCGTTTTTCTTCCTTTCTTACTTCCTTTTTAACTATTTCTTTTCTGATCTATCTTCCTTTCATATATGCAGAACGTACTTGTCTGAGACTGATGAAACTGATATGAACTGAATAAGAATAACTTGGCTGTCCAGTACAACAGAAACTGGACCAAAGAAGACATGTAAAATTGCTAAAATATTTTAAGTAAGTACAAAAATAATTTTGTAGGACAATCACTGTCTTTGCGAATAAAACTTGTCCAGATATCGCGATCGACGTAACGATCTCAGTGCGACGCGCATTGCTAGGTTTTTTTTCTGTACGTGTAAGTAAACATAATTTATTACAAAATTGAACATTTTATAACTTCGTATTAAAATTGAAGATAAACGTGTACTAAAGATTTACACTCAGTTCAACATATTAAGACACTCATATTTTTAGACAAAAGCCTGTGTTATAATACTATGGGTGTGACATCATGATACACATAATCTGTTAGAAGTGGATACAGTACACTCACGAAAGGGCTTGGTGTTGTGTATTTTAAATAAGTTTTAGTTAAACTGTAACTTTACAAAATTAAAACAGAGTTGTGGTGTAAATGTTCAGTATGTCGCCACTGACCCTGATGTTATTTCAGAACATGCTCAAAATTTTCACGGCCTTCCATAAAGCAAAAGTCATAATTTTTCAAAATATCAGTACCGATATTTTCGGGGCTAAGCTTTTATCACCCTTCAGCTGTTCCTTGTTTTGAATATTTCATCTTTTGATATCCTTAACAAAGCCCCATGTAATATATTCGCAAGGATTAATGTCAATAGAGTATGGTAGCCAAGAACAACCCAATCCAAACTGAACAGTTTGACACTTTAAAATTAATCGGCATAGTAGCTTCAAAGCCTTCCTGGAATTCGCTGGAATCATTTATAGGAATTACTGCTGTGAATAAAGAAATGAATTTTGGCATCATTCGACACCTTACGGACGCGGTCAGAAGGAATCGCCCAAAAAAAAATGGAGCACCAACATTTGGTTACTCCTTCACGACAATGCTTCAGCACACCGGTGGGTTTTGGTCAAGGATTTCTTAGCAAAGAACAATGTGACAAAACTGGAGCTTCCCCTATAACCTGGCTCCAGCTGATTTTTAACCTGTTTCCTCTACTGAAATTAACATTGAAAGGACGGCGCTTTTGTGATGCTGCTGACATCATTAAGAATGCTACAGGATAACATCCAGAGATGATTCCAACATCTTTACAGTTGCGGATAGAACTGTGTAGTTGAACAAAGGAATTATATTAAAGGATATGGAACTTAAAAGACAGAAATAAAATGATTCCAAGAAAATTTTGAAGCTACCACATACAATGGAAGGCTATGTTTAATATATCCAGAACAAAATTAACAGTGTGTCTATGATGTCTGTCTTATTGGAAAAAGTCAATTAATATCACGTATATTTTTACAAACACTAAACAAAATTTTCTTCTATAGTTGTCGCATAACTTTTACAATTCGCTTGCTTTTGTAACAGTGCCGGGGTCACAATTGGAAAGGCGAAACAACTTATTATTTTGCTGGATTAGTAGAACATACTGACGGTTATCCGGATTTTCAGTGCCCCTGTTCAGACAGACGACTTTCTAATACGAAAATAAAATAGTATTCTAAACACCAGAGTCTGCTTCAGTATGCAAGTAAGTGGACCAACACGTGTCTTGGCCACTATTTGTATGAAAAATCAGCATCTTGTAAGGAATTGTCTTTAAATCGTCTACGAAAATAGTATTTGTTGATCTGCTGAGTGAAACGAAAAATTAAACTAATTTTTATCCTTTTGCACTGTCATTTTCAAGCTTCTCGAGGTTTCATCAGTTTTTACTGTCCAGTCACATCACGTGACACGCGTTAAGTTACGCATATCCAGTCTTTTCCATTTTCGTGCCAAACGTATTAAAGCTTCCTCGAACAGCGTCACAGAAGTTAAAAATGTTGGTAATTCTTTTGCACCTCGCACAAGACCTCCACAAAACACCCCATTCTGTAGTGTAGAACGCAATCTTTACAAGTAAAATTGTCAAACTAACCACCCAACATTATTTTTAAAAGCGCTCCAATATCAGAACAAAATAATTCTTTAAAAACTTATGAATTTAAAATAGCCCTTTCGTGAAGTCACTGTCTTTCCCTAGCCAGCCAGAGCTACTTTGTTTTCAAAGAGCGTGAGTGTTCATTACTGTGTTGAAGGCTATTTACATTTAGTCCCATCGAGAACCAGTTCAATCCCTATCCATTTTTGCATACTATACCTCTTCAGGCCCATTTTCAAATTTTTCTAACACATGAACATTTCCCTGAAGTTTTTCGTTCTGAATGTTTTATGTTTCACCTTATTTTCCCAGAGCCGGGATAACGTAGTCGGTATAATGACTAGGCTGAAGCCTGGACACCCGATGAAGAGTGATCTGATTCCCGGCAGGAGTGAGAGATTTGTCTCTTCTCGTAATGTCCAGACAGCCGTAAGGCCACCCAGCCTCCTATTCAATGAGTAATGGAGAGTCTTTCTCTGGGGTTAAGGCAGTTGGGGAGTGAAGCTTGCCACTAACCTCCATCTGGTGGCAAGAGTAAGAATGAGAGTATTTATACATCGACCCCGCTCCAAACCTTTGTGTCATGCAAAATGACAACTTCTCTTCAAAGCGTTTTCCTCCAACATTTTGCGTGTTCCAATCATCTGCATACTCCTTGATTGCACCATCCTGCCAAAATTAGATAACGATTCGATGTTTCCAAATTTTAACGACAAGCAAATACGACGGATTCCTTCGATTTGACATTTGCTTTACCGAGCTTATGTAATGGATTATAAATGGGCATAAATATTCAATTTTTCTTTCTGTTCGAACAAATTTGTAGCTAATAAAGCAGTAATGTGCTTTTGGACATGGCAAAAATTACGTTTTCCCACATACTGCAATACGTGCTGACATCTTAAAACGAGATGATTTTTCACCATATTGCCATAACGTTGTGTGAGAGTCACATAATAACCTATTTTCGAATACCTGGATGGTAGGGAAGAACTGGTGTATTGGCCTCTCAGTTCACCCGACCTCACTTTTATGAGAATTATGTCTTACTTGGGACATTTAAAAGGCAAACTCTCGTACTCAAAAGTGATAGCACTGCAAGAGTTAAAAGGCAGAATGTCAGATGTTATGGTTACACCTATCCAACATAAGTTTCAGAACATATTGCAACAGCTGAATTGCAGGTTAAATGTTTGGCAAGCTACATAAAACGGCCTTCAAGCCCAATTATGACGCCATAATAAAATAAACATGCCTGTTTTTTAAGTCACGAATTGTTTAATTATATTCTCACGACAAGTATTTTAATTAAAATATAGATTTTTTAATGTGAGTACCGTCTAACTCACACCTTCCTAAGAATACTCACAGTAATACGAAGATCTTTGCAAAATCGGAATTTATGACACGTAGTCACGAAAATTCGTATTAAAAGTGAGGAAGAAACATCTAAAATATTAGACTTGATGGGTTGCTTCGACTGAAATTGAACTCGGTTCACGTGAAAGCAAAATCTTTCACTCAGGATTGAAATGAAGGAATCTGCTGTATTTATTGATCGCTAGCTGATGCATGTCACTGACTGCTGACTTGCCTGTCGCTTGCATCGTTTGTCATTTGTATTGCAGCATTAACACTGTGCACACTCATATATCATTCGTGTCTCTCTTCGTAGTACTTTCATAACATCCAATCAACTTATACAAGTTTTTTTTTGTGTCTCTTTTACCACCATATCCTTCTTGTATCCTATCATTTCTCATTCCCCTACTTACCCTCCCCATTTCTTTATCAATATCTCCGTTGTCCTATTTGGTCACGGACGTTCTCCTGATATTGCTTACACTACCGGTCGAATTCTTCACACTACCACACACACACACACACACACACACACACACACGCGCGCGCGCGCACACATGCACGCACACACGCACACACACATGTTGGCACGTATTCATGCATCATATATATATATATATATATATATATATATGTGTGTGTGTAACACCTGCATAATACGTACATGCACACGTACGTACGTACATAATTATATACATATATACAACACACAATATGTACACTCATATAAACTAACCTAATAATTGTCCACCCATTAAGTGCTTCCTAATCACAATTGTTGTGCGATTTGTCCCTCCCCAAATACAAAACACTTTTAAACCCATTTGACTATAACTCGCGACTTATTTCTCGTCTAATTTCAATTGGTCTTTATACACCGCGCATCATGTGTATTGACTCCACATTACTCCGTTTTGTCACAATATTTACGTTCATGTGCCGGCTATACATAACGTTCGACGTCACCTCCTCTTGTCGTGGCCTAAATTCTTCTTCCATGATTCCTCACCGTGTGTCATTCACTGCCTGCCACTTACCTTCCCCACGCTGTTTGCCCAAATTTCTTACGCTCTGGCCGCACAATCTTCCACAAACGTAAATCTCTTCTTTATTGCACTCGCACTACTTCCTGGTAAGATGATATTCTTCTCTATTCGTCGCACCACAAATTCATATTTACAAACTCTTTTTTCAATTTGACATTTACAAATGCTTTACATGTTGCCTTCGCCGCCAAAATTATTATTATTATTATTGCACCGATTGATATCTTACAACTTATACATTGAACATTATTATCTGCACTGCTTCAAAATTTTTACTTCGTCTCTCAAACCTACTTAAAATTTGGTATTTTTTTTATCATTCTGCTGTCAAAATTATTTCTAAATAAAAATCCATAACTTAACTACCAACGTTCTGATGACGCCTTGTTACTTTAATACATTCCTTACTCATTAATGAAAACAAACATTTGTATTACGTTTGCATATTTATAATGTTTATTACGCAATCGTGGTCTTGAAAAACATACGAAAATTCCTGACACAAACGTCTGCACTGTGTGTATTCCATTACCATTTCCCTGTGCCCTCAACATTCTTCTTCCTTTCATTTTCCCGTCACTCTGCCTGCCTGCCTCGTCTAGCCTGTACAGCCAACCACCTACCCAATACAGAAAACGGGAATCCACAGCCAGCGAGACCACAACAACTACCCTGGTCGGAGGCAACAACTTCAACAACGGATCCGGCGTGACCGCTAAGATGTCCAACGGAGGAGGGTCGACTGTCCGGACGACGTCTGTGAGTCCATTGCTCATTGCTGAGAACGCCGTATGAAAGGTTTGCCATATCCCAAACCCTGCACAGGAAACGTTGTACAAATTATTGTGTGTTGAAGCTCCTGGTGTATTGGAACCTGCAGGTTATCCTTAAGGACGTCCAACGCATCAGGCATCGGGGTGTACGCTACAGTGGCCACGGCTGCAGCCGTCACGACGCCGACATACGGACCTAACTTCGTTGTGGAGAATGCCGTGTGAAGGAGCGTCCCAGAGTCTGCAATCACTCTACCAAATATGCTCAAGTTACATTTCCGCGACTGCTGTTTTACACACTCTGTGTGGCAGTGTTTTTCAGGTCACAGTAAGTCGCGCGTTTATATTACGTAAGTAAAATCCCGTTTTAAAACCAGCGAATATTGTGGATTGCACGTTCTGATTATGCGCAGTGTCGTAGAAGTATCTCCATTTTTTATAAATCAAGTTGGGACGGTAAACAAGACCGAATTACTTGGAATGATGTGGCTCTAAATAGAGCGCCATTTTAAAATAGACTTTTCTTTGTATTTCATGTAAAGAATTTGGCCACGGGGCAGGCAGCAGCATGTGAAGGGGCGAAGACACTCGTCCCCACTGTTAGGTTTGTGCAATAAACTTATAGTCACATGTGCTGCATTGCAGATCGCAGTTCAGTGCGTCATCTTTGTGATATAGTACCGCATAAAGAATAGTAATATTATTGTCGTTTCGTAGGAAAAAAAGAAGGAGAAAGAGAGAGAGAGAGAGAGCAATGTTTCATTTATAACGCTTCGCTTTTGCTAATATGACAGAGCATCCGTCGCAGGTGGAATAACATATGCCAATGGAGCATTGGTGGAATGATATTGACAGGGTTATACTAAAGTACTGGGGGTAAAATCTGTCCCATTTCTACTTTGTCTACTATAATTCCCACGGGGACGGACCCTAGATTTGTCCCGATTCTCCCCTCTGAGATAACAGTTCCTTTTAACTTTTTCTTTTTGCCCTGTTTCTTTGTGAGTGTGTAAGGCGTGTACCACTCATCGGCCACAAGAGATTATTGATAGAAACACTGAACGGAGAAGGCCACGTGGGATATTTGGGATTAGATTTGAATAGCAGTAGAATAGTAATTCAGTTTAATTCAACATAACAGTAATTCAGTTTGTTTGTAATGTGTCGCGTCAACAGCGGGATGGCCTATTACAAAAACAACACCATATACAAACACAAATACCGAAGGACAATAAACAGGACACATAGAAGCAAACAAAACCAATGACAGAATACTTCCTCAAATAATAGCTTAGGGCATCTCATAATAATTAAACAATAATAATTATATAATAATAATAACAATAATATATGATATAGCTTAGTGTAATCATTTGTCCTCTGAATATATCTGATCACTACAAATCAAATTTGCCAAAGTGGTGCACCTGGCGGAGGAACAGTATTTGAGGATGGACTTATCATGTAACAAAGTAAAGTCTGTGAGTTTTCTAGTGGGAACACGTAGACAGATCATGTGAGTGGAAGATGGAAAAAATTTTGAACCCCCCCCCCAAAAAAACCATTAGTGGCCACAATTACACAATGTTCTCTCATGTAACGTGCGTAAATGAAGTATTGGAAGAGCCTTAGCCTAACTGTAACCATTAAAGTCTGTGAAAAGGAGTAGATTACAACAAAGAGCTACAAATTTTCTCTGAATAAGCTTCAGGGTGTTAACATCCGTAGAGGTAATTGAACTCCGTATTATAGATGCGTTCTCTTAATTTAGGACGCAAAATTGAAATATATAACATTTAAAAAACTATCCAATGTCGGAAATTAAAAAACAGTATTATGAATCAGATGCAAAAGCTTAATGGATTGAGAGAATATATACATATATATATATATATATATATATATATTTCACATGAGAGTGAAAGAATTATTTAGAATCAATTAAAAGTTCCATATTTTTAATAACAATAATAATAACATTAATAAACCTTTACAGCCTTGTGAATACTGTATGCACCGCGAGTTTTAACATTAAACATTCTTCATTGTCCACATTCTGCGTTTTGAGTGGATCTGAAAAGAAGCCGTCTTAATTTTCCTGACCGACTAATTTTTATAACCGAGAGGGACTGCTTTTACTGTGCGGGAGGAAACGAACTTTTAAATGTAAATCAGGTTATTGGTTGTTTTAAAGGACTAAAAGGAGCACAACATAAGTGTGTTAACTGGATTAATTTGGCTTAGGATAAGAGCCAGTGGCTGTGGCTTTTGAAAAGAGTAATGAATTTTCTTACTCCAAACAAAAATCGATGAATTTCTTTAATACCTCTTCAAATGCGCGAGTCTAAATTAAAACTTCGAGGCATAGAGTTAGAAGGTTTCATTCTTTGAAAAGGTTCCATACCCTGAAGGTGACACTCTGAAATACCGAACTTTTCAGTAATTATTTCATGCGCATATGGAAGGTAAAGGTAAAGTGATCCCGTTACAGGCCCGGTGTGGCCCAGAGGGTGGGTAGAGGTATAACTCTACCCTTCCATGACAGCGGCATTAGAAGGGGGTGTGTGCTCAGAGGCATTCCCTGGCCGCACTTTACCTCCGGAAAGACCGGGTACCCATTGTACAGTATGCTGGTTGGGCCCCAGGGCCGGTCTGGACGGGCGGAAAATCTCGTCCCCACCGGGTTTTTTCATAAGTTCTAGTGAAGACATAGTCTATTACAAGATTACAGGGTTTAGCTTTCTTTCATATCTTTGCATACAATTGTAGTGCTCGCAATTTACATCATGCGCACTAACTGATCTATAATATCAGCATTATCAAGCACCCCATTGTCAATCATCAATTCCTAGCCACGTCTACAGTGCCATACTTCCCTAACACTTTAAGTTAGCACAGACGTCCATCATCATTGTAGGTGATTCCCCCCCCCCGGAGCTTCCAGGACCGTGAGGTAGTTACCGACAAGTTCTCTCCTTTTTTTTTACTCATAAGTTTCCATCTGGATTTTTGCAGGAAGGCCATGTAGTCTTGCAGAGTCAGATTCGTTTGTTGTTGAAGTCGGAATTTGATTACGTTCGCTAGTGTCCATAATATTGCTCGATGTCTTTTGAGAGGCCATATGTGGAATTGATGGTGTGTTATCCAGTCGTCTGTTGTCCGGTTCGGAGTCGTCCTTAACATCCTTGCTATTAGGGTTTTTGTATATTCCCATATCATTTTTCCTTCGTCACAAACTAGTAGACGGTGCTCCAGTGTATCCTTTGATGCACATTGTCGGCAGGTATCTGTTTGTACCATGCTGGTACGGTGAAGACGCTCATTCGTAGGAATTATTGCATGGACAGCTCGATACCATACACATCTCGTGGTTTCCAGTACTGGTGCTTCGTTCAAGTTCTTCTAGGTTTGAGCCCAGTCTATGTTTGGCCGTAGTTTTTCTACCCGCATTTCCAGGCGGCCCGCCGCAGACTGTAAACTTGTGATGTGTAATGTGTATAGAAGCCTCTTATAGGATTTCAGAGGCTCTGAGGTTCCTCTTGGGGGTAGTATATGCTGATTCCATATCTTATCGATGGACGTATTCTAACTGTTTTGGGATTCTCTTTACATATAGGTGTTATTCGTCTTTTCATTTAGACCCCACTTTTTGATCCACTCGCTCGTAAATTTGCATTTCCTCATTCCTTGCCCTTCCATTCTGAAGATAAATAAAGCTAGATATTTTGCTACTATGTTTATCATTCTCCATCCTCCCGATTCTTTTGCCCATTGAAGGGTGGATAGTGGGACTCGGAAGATTTCCCCTTTCCATGTAAACCATGATATGGTTGTGTTCAGTTGTCGCACTATGCCGTTAGGTGGTGGTTATATTTGTGTCATGAACCATGCCCTCGCCAGGAGATAGTCGTTTACGTATCGTATTCTATATTCTAATTTCAGTGCTCTGTGGTATGCATCTTGCGCTTGTGCACGGATTTCCCGGTCAGTACCACCCAGCTCTTATTCGCCGATTCCTTTGCATTGTTCGTCATGTTGAAACCTATTATCTTTATTTCATCATGATATTGGATGTCCATAATTGGCGTCGATTTATCCCATGATCCAAGTGCGAATGCGCGTGATTTGTGGGTATTGATTTGTGCACCGATAGCTTCTTCATATTCATGTAGAGTCCCTTGGATGATGTCTATATCTTCCGGTCTCGTGGCGATGATGGTTATGTCGTCCGGCCCACCATTAGCATAATACCAGAAGATATTCACCTATTGAATTGTGTTTCATAACAATGTTGGTACCATTGAAGTGCTTGTAATGCGTAATTGAGCAAAATACGTTCAAGTTGCTTTACAGATAGTACGGTTACCGCTTTTTGCTATCAGGTGTAATGTCGTTTTTTTATCTCGCTAAAAACAGCAGGAATTTTATTACCATGCACTTGGGTATTTGTATCATTTTGTAGAATGAAAACTGCAATCGTTCCTTTTCATTTAGACTTCGACTTAAGAGATTACACACCGAATATGTTCACATGGTGCATAAGGTTTTAAAGAAATTATTTTTATTGCTAGGTAAGGCGAGAAGATATGAAAGTAAGAAAAACTTGCTAACTTTAATGAAGAATACATGCGATTTAAACGTATCTATATCTTTCTCCGTACTGTATAAGTTGTCTCGTTTATTCTTGAGTACAAAGTTTGAGAACTATACGTACCACATCTAGATTGCCGCTCTAGGAATGTGCAAATATTGAGTGACTAAATTTAATGAAATATTATTCGTATTATACCTAACAGTACATCTAGCAAAATGTTATGCACAGAGCACTTTATAAGTGCTTGGCAAATCTTGACAGAAAATCAGATATTGAAAATAAATAATAGCAACAACTTGTCGTTTGGACATGCTGTTCGAAGTGTAATGAACTTCACTTTCCCCTGTAAAGTTACATTGGTCAATGTTTCCGGTCCCAAATATTATTTCGTTTTAATCACACACGTTTCAGAAAACGTACGTGTTATAATTTCATTGTACTTTCACCAAATTCGACTTACTTGTTGTAATTTGGTTTCTTCAAAATAGTTAAGAATCTCATGTACAGAATATCGCTAATTGCGTAAAATATAGGAAAGATAAATACATAAAATGTAGATTTGAATTATGCATACGTAAGTGTTACATTCACCTCATTATTTTGGTTACTAAACTACCTGGTTACGGACTTGGACCGTGGTTCGGTTACCGGAAGGAGTGGTAATTTTTGTTTCGCTCTGATTTCTTGGCTTCGGGTCCACCAATTTTCTCTCTAATGAGTCATGAGAGCTCTTTTTCATAATTAAACGTGCCGATATGTGAAGCTTATCAGTAGCCTCCGTAAAATGCGCAGAAAACGAAACCTTTAAGATTACAAGTGGTAAAAATCTGAATGAGTACAGCAGTTGGACATTTATGTCTTCTGAGTGAAAAAATAAAATATAAACACACATAAGAGAGAGTTGTGTGGAGTGTTGGCAGAAATAAACGTTAGTCTTAGCAGATGCGACGTACAAACTGTTGCCGTAAGATCAGTCAGCACATTTAGTATAAAATTTTACCTCTTATTCTGGCTATTTATGCACACAGTAGAGCTTGTTCATTTGTAGCCGGAACCTGAGGTTTCTACAACTTCATTCCGGGTCTATCTCATTTGAAGAAATGTTAATCACAAATGTCTGTACAAAAATTACTTAAAATAATTTTATATTGTGTAAAATAATCTCAAATATTTTAACATTTTAATAATATCTGTAAAACTGCTACCAAATAAAACTGGCACATAAGCAGCACAAATCAAAGACTTGTAAGGTCAATGAAGATGACCAAGAATTGAGGCCGAAATATGTCGGAGCAATAATTAATAAAATCATGGCGCAACGAGTTTGTAATAAATATTGTATAGCAGTCAGCATATTTAGTTTAAAACATGTCTCGGCGCGTTTTGTGGACTAAATAAAAAAAAAGCTGAATATCTTTTATCCAAGAAAAACCTTTAAAACTTTGCTATTTGTAAAAAAATGCATCACAACAGATAAAATAAGATGAGGGTTGTGAAAACAGATGAAATTTATTGCCCACAAATATGTAGTTTTTTCCTTGGCCTTCTACATGAGAAGAAATACGTGTTAATAGAAAAAAAATTCAGTCACTTAATATCAATTCCTGAGGTTTGCGATCCCTGAAAATTTTCCCCTTTTTAATTTTTTTAAATACAGACTTATTGTATGCTTATAAATTTCAAAATTGCAACTCAAACTGCCGTAGAACACACTGATCTGAGCACACATGACTCTTACTTAAGTAGCTTACAGAGTGTGAAGTGAGAGAGAAAACCAACAAGATGCAACAGTTA
>Ga0131853_10007957_pt1 | contig 19251 bp, 19 predicted proteins | sample TergutLab28metaG_FD_92764 | JGI IMG/M metagenome (GOLD analysis project Ga0131853, IMG submission 92764) | Labiotermes labralis P1 segment gut microbial communities from Petit-Saut dam, French Guiana - Lab288 P1 (version 2) (version 2) | ecosystem: Host-associated > Arthropoda: Insects >...
AATCCACATGTAAACACTATGGGATCCCAAAGTGGACAAAGCATCTGGTAAAGTAAGTGTAGGGGCCTGAAGATGACTAATATCTAGTCGAAACATGTAGCCATACTATAGAATAAATAGATTATGCTGACGTACGTTTGTGTAATACTTATTGATTTTCAAGCACATCGTGATGCCTTCATTCAGTTAATTAATAAGTTTATTTTGTTTCAGTTCATATCATCAATTGGCCTTGACAGAATTTGGAGGAGAAGTTATTGGCAACACTTATATTATGTGTTCCACATAACATGTACACAAAATTGACTTCCGGGATTTACAGTTCATGTCATATGGAATGACTGTAAACATGTACAGCTCCTTTAAAAAAAAATAGCTCCTTGTTTTTGCCCTGTATGAATGGCCGATAACCTATGAGGGAGTGGAATTCATTACTTATATAATCACTGGGCAACTAGCACAGAATAAAATAAAATTGCTAAGTCCCTTATAAGATTAGCAAATTGAATTGTTTGCGCAACCAGCAGTTTTATTTGTGTTTCCTAAATTTTCAGCAGCTGTTCCATAGTAGCTTTGTGAATCATTAACTGTTGATAAAATATGCATTCAAAATAACCTAACTAATAATCTCATGACACTGGGAAGACATTTGACAGGATACCATCCAGTCTGACGTACTGACAGACTCATTAAATGAACAGTACTGTACTGTCTCCAAGAATATATAAAAATTGTGGAACATGATGCAGAGATAAATTGGATTTATTCTTTGTCACCATGTAGCAGATAGCACTGCTGCTTCATGTTTTGGAGATCATGGGTTAAAGTCTGAGCCCTGTGACTGGCTATGCAAAGTTTCTTGTTGTTATTTCTTTGTATGTTTTTGGCATGACAGCCCCCCATGGGCCAGGGTCTCATTCACAAGGTTTCTAGATCACACACAATGATGTATTACAGTTGGTAGGACTTCTCTGGACGAATGATCAGCTTGTCACGGAGACCTCTACCTGACAACACACAACACTCACAACAGACAAACGTCCATGCCCCAAGTGGCATTTGAACCCACAATCTCAGCAGGCGAAAGGCTGCAGAACAATGCTGTGCGGCCACTGGGACCCGCTCTTGTTGTTGGTCCCCTCATATTCCAGTATAGTACCTCATAGTAGACCATAACTGCTTTCCCCACACAGACTTTCCAATTCATGATTCACTGGATCATATTCTATGCTATGCAGCCTAAGCTGCTGTCAGTGTTATTGAATAAACCATAAGTAAATTAATTTTATTTTTCCCTACATTTTGAATAAAGTGTTATGATGTCTTCTCTTACTCAACGCTATGTGCTTCATATCCGTGCATTAAAGAATGGTTTATACTTTTGTGATAAACTAAAATGTGCACATTTATCATCTAGGTATGCAACATTCGTTTCCTCAGTTTGAAGCATTCGCGCCAGCTTGTTCTGTGACCCTACAGAGTAATCTGTAGGTCTCTGCGGCAGTAAACCACGGTTTACGTAGAGTATACTTGGGAGCGTATGGACGTTTATGGAACTAAGCACGTTGTGACGTACTTGGGCGCCGTGATTTTACGAGACTTTGATGTGTCATGGAGTGAGATATACGATCCATGACTGTTATAGAACGAAGGTTGCTACGTTTGGGAGTGTTTGTATTGCTGTTGAGGTTCGAATTGGTGAAATTATTTAATGAGGAATGTGGTATATTTAAAGTGTACATTTTAGTGAATTATTTGAGAGGTAATTAAGGTATTCCACTTCAGTTTTCAAAGACCATTGGAGTTCGCGGATCTAGAATTAGACTCGCGGTAGGAAGATGAGGGAAACGTGTGGTATTGTTTGGAAGAGCTGTGGCATGAATATCTTCCACTTTCGTACGTGTATTTACTCAAGCACAAAATATCTACTTGCTACAACTGTGCAGGAAGTAGTATTGATTTTTCTCTCGTGATGTTTTTGAAGCGACGCTGCCCCGTTATCGTGTGACCATTTTTCAGGACTTCATTTTCACGATATGAACCACTAGTTTTAACTTTAAGAATACTCCATGTTGCCACACAGACTATTTTTAAGTTCATTATGAGGCCCATAATTAACAAGGGTTATTTCCCAATGCTACATTCACTGACTGGTCTTTAGGCTTCAGAATGGAAACAAACTAATGCGAGATTCGAGGTTCTAGCAGCAGTGTTGTTGGAGATACGCTTATCTCTCGAACGAGTGAACATTCCAGAAAACTTTAATGTTCCGAAACATACAGGCCTCATGGGGTGGAAACTCAATATAGAATGTAGCCTAATAGTAGTCTTCGAAGGGTTGTATTAATTTCTTGGAATCGCACGTGTTGAAAAAAGTAAAGGTAATTGGAAGTAATCCCCAAGGTTGTGTAAGTGTGATAGGTCATAAATAGGGTATTATGTGTTGGCAATAGTTCTCAACTGACTATATACCTTGGTCAAACAGATATTACAGAGTCTTTATTGTGAGCTGTGGCCTTATGCAAAAGTGCATATATTGTTCATATGCACTTGTGAACCTGTTGTTCAGTTAATAAAAGGGCATTGCAAGGCACTTCAGAAGACACTTTATGTGACATGTAACTGAGAAATTTTGTGTGGCAATTTTGGAGTTTTTAGAGTTCTGTTGACAGCATGTGGGGGAGTTTTGCAGTTTTCAATCAGCAGTGTTTGCTTCTTCTTGACTCTTTTTGCATAAATTTAAAACATGTGGTTTGCTCAGTATGGATAAATCTAAATATTACAGGTGGAGTTTAATTCACCATACAGCTTCTTTTTCTTCTTCTTTTTGACAGAATCACAACTCCCAACATACAGTGTTCAGTATGGTTGGACATAAGTACAAAGAATGCCAGTAGCTGACCTCAAGTTAGTAAGGACCAAAATCTTAATTGACTTACTGTCTAAGACCACTTAACAGTGCTGGTGTAGGAACTAACTTATTCTAATACAGTAATTAAGGAAAATGGAAGGAGTTCCACTTGATATTGACCAGTTAGATTTGGCAGTCTTTAGAACAGGGATGGTGAACGGACCTTGTACAAAATTTACGTATTTTGAGTCTTCAATTATCGTAATGGTGGACTTAATTATTTTATTTCTCGGATAGCTTCTGAAGTCTGATTCTGTATCTTTATAATTCCATGGAACACAGTCCCTCCTGAAAAGTAAATAATTGCTCGGCTGGCCACAAAATTCCTTAACATTTTTTGGAATAGAACATTTCAGTATCAGGTTTACAGGAACTTGCTACTCGCCCACGAGTTAGAAGAATCTAGTCCATGCCCTTCCTCGCTGTTTTTAAGATATATATTAATTTTGTTCATACATAAGTCTTCCAAGTGGTCACTTTTTTTTTTCAGATTTTTCCCCACCAAGAATTTCTATGTGTGAATTCTTCATTTCCCACATGTATGTCACATACTTCACCCATCTCATGGCTTTGATTTGATCACCATCGTAATGTAGGTTCATTGTTTTATCTGACAACTATCAGTTGCTGCTTCACATTGACTCCTGTATTGTATTAATACAGCCTACTCAGCCAACTGTCCACGTACCCAACAGGGTAGCAAGAAGCAGTGACAAATGGTAGTTGTCTGAAACACTGATGACCCAAGATCATAAAGCTCTTCAGTGCAGAGTGTTCTCCAGTCTACATTCACTTTTCTCCTTTTAGGCCCAACTGTTCCCTCAGCACTTTGTTTTAAGCCACTGTCAGTCCATGTTCTTTAGCTTAATTTGAGAGATCATATTCACATCCATACAGAATAACAGAAAAATTATACCTTTTTTAGTGTTTTAATCTCTACATTTTTAGATAGCAACTGTGAACTGAGTGGTGGCAAGCATTCCCCAAAATTTTACTTATGAAAGTTATATGTAATAGGGGAATTTTTTGGTATTTTGGAGCTGCAGGTGTATCATACACAAAAATTATGGCCTAATGAACAGTTGAGCTTATGCTCTTCCAGTAATTGTTGGGTCTATGACCTCAGTTTTGTATAACCATTGTATCTTACATGGTGCAATGCCAGTGTGAGATGTGGTTGGTTGTCTGTTATTTTAAAACATACCCCTCAACTGTTCTTTTACTGCAAAACTGTGGATTATTATTCTAGAAATTAAAATAATCTAAATGAGTTAAAATTGTCAAAAAAAAAATTGTGCGTATAGTCATAAATTTGATTATTGTGCCTGTATTTCTAAAAATAAACTTTTCATGTTTTGTGTTATACAAACACATCTTACTATTGTCATTTCTTAGAATGTTAATTCGTTTTGTAATTCTGTTGTGGAGCTCGGAACTCAGGTTAAGATGGGGGAGTCAGGCAGGCTGCACACACACTCAATAATCCCCAAGTAGAGTGTACTGGAGTTTTATTGTGTGTAAGTAGGGAATAATTGCAGTTACAACTGAACTGTATTGGTGACAAATCTCGCCAGTGGGCTCTTCATTATCGTTAACACTCACTGACCGTCCAGCTTCATTCTCTGTTGCTTAGTCACTGTTCGAGACACACAGCAGACTGCTACTGCAGAACAAAGCAGCTACTGTTACATGCATTACTCCACACATGGCTTGCACGATAAACTCTTAGTGCGTCCAGTTATAAACAAAAAGTAATAGAAGGAAATTATATTACTCCCATGCCTGGTCTTAAGAGAGGTGAGAACTAAGCATGAGTAAATTAAGCATATGACTAACATACAGTGCATACAAGAATGCTAGAAAGAAAAGAAAGAAAACCACAGCCCAAAAAAATTAATGTGTGTCAACTACACAACAATTAAAACTATCATTTATTCATTCCATTGGTGTGTGCAGATTGCGACGATTCCTTGCCGTTCTTAGGAGCTTCTTCCATTCCTCTCTGTTATGTACTTTTTCCTGCCACCCTTCTCCACCAACTATTCTTCCACCCTGTCACCTTATCTTGCCATCTGTTTTTTGGTCTACCTCTCAATCTTGTTCCCAAATTCACGTATAATACCATTTTGGGAATTCTATTTTCTTCCAGTCTCTGTATATGCCCAAATCAGTGTAATCTATTTAATGTTGTTGTCTCTATTTATCATTAATTAATTAATGTGATGATTATTCATTACTTGCGTTAATATAAGTACTTTTGCTGGTAGTTTTTCACATTGTGCATTTGACATTTTGGTAGTTCTTTTTAAAATGTAACAATATAGCACTCAGTGCCTGTAGTTAAGTTTTGGCTAGTAACTGTAAATAATCCCATGCTGAGTGAAAGAATTACATGGGTTAATAGTTTGAAATTATTTTTGTGCTTGTTAGATTAGTGCCAAAAGTGGTATAAAATATAATTAATGGGAGCAAAGAAAATATTTATGGTACATTAACTGACGTCATTCTCAGATGCAATGACATGTTACCTGTTTTGTCTACAGAAACAAGCAGAGATTGCAAAAAGTCAATGTCACTTAAAGAACAGATTTACTGTGTGATAATGCTTGCTGATCTTCTGTTAACTTAATTTACAGAAAAGTAGTATGTGTGTACTATGAATACTGGTATTGGTTACTAGTGTACATCAATCCAGTATTTCAGAAATTTGAGAGTAATGGCTGCAGTTGGATATAGTACCTTAATTTAATGTTAAAATGGGTCACAAAAAGCATTTGTAATTGAGACATTCTTGTTTGAGTATTCAAGGTGGGGGTGTTGTTTTTGTGTTGACATTCATATCTGTAAATAATATTTCCATGTCTCCCCCCTCTTCCCTCTCATTAAGCAGGTCACCTTGTCTCTTATGAGTGTTGATATGTGCCTGTAACCTTTTTGTGGATGTCATTGATTTTAATGTTTGTTTGTTATCTATTTATCTTGATGTTTGATCCTAAATTATTCATATTCTTGGTGTACAGGCTGACATTAATGACATTAAAGTCATTGTAATTGCAACTAAGATTTAAACTCATAACTCTTCTGAATATGAAGCATTGATACTAAAGACTTGATCATGACATTTAGCAGCTTTTGCGAATTGTAGCATGAACATCGTACAGACATTAATGGTACAGATGCTGATTATTATAAATTGTATTGCTTCCAAACATGAAGGTCAAAATAACAGTTGCAGTATTAAAAAGCTGTTGTCATGAAAAATGAGCAGTTACTGGAAACTAGAATAGATATTTGTGTGAAATATTGTGTTTTCCTGTTCATTTTAATTTTATGTAATTTTACAAAGAACCCTTCTTGCCTGTTTCTCTCTCTGTCACTGCCTCCTCCATCCAAGGAATCCTTAGTGCTATGAGATGACAACATACCTGCACCTCCTAATGCACATGTAAGTGTTTTGCATTGTTATAAAGGATTTTGTTGTGAGTTCTGTGGAGTATTTTTTCCCATTGTTGGTTCTTTGAGGTCACTGTTACACACCTTCAGCTGGCTTAGATCTTCATGCATTTATTAATTTGGTATTTTGTCCTCTATCATGGGCGGAACTGGAGAGTCCCTTTGAGGTTGATATTTTGAAAGTAAGTTGTTATATTTCTTTTTTAGTTGTGACTATTTCAAATGCAGCATGTGATAGTATATTTGTCAGCAGCTGTTTACAGCTTAAACTTTGAATACTGTGGTCAGTGGCAGCACTCTTTCATATTTGGAAGTGTGAGGTTAAAATTTTGGGCTGAGGGTGGCCATCCTACCAGATGTTTGGTAGTTCTTGGTCCCTGCAGGCAGATGCCAGGATAGCACCTTAAAGGTCCACCATTACTATCTTCTGCTTCCTTTCCAGCTTATTATTTGCTAATCATGCTATCATTCAGTGCCATATAATCCTTGCAATTGAAAGTGTTGAAGAAACCAGTCACATAAAAGTAAAAATTGACATTTTGTGGTCTTACGTGTTAGGAGATAATGTTGGTGCTGATGTTCTTGTCTACATCATTGTGTCATAATGCAGAATGCCACAGTGTGAATCTTCACTTCCATGAAAACCTGAGGTCTTACATTAAGATTGACACTTCATAACACTCTTGTCTGAAGACTTAGTGTAATTGCATAATATATATATGTGGGCTTTTTTTTCTTGTACAGTACACATCTTGCAACATTATGCAATTTGAGGAGCTGGAATTAGCAGTAGAAAATGAAGCAACAGCAATAGAGTTTGCAGTGAAGAAAAATTTACTGCCAGAAAAGAAAACACTTTGTCCAGTCTGTTTTATTGGCAATGTTGGATGGTATAAACGCTCCAATGAAGGATTGAAAGTGCCATTTTCATTGAGGTGCTCAAGAAAAAAGTGTCGAAAAAAGTGGTCAGTCACAAAAAATACTTGGTTCTTTGGGTCTCATTTAAGTGTACGCCAAAATTTTATGTTGATATATTTTTGGATTAGAGGTGACAATATTAGCGAATCTGCTGAACAGTTGAAATTGAGCAAGACAACTGTTCTGGACTACTACCAGTTTTGTCGTGAAGTATGCTATGTGATTGTGAGTAATCGGACCAAACCTGTGGGTGGACCTGGTCATGTGGTGGCAATAAATGAATTTCATGTTGACAGATTCATTGCTTCGCAGCGGAAGCGGGTCTGTTTCCTGGAAGGAGTAGATAAAGACACCAATGAATGTTTTTTGCTTGAAATTCAAAAGAATAATGCAGGGACCCTGATTCCATTGATTAAAACTTTTGTTTTACAAGGGTCGAAGATACTGACAGATACTTGGGAATCTTATAGCAAGCTCAAGAGTGAGGAGTTTCAGAAACAGTTCGTTGGCCATCATCTAGAATTTGTGGAGTCCAGTAACCTGGAAGGGAAAAGTAATAAAGTGAAGTGTATGTGGCGTACTGCAAAGCGCTTTGTTGACGAATCTCAGGAATCAAAAACACGTGACCTGTGTTTGTTTCAATACCTGTACTTCCACCCTATGGAATTACTGAGCACAGGTGAAAAGTTTGATAGATTTCTGGAAGATGTTGCTAAAGTATACCCCGGCCCATTCAGAGACCCATTGACAGCAGTTGTATACTAGAGGTAAGCTGTACAGACCATTCTGTGTTCTTATAATATATATTCAAAATTCTGTAATAATTTGGACTGACCACTGTGGCATGGTACCTGGTTATTAGATTTGGAGCGTTCGTATCATAAGTGGATGGTCTGATTAATTTCTGAAAATTGTTCATATTTATGTGTGGCTTTTATTATGTAACATTTAAATCAGTGATGAGCAAAATGCAGCCCTTATACCTTTGCATTGTGGCCTGCAACAAAACAGAAAGATAAGAATTTGACTAAGAATTATTTTGTCCATATTCATAAAAAAAATTATTTAGAAATATGTTGTATTATTGACAGTACAACATCCTTTTATACCATATTCTAAGTAGAAGTTTCATCTCACATAGAAATATCTCTCACGGTACTTGACAACACAGCTTGTATCTGGAACTGCCTCTATTACAGAAGTCTCTTCCACTTTCATTTCTGTTGTTTTCTCAGTCATGGCATATGGCTGAATGGGTAAGGTTAGTGATGGTAGAAAGACAAATTAGAACATAGTAGGAATATTAGTTTCAAATTTTGTACAATTCGTATTTCTTAAGATTAAGTTTTGTCACCCCTGTATTGACAGTATTGATGACAGGGTATTATTGTTAATGATGCATAAGTAAAAAAAAGTTGGTGTTATTTATAGTGTGGCCTGCCACCATTTTTATCTCTTGATTAGGCCCTCTTGCCCGAGTTGTTGCTTACCACTGATTTAAATGATGTTAGGAAGAAATATTTCAGTGGTTGTATTTGTACTGGACAAATCAACTTGGTCAAAGCCTACATGAAATTGAAACATTTGGTGAATTTCCATGTGGGTTGTCACATAACTTGTTCAGAAATGCTAATAAGTTATTTTGTAGTAGTTTTTGTGTGGGTCTTGCAGTTTTATTTATTGCCATTATGTTCATTGGGAGTATGAATTAAAATAACTATATCTTTGAGAAAATGTTAACATTCACAATTGTATGTGTGTGTGTGCAGTACTCATGGCAGTTGACCAAAAGATTTGTCTGTTAGAATCTGCCATTTACTTTCTTAGCTGTATGTGTGGGTGGCTATTTTGTGTTGCATAAGACATTATACTGTGAAAGGTGGGTCTTAATCAGTTGATTGAGGACCCAATACTGCAGGTTTTTGTGAGCACTGGAGCTTGGCCATGTTCAGAATAAATACTGAGTGACTGTTTGTACCAAGATGTTTGCCACTCATTTTATTGGAAAATTGTAGTTACTAAGAAAGGCCCTGGTATGTGGAATGTTCTGAGAGCTATGGTCAGTATTTACTATGAATATGCTTTTAGCATGATGTAAATTGACAGTCCAGAAAATAAGTTGTGTGCTTCATGAAAGGTAACTGGTGTGTTCCTGGTGCATGATACGTTAAAGTATCATATTGATCTGCACCTGCAGTGTTTTATCTTGAATTTTAGTAGTTATGAAGTTACACTTTTGGAGGCTTGATAAGTGAAAAACAAAGGCATTACTTTTGAATTTTTTATTCTTTGAAAGGGGTTTGTTTTAAAATCAAGATGATGTTCATTTCAGGCAATTTGGAGGATGAATTTGAACAAATTGGAGAGAGAAACATTTAGGCCATTTGATGCCCAAAAGTTGCTAGTTGCTTGTTTGGCACAAAGGGATGCAAAATTGTTATCAGCCACATAGTATTGTATGATTTACAGGATGCATCAGTTATTATCATGTGTCCCTCATCACACTTGGGATAGGTGCTGAAGTGCCACAGTTGGTTTCTACATTCCTTTTCTTGAGACTAGAAAGAAATATTTAGTTCACATCCAAAGACCGGTGTCTGCCAGTGGTGTTGGTTAAGTCTTGACCATGTTTTGGAGACGTGGTGGCAAATAACATCTGTTACTAATGTACTCCTAAATCCATAATGGCTATTCCCACTACATTTGTCTATGTCTATCACCACGCAGTGGAAGTTGCAGTTATGTGTACTCAATATGGTAAAATGGAGGAGACTTCGTGTTGCTGTTGTTTAAGAGCACCAGGTTCTAGGCAGTTTTCACTCATCTGTATTTTCCAAATAGCTCCTAAAGTGAACTCACCTTGCATTTAATACTTTGTTTTAATGAAGTCTTCTGTAAAGTGGAAACATTGTTGGAATTAACTTTTTCTTGTTTACAGTGTGCTTAAAATAATACATTACAATTATTCATCATGGCCACTGCACAGAATATTCCTATTTCTGAAATACTCAGAAATAAAAGTACATTTGAAGAAGATGAACCTAAAAAGAAATCTCGGGAAGACTGGAGGAAAGCCAAGGAACTTGAAGAAGCGCGAAAGGTATTACAGGCAGTTTCATTGTACTATCTGCAAAAACAGTCCTCGTGGTTGCCCACTTGTAGATGGACTGATGACATCGAACAGTGACTTTGGGAGAGTATGCTGTAAGGATTGGATGTGCCTGTGGGTGGATCAGGAGTTCATCCAGTAATGAAACTTGGTGTGCGTGAGCTTAGTGTGTTGATCCTTCAGGTTACTGGGTTATTTTGTTGCTTGTTTGGTTGGGTAGTTAATTTTATTGGCTCATTTTTGTGTTGAGAGAAGTGAAGTTGAACGTAGATGTAGCTGTGTGACTTTTCTTTGATTGAACATGGTAATGGTGATGTAAAATGAAAATAGGTCAGAGGTGAGGGGAAGTGGATATTTCTCTGGGGCTGCAGATGTGAAACCAAGGAAAAAATGTTTCTAGGGTCCTGACATAATATGGTTGATCCAGTTGGAATGAAGGTGTGTGAGATGATGTATAGATGGAAAGTGCTATTATTGCACCTGAAGGACGTTTAATTGTGTTTTAATTTGAACATTTTGTCTCTAGGCTGGAACTGCACCAGCAGCAGTGGATGAGGAAGGAAAAGACATCAACCCTCATATCCCACAGTATATATCGTCAGCTCCATGGTATTTTGGTGCTAAAGGTCCCACCTTAAAACATCAGCGACCACAACCAGAAAAGCAGAAGAATTTCTCAAAAATAGATGAGTGGTATAAAAGAGGAGTAGATACAGTGAGTAACTTCATGCTGTCAGTAGTAATGATTTTAATTTGATTTGAAGATGTGGAATTAATCATATACTGTGCTGGTGGGGTGTATTTTTTTTTTTGTCAGGTTTCAGTATAAGTTTGGCATTTCTTAGTGTGTTGATCTTGGTTTTGCTGATGTAAATAAAAATTATCTTTGTTCTTTACTCTGCTTGAATCAGTAAATAGAGTCTGTGCTGTGGGAGAGAGATTTGCAGTTTGAAGAGGCTTTTTGCCAAGCAGTAACCATCTGAGAAAAAGAGCATGAGAGTTATCATTGAATCACCTACTTGGAAAAGGGAATGTGTGCCAAAGCTGATATGTTGATGTGTTCCTTTTCCTAAACCAATCATCTGTATAATGAGTAACATTGTTTATTATTATTAGGGTGATTATATTGTGGGGAATGAGATGGACAAGACATGGTCACTTGTTTGTGGAAGATGAGAAAATCATACAAAATTTTGGTTGGAATAACTCAAATGAAGAGGTCACTTAAGAACCCAATACACAGATGGATGGCAAATATTAAAATGGATCTTTTGGGAATGTCAGTATGAAGGTTGGATTGAATTTGACTTGGGTCAGGACAGTGTTTCATATTGGACCTTTGCCAGCATAGTAACAGACTTCCACATTTTGTAAAAGCTAGTCATTTCTTGACTGAGTAACTGTCAGCTGTATCATGTTAAGTTGATAGTGTGTGGTGTGGCGCTAGAAGGGTTACTGGTAATGTATTATTGGTAATTGTAGCAGGATATTAAGGATGTCATATTTCCTTGTCTGTAGACCTCTGTTGCAGTGAAGTACAGGAAAGGAGCTTGTGAGAACTGTGGAGCAATGACACATAAAAAGAAAGACTGCATGGAGAGACCACGGAAAGTTGGTGCTAAATATACTGGTGAGTGTCTTGCAGGTGCATGCATGAGGACCACATTCTTCTGGGATGTGACATTGCATCACTTAAGGTCTGTTTCCGATGTTTTGAAGGAATATATTGCCTTCAAGGTGTTGGGAACTGATTACTGTGTGACATGGTGATATCACATAAGAAGAGAGACCTCAACCCTGCCACAGTGAAAACTTAAAGGCTTATGCAGAAGCAAGTGTGTTTGTAAATATGAGTGTCATTTAGTTGTTATTTAATTGGGAAGGGTCTTTTGTTTCTTACCTGATAGATTTGGCATTGCAGGCCCTATCACCTACGTCAATTTAAATATTTGTGACATGGCTTTAATTCACAGAAAATACACATGTAGACTGAAGCCATAGAGTCTGTGTTTTAATAAATGTTTATTTAAATTTTGTATGACAGTCCTGTAAGAGCTACAGAATGTGAAGACGTGGTTAACATTACGTTTGTGATTCATGAAATGTAAATTTTTTATTATGGGTGCAACGCTGTCCAAATGTGTAAGGGAAAATACAGCTATGTGTATAGCAGAAATACATGTGTTGGCATATACTGTACAAACAAAAAACACATCCATTAAATGCATATTGTCTGTGTTTATAGCAGAGATACATGTGCTGGAACATGCTGTACTAACAGAGACACATTGCTATGTTCATATAGGCTGAATAAGCAAGTAAAGAACAGTGGGTATACTGTATGTTTGAGAAGGTGAGTTTCAGGCACAAAATTTTTTTTTTTTTTTTTTTTTTTACATTCTGTGGGCATGTAATACAAAAGCTTTGGATATAGTAAGGCCAAATGTGAAAGAAAGAATTATTATTTAGAGAAAAATGCCAGCTAAATAAGCAATAGGTGGAAATGGGAACAAAATGGTTGACGTGCCAAGGAAGACTTCCATAGAAAGGAACCTGGTGCCAGGCTGGAATATACAGTAAAAAAGAAATTATTGCAAACAAGTCAGATCAGATGTTCAGGTGCTTAAAAACAAATTAGATGCTTGGACAAGTGTGTACTTATTTTTAAAAAATTGGTCAAGATGCCTATTTTGTGTATGTTTATTATATTGTATTGTGAATATGGACTGCTTGTTAAAGAATAAAAGTGTTATTTGCAGAAATCATTGAATATAAGGGTACTAAAATTTTCCACCCTTTATTGCAGTAGGTAATATTTTCAACTGCTCAGTAACCACAGCATTTGTCTGAATTTTGATATTTTTGTAAGAAGATATGTCCATATGTAATAAGAACCAACAAAAGGCACAAATGTGGTCTTACGGTATTTTTTCATGCATCCTTATACGTATACGGCTGCATGAAAAAATAAACACCATAAAAGTGCATGTACAATTCCTCCTGAGGATGAACACTTGGTTGTTCTAAACGTGTCAAAGACCATATAATTGAATTAAATCATTAATGAAAAAAGTGTGCATTTTGTTGGTTCTTATTACATACGTATATCACAATGCACAGTTCAGAAAACATAAAGATCTGTCCAGTGACGTTTGTACCATTGTTCCAAGAATACATTATAATTGTAGCTGTTGTTTCTCTGTAGGAGCTAAAATTGCAGCAGATGAATTTATTCAACCTGAGTTATCGATGGATTATGATGGGAAGAGAGACAGGTGGCGTGGCTATGATCCATCAGAGCATAAAGCAATTATTGAGGAATATCAGAAGATTGAGGAAGCAAAGAGACAGCTGAGAGCAGAAAAGTTGAACTCGGCTGTGGATGGGGATATTGAGGTACCAGAACTTGTTCATAGAGTTTTTGAAAATGCTGTCCGAGTGTGAAGATTGTGTCCCTTGTTTTGTGTGCCTTGTTTATTGGTAAGAAGTTAAATCAAAGGACTGCTTAACACTGAAGATGGAGACACCGTGAACCTTTAGAACATCAGTAACCTTCCACCAGTGGACACAGTGGCACATCCCAGAGGACTGAAATCTTAGCAGTACTGTTGTGAGAACCTCAAATCTTGCGTGTGGATGTTTGCTGCTGGACAGTCACAGTAACCATGTTAGTTTATTTTGCAGGGGTAAATTACTCTCCTGTAACTGCTGTGCTTGACCCCAGAGGGATGGTACCATTAGAAGAACTGTCCAGTTGATCTTGTAATTAGATTTCACTATTGCACTACTGAACAGTACTCTTCCTTCTCTTCCATCATCCATAAGAAGGGGTTTATTCTATGAAAAGAAAGTATATTTCTACCTCTGAAATAAAGTTATTTTTCAGCAGTGGGATGTACCGGTTTTCAGTCTGACACATGCTTCATGTGTATTTTACTTCTGTCATGATATTTTTCAGTATTTAATGGTGATATCATCTGTCTTCTTATGAATTGGATTTTGTTTTCAAATTTTTGTTATCAGGCTGGGATAAATAGCTGAAGAGTAGTTACAAGCAGAAGTTGTTGTTGTTAAGTGTATATTGTTTACGTAACACTGCAGGAGTCTGATTCTTTGTTAAATTTTGTAACTGTTGTAATATCTGTCTGTCAACATATAATTAAGCCGTCATTTAGACTTCACATTTTTTTAGTTTTGTTATATTATTAGGTGCACTTGCAGAATTTGGAAAAGCTGCTATTTGCTGTGCCATGTTTGTCTGTTTGTAAGCATGGAAAGACTTGACTCCCACTTGGTGGATTTTCATGAAATTTGGTATTTGAATATTTTTTTAAAATTGCCTAGAAAATTAAAGTGTCATTAAAATCTGACAAGAATAACATGTACTTTACATGAAGACCAATAGACATTTATGATCATGTATTGCTGATTGTTTCTTAGAATGAGAAATTTCTCAGACGTAGAGAAAATTAGAACACACATTTTGTGTTAAATGACTTTTTTCCCCCCCTAAAATTATGCCATGTATGAGATAATGTGGATAAATACTGTAGAGCTGGACAGTCCACAGATGACAATATGGCATGTGTGCATTGCGTGCTGGTAACTAAGGCTACAAATACACACTTAGAGTATGTAATACTTACTGCTTATCCACTGTAACTATGGTTATACGAATGCACCTAAATGTTACGTTACATGTACATTGCCTGTCTTTTTTTATCTCTCTTTCACTCATAACACCATAAACATTGAATGGCATTAAAAAGTGTGTGTGTGGGTGTGTGTATTTATTACAGCCGGAAGAGGCAGATGAAGAGGATGAAGACAAATATGTGGATGAGGTAGACATGCCTGGTACGAAAGTGGACAGTAAGCAGCGAATCACAGTGCGTAATCTGAGGATACGTGAAGATACAGCGAAGTATTTGCGTAACTTGGATCCCAACTCAGCTTACTATGATCCCAAGACCCGTTCTATGAGGGACAATCCAAATATTAATTCTTCTCTTGGTGATCAAGAGTGAGTATGCATGTTTGTTATGTTTTTCTTTCATATTTTGGTAGCTGAATGGCCATAAAGATATAAATGTTTAATTCTATCAGTGAATTTGAGTGGATGGAATTAACTACAGTGATCACACATTGTTTGGCTGACTCCACTAGCTGCATAGCAGAGTGCAAGTCTTATCCTTCAAAAATGCTGTAATTAATTGTTCCTTAAAAGTAATGATGACTTATTTAATTGGTGTATTTTTCAATGCAGACTGTGGAATGATTTTGTATCAGTTATGCTATTTTCCTTGGATTAGTAGTCCTAAGCACATATTAATTAATTATAAATAATTAATTGTACACATCATAAGCTAATGTTTGGTAGTAAAGGTGACCCTATTGTCCATTTCAGTGTTGATTATGCGGGCGAGAACTTTGTACGATTCACTGGTGATACTCAGAAGCATGCTGTGGCACAGCTGTTTGCATGGGAGGCATATGAGAAGGGTGTTGATGTGCACCTGCTGGCAGAGCCCACTAAGCTTGAAATGCTTCAGAAAGAGTACGATAAGAAGAAGGATCAATTTAAGAGTCAGGTGCAGGAGAGCGTCCTTAAGCGCTATGGAGGGGAAGATCATCTCCAGGCTCCTCCAAAGTCTCTGTTACTTGCACAAACTGAAGACTATGTAGAGTACTCTCGCTATGGCAAAGTTATCAAGGTGAGGACAGAACCGTTCAGCACTTCACTGTTCACTTAGTTGAACCTCTTTTTCCAGTAGGTGTAGAGGGTTGGTTTGCTCGTAATGAACTAAGATTTCAGTTAAGAGGGGGATTGGCCCACAGTATTGATTTGTTTAGGGTTTACTCCCCCAGGAGGGTTGGCTTCACCATGCCTAAAGGGCCCTTCCTACTGTTACCAGAGCCTCATTTGCCATTTTCAGGATTTACATGGGGCCTTTTTGGCTACTGTAGTGGTCCCGGAGATAAATCTCCGCTTTACTTCACCCCATTGAGCAGTTCCCTACTTCTGTTGCGTACCCCTCATGATGAGGACACTGAGGTTGGATTTTGAGGGGCCCTTTAAAATTTTCTGTTAAAAATTGTAAGATGTGTTTCAAGATTTTTGAAAATATGTAGATGAGGGAAATACATTTTGTTGATTATGCAATAATTGTAGCTTGTGTTCAATAAAGGCAAAATACTGGTTAATTATTAGTTCATAATTACAACATATAATGATAATTCTATCCTTGGTTTGTGTGAAGGGCCAAGAGAAACAAATAATCCGTTCCAAATATGAAGAGGATGTGTTCCCCAATAATCACAGCTCTGTGTGGGGGTCCTACTGGCACAATGGCAAATGGGGGTTCAAGTGTTGTCACTCATTTCTGAAGGTAGGTGTCTTCATGTTTTAATGTAATTTATAGTGAATTTTAGGTGATGGGAACAATGAAATAATGTGTTGGGTTTTGTCAACAGAACTCGTACTGTGTGGGTGAAGCAGGGAAAGCTGCATCATCAAGTACCTCTAGACCATCTACTGTAACATCCAGTGAAGTTTCTCATGACAATGAGAATGAATTGAGCAGTTCTGCAGAGAGTTCAGGGTCTTCATCAGAGGTAAATGTTCAGAGGACTCACTGAATATAATGAACCAGCACTTAGATAATATTTTGTGATCACACAAGGAAGTGTGGTGTTTGTGCTCATGGGTGTGGGCATATGTGCTTGTGTGCATGCATGTGCATGTGCAAACAGTAAAGTAGTACAGTGAGAGAGCTGTTCCCATCGTGTTTTCTCTCTCTGGTTTGTGGAGGCACACCAAATACATGAACATCACAGCTAATGTTAACTTTCTTTAATTAGAACTTGAGTTATTCAAGTGTATCCTGTAGGTGTTTGAGTTGCGGTTTGTCATTTTTAGAAGTGTACACCCAACTGATGGCAGGCTGCCTTACTGCACCATTGTGTTGGATGTGAATTTGTATGACAACTGAGTTGTGCGTTTGTGTGATAAGGGAGTGGATGCATCATATTCTTACATTGAAATGCATGGTTCTGGTGGCATGGAAAAGGTACCTTTTTGTAGAAGTGCATAGCACTTTTAAGGGTTAATAATTACTCATATTTAATCCAATGAAGAACTTAATATTTCTGTCTAAGGTGCCAGTACCTCACAATTTTCAGAGAATTCTTTGGTAGCCATTATCATTTATGCTGATTATGGTACCATTAATCATTCAGTCTAGCTGTCTGGTTCTGTCATTCCAATTATAATGGTCGGTCATGATGAATATTGTTATAGTATGCCCAGGGCTGGTGTTAAAGGTATGTGATGTGTGTCACTGTACATGGAACCAAGTTGGTGGGGGGGAGGGGGGGCTGCTAGAAGTTATGGGTGGTAGTGTAGTTGGTAGAATAGATAATTAGTCCTCCCGCAGGCTCAGTAATTGGTGGTTGGGTTCCCCTTGTAATTATTAGGGTAGTTACTCCCAGATCTCATAACAGGCACCAGAATAATGACTTCCATTAGAAGAATGTATTCCAGTCCGAAAGAACCCACAATGCATTCCAGTATTCGGTATGTTTGGGGCCCCTGATGACGCAGGGTCTCTCGGGGTCATTTCTCTGCCATTGACTGTAGCAGTATTGTCCACTGGGAATTAAGGCATAAGAGTGTCAGTTTTTTTATATTCATTGAGTATCATAAATTATGTTTTGCTTCTGATGTTAACAAATATTGTGGACAAGGCTGGAGTGCCTGTATGTTCAGACTAAGAAGTTCCCAATCTGCCAGTCTGCTCTTTACACAAGGTGCCACAGTAATTGGCACCAGCTCTGGATATGCAAGTCCGAACTCTTCCTGGTATTGGGAACACAGGATGTAATGGTTACAGATTGGGACAGCAGTATGCAGTTCTTTGCCCGGTGTATTGTGGTAAACGGTGCCATTTGAGTCTGATTTGCATATCTAGAGTTATCTTGCTTTTGTCTCTCAACCTTTGTCCTGCTGGGGTGGATGTTTAAGTTTTAGCACATAGTTCATGTAAAATGTATTATTTGAACAGAAAGTGATAAAATTTTGAAATAGAAGGCATTGTGTGGAAAACCTACAGAGATTATACAGAATGTGTTAAAAGTACAGTACTCTTTTTTGTTGCCTGAATATTTAAAACGAGTTTCTGGGAGTGTCTTCATGCATTTGCATGTGGAGATGCAAATGCAGCTTTTTAGAATGTTAAGGGGGCTTATTATCCCTTCATAAGGTTAAAGGAATTGGGAATTTTGGAATTGTCATTACTTAGTACTGTAAGGAAAATACTACTTCCAGGATGAATTGGAATCGAAACTAAGTACATCAACATCTGACAGTAGCAAGAAAGAAAAGAAGAAGAAGAAAAGGAAAGAAAAGAAAAAGAAACAAAAGAGAAAGAAGCTTCAAGGCAAAGATGAAAGTCCAGAGGATAAATTAAAAGCTGTGAGTGTAGTTGTTATAGAGCAGTGATTTTTCATAGTCTGTGTAGCTGTTGATACTCATGCAGTTACATGCTGCTGCTTCTGACACCCCTCGTACAGTTTAAGCATACATGTATACTCTGCATGTAACATCGAACACCCCTCTTATAGTTTAAACATACATGTATACTCTGCATGTAACATCTTACACCCCTCTTATAGTTTAAACATACATGTATACTCTGCATGTAACATCTGACACCCCTCTTACAGTTCAAACATATGTGTATACTCTGCATGTAACATCCAACACCCCTCTTACAGTTTAAACATACATGTATACTCTGCATGTAACATCCAGCACCCCTCTTACAGTTTAAACATACATGTATACTCTGCATGTAACATC
>Ga0131853_10007958_pt1 | contig 19251 bp, 19 predicted proteins | sample TergutLab28metaG_FD_92764 | JGI IMG/M metagenome (GOLD analysis project Ga0131853, IMG submission 92764) | Labiotermes labralis P1 segment gut microbial communities from Petit-Saut dam, French Guiana - Lab288 P1 (version 2) (version 2) | ecosystem: Host-associated > Arthropoda: Insects >...
GGGAAAAAATAATGAAGCATAAATATTTGAAAAATGTAACAACCCTAACCCTTGATTCCAATAAATGCATTGGGTGCGGGATTTGCGAAACGGTCTGCCCACACGGTGTTTTTGAAAAAGACGATGGGAAAATATGTCTGGCAGATAAAGATTCATGCATAGAATGCGGTGCTTGCGCTTTGAACTGCCCCACAAAAGCCCTTTCGGTAAACCCCGGCGTAGGATGCGCGGCAGCTTTTATATACGGATGGCTAACAGGGGGCGAAGCAAGCTGCGATTGCACACCAAGAAGCGGCAACAACACAACCAAATGTTGTTAATACACCCATGAAGTGGAGGAAAAATAATGCCTTGCGTAGAAGAATGCGCGTGTCCAAAAACTACCTGCCCGAATCACAAAAAATGCTGCGCTTGTGTAATAAAGCACAAAGAAACGGACAGTTTGCCATTTTGCCTATTTCTTGACAACGATGGCGATAAAAGCATCGCCAATTATTACCGCAAGCTAAAAGAACGATTCGAAGAATAAATGCACTGCCATTTGAAGGCCCCACACGATGGAAATCACTCCATCATTTGGGGCTTTTTTTATTCAATAAATTTCATAATGCGACACCATAAAACCCCATCCACAGAACTTCATTTTGTCCAAAAAACGCCCTAAAAAGAAGTACAAGTCAATATATGTAAAAATTACCTGTCCCCTGTCGTATTTCGGAAACCCCAAGCATATATAGCCATTACCGCCAATTTAAGGGGGTAATGGCTATAGGCTTGTATTTCCGCACCCCAAAAGATAAACGAGCCGTATACATTTATAAAAGCAGAACAGGAGAAAAATTTACCCTTCGCCCCGGCGAGGATGGAATAACCAGCGCAGATATAAACAATTTACATGAATTAGATGATGACGCTTGGAACAGCGACCGCCGGGAAATCCGGGAACGGAAAGGTGTGACAAGCGTCGTTTCATTTGACGCAGTAGACCCGGACGCAATATGGATAAAAGACCCGGACCCGCTGCCGGATGAAATAACCATCAAGAAAGAAACCGCACAAAGGGTACGCGAAGCCATCGACCAGCTACCGGAAAAACAGAAAAACGCTGTCACGGCGGTATGGCTGGAAGGAAAAACCGCCCGCGATTATGCGGCCGACATAGGAACCCCGGAATATAACATCAGCAAACAGATAAAAAGGGCATTCAACAACCTTAAAAAAATATTTTCTACCGAATAGGCAAGTTTTTCAATCCAAATGGTGTAAGGGTAGGAACACCAAGAAATGGAGGTAACGATGCTGAAGCACAAAGTACGCATAACCGTCTGCGATGACCCCGTTATAAACAGCGGCCAGCGAACCATCCGAAGCCGAATCCTTGATTGGGTGTTTGGGGTAAAAACTGGTGTATTCGTTTTGACCCCCGGAAAAAGCGTGGAAACAGTGGAAATTTATGAATTGCCGGAAGGAGATGCATCCAATGATGCCCGAAACAAGGAAGAAACTGGCTGATGATTTAGCCGCCGTAATCAAGACGCTCCAGTCCATAGCAACGGAACTGGCAGCCGATGGGGAGGCTTCCCCCGCGCCGGAAGCCGCGCCGCCGCAACCGGAAGCCGAACCCGCAATCACGGAAGCGGATGTACGGAAAATAATGGCCGCAAAATCCCGCGATGGGTTTACAAAGGAAGTCAAGGCAATCCTCGCCAACTACGGTGTGGCAATGATTAGCGAACTGGAACCGCAGCACTACGCCGCCGCCATCGCAGACACGGAGGCAATTAAATGAAACACGCCCTATTATCCCCAAGTGCGGCAGAACGCTGGATAAACTGCCCACCCTCGGCGCGGCTGGGCGAAAACATTACCGATGAAGGGAACGATTACCAAGACGAAGGTACGGACGCACACACGCTGTGCGAACACAAGCTGCGGAAAGCCCTCGGCAACCGGGTAAAAGACCCGCGCAAGAAGCTGAAGCACTACGACCAACAAATGGAAGAAGCTACAGACGATTATGTGAATTTTTGCATGGAAGAACTGGAGCGCATTAACAGTACATATGGCGAAGCCATGATTCTGGTGGAACACAAAGTACGCTACGATGAATACGTTCATAAGGGAAGCGGCACGGCCGACTGCGTAATTGTGGGAAACGGCGAAATGGCAGTAATTGACTTCAAGTACGGTATGGGTGTGCCGAAAGAAGCCACCGATAACCCCCAGCTAAAGCTGTACGCCCTCGGCTGTTTACTGGCTTTTGATGGGATTTATGACATTAAAACCGTGAAAATGTGCATTTACCAGCCGCGGATTGAAAAAATCACCATGGCAACGGTCCCCAAGGAAACTCTCTACCAATGGGCAGATGAAGTGGTAAAACCCGCCGCTGAACTGGCATGGGATGGCAACGGCGAACTTTGCGCCGGGGAACACTGCCAATTCTGCAAAGTTAAGGCACGGTGCCGCGCATGGAAGGAAGCGAAACTGGAACGGACACGGCTGGCATACACCGAGCCGCCGCTTCTGGATAACGCTGACATCGCGGAAATTTACGCTACGGCTGACGAAATTATCAAGTGGCTGAACGATGTAAAAGAATACGCCACAGCCGCCGCGCTGAAGGGTGAACATTTTCCGGGATTAAAGGTAGTGCTTGGAAAAACCAACCGCAAATATATGGATGAAGCGGAAATCGCTGACAGACTGATGAAGGCCGGATATAGGGATATATACCAAAATCCGAAATTGCTGGGGCTTGGCGAAATGACCAAAAAAATCGGCAAAACGGCTTTTGGTGAATTGCTGGAAGGGGCAAAAAAGGATGCTGACGGCAACCCAACCTACACGCCCCTTGTGGAAAAGCCGCCGGGTAAACCAACGCTTGTGCCGGAAGATGACAGCCGTCCGGCAGTCAACGTAAGGGCAGCAGCGGCAGATGTTTTTGATGAGGAGGATTAACATGGCAAAGAAAGAATTAATGCCCACCGAGGTAATTACCGGAACTTGTCGCGCCAGCTACGCCAATTTATGGGAACCGAAAAGCATAAACGGCGGCAAGGAAAAATACAGCGTGTCAATCATTATCCCGAAAACAGATAAGACAACGCTGGTGGCCATCGACAAGGCCGTAAAAGCCGCATATGACGAAGGAAAAGCAAAGCTGAAGGGTAACAGCAAAACCGTCCCCGCGCTGAAGGATTTGAAAACCCCGCTCCGTGACGGCGATGAAGAACGGCCGGAAGATGAAGCCTACGCCGGAAGTTTCTTCCTTAACGCTAACAGCGACAACCAGCCGGACATTATCGACCGTTACAAGGAAGAAATCACCAACGAAAAACTGGTATACAGCGGGTGTTATTGCAAATTTTACATCAACTTCTACGCATATTCGGCATCCGGCAACAGGGGCATCGCCTGTGGTTTGAACGGAGTGCAATTAATATCCAAAGGCGAACCGCTGGGCGGCCGCCGCAAAGCGGAGGATGTATTCGATGTGGAAGAAGATGACGATGATGACGGATTCTTGAATTAAAAAAAGCCATCAGCGGGGGCGGCAAACAGCCGCCTCCCTTCTTGGCAGGGGGTGAGTGTGAAATGTGAAAAATATATCCATGGACATAGAAACCTATTCGTCCGTAGATTTGAAAACATCGGGCGTTTATAAATATAGCGAAGCCGCCGACTTCCAGATTCTGTTGTTCGCATACAGCGTAGACAGCGGCGAAGTCCATGTTGTGGATTTGGCACAAGGTGAAAAACTACCGCCGGAAATTATCGAGGCGCTGAATGACATTAATATCCAAAAGTGGGCATACAACGCCATGTTTGAAAGAATATGCCTGTCGCGTCATTTATTCGGCAAGGGGAAGTACCTAAAGCCGGATTCTTGGAAATGTACCATGGTCTGGTCGGCATATTTGGGGCTGCCCCTCGCGCTGGAAAATGTCGGTGAAGTGCTGGAATTTCAAGACCAAAAAATGGCCGAAGGGAAACGGCTTATTCGTTATTTTTCCAAACCCTGCGGACCCACCAAGGCAAACGGTGGAAGGACCCGTAACTTGCCATGTCATGACATGGAAAAATGGTCGGCATTCAAAGCATACAACCGCCGCGATGTCGAAGTGGAAATTGCAATACAGGCGCGGCTTTCCAAATACCCCGTGCCGGACAATATCTGGGATGAATACCAGCAAGACCAAGAAATTAATGACAGGGGCATCGCAATCGATACGGTGCTGGTTAAAAACGCCATCGCCATTGATAAACTTTCCCATTCCGCGCTGATGGAAAAAATGCGGAAGCTGACCGGGCTGGAAAACCCGAACTCAATATTACAGTTAAGGGGTTGGTTTGCAGATAATGGGATTGCGGCTATTTCGCTGGATAAAGATGCCGTCAAGGAAATGCTAAAGACCCAGCCAGCGGGGGCGGTCCGGGAAGCCCTTCTGCTCCGTCAGCAGATGGCAAAGACATCCGTGAAGAAATACACGGCAATGACAAAATGTGTCTGCGCCGATGGACGCACAAGGGGAATGTTCCAGTTTTACGGCGCGAACCGCACAGGCCGCTGGGCCGGGCGGTTAATCCAATTGCAAAACCTTCCAAGGAACTTCCTCCCGGATTTGGATGAAGCGCGGGGGCTGGTAAGGCAGGGAAATTATGAAGCCTTGGAAATGCTTTACAAGTCAATCCCGGACGTTTTGTCGGAACTAATCCGCACGGCATTTATACCCAAAGCCGGATGCAGTTTGCTTGTGGCTGATTTCTCCAGTATCGAGCGGGTAGTTTTGGCATGGCTGGCAGGGGAAAAGTGGGTGCTGGACGCATACAGCGCAAATCAAGATTTATACATCGCCACAGCAAGTAAAATGTTCAATGTACCCATGGATAAAATCAACAAAAAAAGCCCGCTCCGGCATAAGGGTAAAACGGCAGACCTTGGGTGCGGTTACGGCGGCTCTGTCGGCGCATTGATAAACATGGGTGCGCTGGAACAAGGGCTGACAGAAAAGGAACTCCCCGCATTGGTAAACGCATGGCGGGAAGCGAACCCCAGCATCGTCCGTTTTTGGTGGGCTGTTGGAAACGCAGCCATGGAAGCGGTCACGGAAGGAACGACCGCCGTGACCCACGGCATTAAATTCCAATACAAAAGCAAAATGCTTTTTATAACGCTTCCCAGCCGCAGGAAGCTGGCGTATGTAAAACCGGAAATCGGCACAAACCGCTTCGACCGGGATTGTGTGACATATATGGGTATCGCGGATAACAGGAAATGGGAGCGTATCCAATCCTACGGCGCAAAATTTGTGGAAAACATAACGCAAGCATTGGCGCGGGATTTGCTGGCACACGCGATGCAGACCCTGCGCCAGTACCAAATTGTGGCGCATATCCATGACGAACTGGTGCTGGAAGCAAACCCAAGTATTTCATTGGGCGCAATCTGCCAACAGATGGTGAAAATGCCAAAGTGGGCAAAGGGGCTGGAACTCCGCGCCGATGGGTTTGTAACGCAATTTTACCAAAAAGACTGACATGGGAAAGCATGGAGCGAACGGAATACCATATAAAAAAGAAAACAACTAACGCGAATGGCAAAGGGGCTGACCTTTGCCATCGCGCTATTCCATAAAACGGATAAACACACGCTTCAAGGAAATGGAGGCTGACATTCATGCGTGATTTAAGTTATGCAATTGGCAATAGCTGTTATGCCAAAAAGTGGTCAAATAAGACTATCACATTTGACGGTATCTGCCAACGGCTGAAAAATACCATCCGCACAGCGGAAACGGTGGAGGAATACCCAAAACTACCCAAAACGGAACGCGACAGGATAAAAGACAAAGGCGGCTTTGTGGGCGGGGTTTTGAAAGACGGTAGGCGCAAGCGGGGAAATGTTGTATCCCGCTCCATGCTTACCCATGACACAGACCATGCCGATGTTGATTTTTTAGACATATATGGCATCGAATGCCGTTATGTTTCATGCATATACAGCACACACGGCCACACACCGGAAGCCCCTCGCCTTCGGATAATTACACCATTAACAAGGGATGTAACACCGGAAGAATATGTCGCGCTTACCAGATATCTGGCAGCCGAATGGGGCATAGAACAATTCGATGGGTGTTCCTACCGTCCCCACCAGTTAATGTATTGGCCTTCGACACCAGCCAACGGTGAGTATATTTTTCGGGATTTCGTGGATGGGTGCGAATGGCTGGACCCGGACGAATATCTGGCGAAATACCCCGGCTGGCGGGATTTTTCACAACTACCAACCGCCTCCAAGGAAAGTGCCGCCATAAACAGGGAAATGAAACGCCAAGCGGACCCGCTGGAAAAGACCGGGGTGGTTGGAGCGTTTTGCCGTTCATATGACGTAGCGGAAGCGATTGAGCAGTTTTTACCGGAAATATATGAACCTTCCGCGATGGAAGGCCGCTGGGATTATATCCCCGCTGACAGCGCGGCGGGTGTGGTGGTTTACGAAGATAAATGGGTTTATTCCCATCATGCGACAGACCCCGCAAATGGGCAATTATTGAATGTGTTTGATTTGGTTAGAAGCCATTTATACGGTGATTTGGACGAAAAAGCCAGCTTCGAGGCGATGAGCGAATTTGCCATGGAACAATCTGCGGTTAAAGCCGAATTGCTGGAAGAACGCCGCCAAAAAACCATACAGGCGTTTGACAATTGGGAAGATGGGCTGGAACGCAGTAAAAATGGCAAATTAGTCAACAACCTCCACAATATAAACCTCATTATGGAAAACGACCCCCAGTTACAGGGTATCGTTTTCAACGAATTATTGGACGGCATGGAAGTAAAAGGGGAAGTGCCGTGGAAACGCCCGGCAGGGATGCGCTTCTGGCGAGATACCGATGATTCCAAGTTAATCCGTTATGTGGATGCACAATATGGCACTTTTAGCAAGCAAAACTACTTTACAGCGGTGACATCGGTGGCTGATGACAGAAGCTACCACCCGGTACGGGATTATTTGGATTCACGGCCCCCATGGGATAATGTGCCAAGGGTAGAAACGCTGCTGGTGGATTATTTTGGAGCGGAAGATACCCCCTACGTCCGGGCGGTGACCAGAAAAACCCTGTGTGCCGCCATCCAGCGGGTAAAAATTCCGGGAATAAAATTCGATTATATGTTGGTTTTGGAAGATAACCAAGGAACCGGAAAAACCACACTTCTGTCCAAACTTGGCAGGGAATGGTATTCCGACAGCCTTTCGATGACAGATTTACAAGACAGCAAAACAGCCGCAGAAAAGCTACAAGGGCAATGGATTCTGGAAATAAGCGAACTGGAAGGATTGAACAAAGCAGACGTAAACAGGGTAAAAGCGTTCATTTCCAGACAGGATGACAAGTACCGCGCCGCTTTCGGTCGCAGGGTAACGCCGCATCCGCGCCAGTGCGTGATTTTTGGCACGGTAAACCCCGACAAAGGGTATCTGCGCGACACAACAGGCAACCGCCGCTTCTGGCCAGTACGGTTATTGGGTAACAGCACCAAACAGTCATGGGATTTAACGGATGATGAAATTTCCCAGATTTGGGCTGAGGCAATTTTACTGGCAGAAACGGAAAAACTGTACCTCGACAAAGATTTGGAACGGCTGGCACAAATTGAGCAACGGCTATCCATGGAAGAAGATGACCGGGAAGGTCTGGTAAGGGATTATCTGGACGCTTTGCTTCCCGAAAACTGGAACGAAATGACCATAGGCGAACGGAAGGAATATTTAAACAATTACGACCCGGAAAACCCCGGCGGCACTGTACAGCGCGAAACGGTCTGCCCTTACGAAATATGGGTGGAATGTTTTAGAAAGCATAAAGACGATTTCAACAACAACAATCAAATAAATACCATTATGGCACGAATTGAGGGATGGCAAAAATCGGCTGAACGGGTACGCATACCCATTTATGGGCAACAGCGGCTGTACCGCCGTGTGTGACAGCCCAAGTATTGTCACAAGGTCTGTCACAGCTTGTTCACAGGCGTAAATACTGGATTAAAAGGTACTTTGTGACAGTGTGACAGGAATTTTCCTATAGAGATAAATATAAATAATAAAAAGTATATAGGCACAGCGGGCGCGTAGGCGCGTGTGCGCGTGCGCGTATAGGAAAAAAATGCTGTCTTGTCACAGCAAGCGGCTGAAACCCGCATAAATACTGGGTTTTTAGCTGTGACAGCCAAAAATTGCCGTCACAGAAAAATGACGCTGTCACAGGGGGATTTTAATGGAAAAACATCTGGAACAAAAACTGGTAAAAGCAGTAAAAGCCAGCGGAGGCATCGCCCCAAAGTTTACAAGTCCGGGAACTGATGGAATGCCGGACAGGATTTTAATGTTTCCCGGCGGGAAGCTGGCATTTGTGGAAGTCAAACGACAAGGGCAGCAACCAACGCCGCTCCAGATGGCAAGGCATGGAATGCTCCGCAAATTGGGTTTTTTAGTGTATGTACTGGATGACGAAAAACAGATTCCGGGCATTTTAGAAGAAATAAATGGGATGTGATATTTTGAAATTTTTACCCCACAACTACCAAAAATATGCGATTAATTTTATAGCAGATAACCCCGTTTCTGCCATATTCCTTGATATGGGCTTGGGTAAAACTTCAATCGCGCTGACAGCGATTAACAATCTGCTTTTTGATAGATTCGAAGCCAGCAGGGTTTTAGTGGTGGCCCCGCTTCGCGTGGCGCGTGATACATGGCCGGAAGAACTGGCAAAATGGGAACATTTATCCGATTTGCGGTATTCCGTGGCAATTGGCACAGAAAAAGAACGGAAAGCCGCACTGTGGGAAAACGCTGACATCCATATCATTAACAGGGAAAACGTAAAATGGCTGGTAGAAGAAAGCGGTATCCGCTGGAAGTGGGATATGGTGATTGTAGACGAATTATCCAGCTTCAAAGACCACACCACAAAGCGATTCCGGGCATTGATGAAGGTAAGACCCAAAATAAAACGCATTGTGGGCATGACAGGAACGCCATCCAGCAATGGGCTGATTTGCCTATGGGCAGAATTCCGGCTGCTGGATAAAGGTGAAAGATTCGGACCCTTTATTGGGAATTTTAGAAACGAATACTTTCTGCCGGACAAAAGGAACGGTCAAGTGATTTTTACATACAGACCAAAGCCGGGTGCTGAAGAAGAAATCTATGCCAAAATAGCAGACATTACCATTTCCATGAAATCCACAGACTACCTACAAATGCCGGAACTGGTAGAAGCGGAGTACCCCGTGCGGCTTTCGGACACGGAACGCAAACGGTACGATGAACTGCGCCAAGATTTGGTGCTTCAGCTTTCCGGTGAAGAAATAACAGCCGCCAACGCCGCCGTACTGTCAAACAAATTATCCCAGATGGCGAACGGCGCAGTATACGATGACGCTGGAGGCGTTCACCATGTACACGACAGGAAATTGGATGCGCTGGAAGATTTAATCGAAGCGGCCAACGGCAAGCCTGTGTTGGTGGCGTACTGGTTTAAGCATGATTTGGAACGGATAACAAAGCGACTCCAGAAATTGAAAATCCCCTTTTCCCAGCTTGATACATCCAGCAGCATCCAAAGGTGGAACCGTGAGGAATTTCCGGTGGGGTTAATCCACCCGGCCAGCGCGGGGCATGGGTTGAACCTCCAGAACGGCGGCAGCACCATTATATGGTACTCCATGACTTGGAGCCTTGAACTGTACCAACAAACAAACGCCCGTTTGTGGCGGCAAGGGCAAAAGGCGGCAACGGTGGTGATTCATCATATACTAACTAAAAACACCATTGACGAACGCATTCTGAAAGCCCTGCTGGAAAAAGACGAAACCCAAACGGCACTGATTGATGCGGTCAAGGCAAATTTAGGGGGTGCTTGAAATTGATAACGGCCAAAGAATATCTTTCCAGAGCATACCGCATAGACCAGCGCATCAACAGCAAGCTGGAACAAGTGCAAGCACTGCGGAATCTGGCAGAAAAAGCCTCCGGGATTTTGACGGGTACGCCCAAAAGTAAAAGTGGAAATCCCCACAGCATGGAAGATACCATCGCCAAAATGATGGATTTGGAAGAAATTATTGGGATTGATTTAAAACAGCTTGTGGACATCAAGCATGAAATAATAACCATGATAAAATGCGTGGAACCAACCCAGCTTCAGACGCTTCTGGAATTACGGTATTTGACATTTATGACATGGGAAGAAATCGCGGAAGCCATGAACATCCAAGTGCGGCAAGTTTTCCGGCTTCACGGCAAGGCACTGGGGGAAGTGGACAACATACGCCACACATAAAAATAATTTTTTCCGATGTCAGTAAAAGACATTGTATGTCAGTAGGAAAATTTGATATGGTTATGATGGCAGAAAACGGTAGGACGCACCCCGGCAGGGGCGCGTCTTTTTGATTGGAGGGGCTATATGCCATATAAAGCCAAGAAGCCCTGCGCCCACAGGGGATGCCGTGAACTGACATCCGGCAGATTCTGCGAAACCCATGCCAAGCTGGAAAATAAACGGTATAACCACTACGACAGAAACCCCGATTCCAACAAAAGGTATGGCAGGGCGTGGAAAAAGATACAGGGGGCATTTTTGTCAGCGAACCCAATATGTGTCTTGTGCAAAGAAGCCGGACGGCTGACCCCGGCAACCACAGCCCACCATAAACGGAAAATCACGGAGGGCGGTACTAACGATTGGGAGAACTTGGAACCGTTGTGCCAAGAATGCCATTCACGGTTTCACGCAGAGCATGGGGATTATTTCAAGGGGTAATATTGGCTTCTTTCGGCAGGGGTACAGAATCCCCAAAACTGGGTAGCCCCCCGAATAGGGATAATCCCCCACAAGAGGAAAATGGGTAAACCATTTTTTGTAGTGCGGTGTGTGTCGTGTGCGGAGCGGCAATCCATGGTGACGATGACAGGAAAAGGTAAGAATGGCAAGGCGGCCTCTGAATTTTGGAAGGGGTATAAAAATCTTTCCATGGTAATGACCGGACAGCATTCCAAAGTTTCATACCCGCAGGGGCGGCAAACAGACCGGGCCGGGTAAACCAAATGCTTTATGTAACAATTCACGAAACAGACAACACCAACCCCGGCGCAAACGCACGGGGCCATGCGGCATGGTTAAATTCACCCGGAACTGCCGTTTCATGGCATTACACGGTAGATGATACCGAAACCGTCCAGCATTTACCGGAAAATGAAGATGGCTTCCATGCAGGGGATGGGGCCGGGAACGGCAACAGGAACTCAATCGGCATAGAAATATGTGTCAATTCTGACGGAGATTTTACCAAAGCCGTACAGAGGGCAACCGAACTGGCCGCTGACATTTGTACCCGGCGCAACATTCCCATTGCCAATGTTATGCAGCATTTCCATTGGAGCGGGAAGCACTGCCCAAGGAATATCCGCGAGGGCAGACCGCACAATTGGGAAACATTTCTGCACAACGTAGCCACCACAACGGGCGATGACATAACGTGGAGCGGCTGGACGGTGCTGGCAAAAATAGACCTTGCCGCCACAGGGGGTACGTTTACCCCGGAAGTTTCCAGAACACCGGGAACATTTACCCAATTCGGCGTGTGGACGATTGACACGCTGGATACTTTCTCCGCTGAAAGTTTAAGCAACACAATCAAAAACGTAGCACCGGACAGACCGCCGCTCCCACCGCTGGTAGACGCTCCGAGAAATAACAGCGTTACCTATAACCGCCAGCCGATGGTATTTATTCAAGTCCAGCCGGAACCGGACGGTCAGCTTCAGACGGTGTATGCAAGGGTTGGAAACGGCGCATGGCATAACACGGTAGATAACCCGGAATATTTCACCACAAGCGGTGAATTGGAAGATAATGCACAGACAATATACAGACCGGACGAATTACCGCCGGGAAGTCATACCATTTCGGTCTACACATCGGACGGCGGCTTCGACAGCCCCACCGTGACCCGGAATATAACAGTCCTCGCTTCGCCGTTTGATACCATTACTTTCAATGCAACCAACGTAAAAGCGCGGCATATAACGGATTTGCGTACCGCCATTAACAATAACAGGAATTACTACGGCATGGCGGCGTTCACATGGGCAGATGCAATAATTTCCGGCGAAACCCCGGTGCTTTATTGGCCGTTCCATATCATGGAATTAAGGGCGGCGATTGAGCCTGTTATTAACTGGGTGAACGACAACGGTATGGAAATTCCGCTGGCTTGGCAAACGCTGGGCGCAAGGCGGCCAAGGGCAGCCGTGATGAATCAACTGATAAATTTTGCATTGCAAGTATAGAAGGGAGCGAAAAAAATGGCGATTAACACCAAAGTGCCGGACATAGAAAGTTTTTCCCCGGCTTCCGGTAGAATCATTGGGGAAGATGGGCGGGTTTACAATATAGTGGATTTATTGAGAAACGGTGGGAACGGTGCGGGGCCGCCGGGGATTACCCTTGTCGAGCGGTTATTAATGGAAGCCACAGCGGATGAAGTTATAACCATTTTCCAAGGCACAACGGTCGCGCTGGCAAATGGAAATATATTCGTGTTCAACGCAAACGTGGCAATCGGCGCGGGAAACCTTGATGCGGGTACGGCATTTACTGTCGGTGCTGATTATTTTATCCATATCGGAAATAATGGGCAGATAACCATTTCCTTGAATTCCGCTCCCCCTGCCGGATTCCGCAACCTTGGCGGCTTCCATTTCGGCATAAACCGCCGGAACACCGCCGCGCCGGGTAATATTTTCATGGGTATCGTACCCAAAAGCGTGTGGACGCTTTCACACCGTCCAAAATGTAACCCGGAAGGAATGGTTTACCTATCGGGCGGGATTTGGGTGGATATTTATCTCAGCAGCGATGACGGGGCCGGGGGGCTGGCTTCCAAATTTCAAGCGGTCCCCGTTTGCGGCGATGAAAACCTTTCGTGGTACGCCGCCGTCAGCAGGCTGGGATTAGTAGGCAAACGCCCGTTATTCTATACCGAATTTATCCAAGCGGCGGCGGGCAGCCCTGTAGGAACCGGAAGCGGAAACCAAAACGCATGGACAACGGCATCGGAGCGGGCGGTTACAGGGTTTGTGCCAAACGCAGTATCTTCCATCGGTTGCCGGGATTGCGTAGGGAATTTGTGGGAGTGGCAAAGCGATATTATTGCATCGGGAACCGGGGAAACCCCCGGCTGGTTTGACCCCATGGGCGGCCAAAACCAAGGGCAGATGTGGCTGAACGCTGCCAATGATTTCCGTGCGCTTCTGGCGGGTGGCAGTTATTTCAATGGCGCATTGGCAGGGGCGCGGTCGGTGTGTACCCTGTTTTCCCCATGGAATGATAACCCAAGTTTCGGTGTACGCGGGGCTTGCATGAATATATAATTCCAAACGACAGCCGTGGCGAAAACCGCTGCGGCTTTTTTTTATTTTCCATGGCAAGTTTTTACCGCCGGGTGGTTTAAGGGTAAGGAGGCGATTTTTTGAAACCTTACCAAAAACACAGAATCGCCATGATGCGCGGCAAGGGCGCAACCCAACGGCCGCAACCTAAGATGGTAGATATTACCATCGCAAAAAAGTAATACTAATGTAACACAAAAACCCGTAAAAGCACTTGACAAAACCGATTTCACCAAAAAATGGAAGCGGAACACATTCGTGTTACTAACTTCTAAAAGGTGAAACAAATGAAAAACTATTCAAGCGCATTACTGGCGTACACAAGGCTACAATTATTGTCGTTCCTTTTTTTGTGCGAACAGCGAACCGCTGCTACACACTTTACCCGCACTTCGCCGTTAAACTTTATGAACACAAGCCTACTGATATTGAACCTAGTAAAAAAAGCGATGAGGGTTGAGCTTATGAATTTCTTTTACCGTAAAACCGACATACCCAAAACCCCAAGCCGCCAGGCCTTTTCAAAGGCACGAAACAAAATCAGTTACCTTGCGTTCAAGGATTTTTTTGATAAATCCTGCGAACTGGCCGAAGAGGGCGAAGGCGGCAGATTATATAACGGATATCGGCTGTTCGCGGTTGATGGCACGTCCTTTTTGGTAGGCCCGCTGGAAAAACTTTGCTCGTATTTCGGCACAAGCACAACGGTTGCGGGTAAGGCCATGTGCCGAATCAGCTGTGTTGTGGATGTTCTTAACGACTGCATTGTACGGGCAGCGCCGTATCGCCGTTTAGTACCGGCGAACGCGCACTGGCACTGGAACAAATTGAGCAGCTAAAGCCTGTTTCCAATGCGCTGTACCTCTTTGACCGCGGGTATTGGTCGCCGGCTTTGGTGTCGAGCATCATCGATGCCGGGCAAAAATTTATAATGCGGCTTGCCTCCAATGTTGGTAAAACAGTCATTACTGACAAAAACGGAAATGTTGTAAAACTACGGCACTACTCGTTCACCCTTCCAAGCGGTGAGGTTGAAACATTGTTGACAAATATTGACCCACAGGAAATGTCCGACGATGCGTTGGCGGATTTGTACATGAAAAGATGGGGCATCGAAACAAAGTATCTTGAGCTTAAAGACCGCCTGCAAATCAACGAATTTTCCGGTGAGTGCGTCAACACTGTTTTACAGGATATTTACGCCACTTTATACATCTCCAATCTTACTGCCTTTATTTGTTTTGAAGCGGATGAGGCGATTAACCAAGAATCATCTGCCAGCAAGCATGAGCGAAAAGCCAAGCGGTCGGTGTGCATCGCGGCATTGAGAACAAGGTTTGTTGATTTATGCCTGCTTGACAACCCGCTTATGCGGGATGCTGCACTTGCGCGGTTGGTGGAAGATTTGAAGGCTGACGTTACGTATATTGGCAAATCCAAACCGCGACCGCGTACTAAAAATAGGTTCCAGGCGGCTAAGCACCGTAAAGTAAAAACGCTATTATAGTTGTTGCCATTTTATGGTAGCTTAGGTTGCGGCCGTTGAGGGCGCAACCTACGCCACCATCGCGGCAGAAATTGGAGTGTCGGAAAGCACCATACAATCCCATTGCCGTAGAAACGGCATTACAAATACATATGAAAAATGCCCGGAATGTGGGAAGCGATTAGAGCATATACAAAAAAAGAAGCCCAAGCGATTCTGTTCTGACAAATGCCGGATGGCATGGTGGGCAAAAAACCCGGACGCGATAAACCGCCAAGCAGTTTACAACTTTATCTGTTCACAATGCAAAGAGCCATTTTCTGCCTATGGAAATTCAAAAAGAAAATATTGTTCCCAAGCGTGTGCGGTAGCGGCAAGGGGGGTAAAAGGAAATCATGGCGAAGATAACCATCCGCAACAATCAGAAATTTGTGTGTGACTGGAAAGATTTGAATAATTTCCTTGACCATCCGCTGGAAAAAGTCCGCGCACTTTGGAAGATAATGTTCGAAGCAGCGGCCAGAAACGATGACGCAATAGAAGCTGTCAAGGAATGGCTGGGAAGCCAAACAGACGAAACAGCGGAAAAGGAATTCGAAATGGCAAGGGCGGCCGCTTACGCAGAAGAAATGCAAGCAGCCGCAAGGGAAGCCGCAGCCGCCGCTAAACACGCAAAAGCGGATTACATACAGTCAAAGCGCAACCTTGAACGTGTTGGAAAATTACGCGAGGAATTCCAAAAGCTAACAAGGCGGTATTGGTTTTAATCCATGTTTTGTTCGTTGCTAAAATTCCCCTTTTGAGTGAGTAATGGTAGGAAGAAAGGGGATGCCCATGGAAAAATACAAGCAAAAATACAAGGCGGCATCATACGCAAGGGTGAATCACGAACGCAAGCGGGTAGCCGCATACGCAAGGGTATCGCTGGGAACGGAGCATATGCTCCATTCATTGGCAGCGCAAGTCAGCCATTACAGCAAATATATCCAATCCAACAGCGAATGGGAATATGCGGGAATATACGCCGATGCGGATGAAACCGGAACAAAGGAAAACAGACCGGAATTCCAGCGTTTACTTGCCGATTGCCGCGCCGGAAAAATTGACCTCGTTCTAACCAAGGCACTGAGCCGTTTCGCACGGAATACGGTGACACTGCTGGAAACCGTTAGGGAATTGAAAGCCTTGGGAATTGATGTCTATTTTGAAGAACAAAATATCCATACTTTGTCGGGTGAAGGGGAATTGCTTCTAACACTTCTTGCCAGCTACGCACAGGAAGAAAGCCGCTCGTCATCGGAAAACATGAAATGGCGCAAGCGTACCGACATGAAAAGCGGGAAAACAAAGCCCACAAAGGTTTATGGGTATAAAGTGGTAGAAGATAAGCTGGAAATTGTACCCGGCGAAGCCGAAGTGGTGCGGTTTATTTTCGACCATGCCGTAGATGGCGCAGGGGCGCAAACAATAGCCACAGAATTAAACCGCCGTAATATTCCCAGCCCAGCCGGGAAAATATGGCTTGCAGCCGTAATAAATACCATTCTGCGGAATCCAAAGATGTGCGGGGATTTACTCCACCAACGCCATTATATAGCAGACCACATTTCAAAAAAGAAAACGCGAAACCGTGGGGAACTTCCCATGTACAGGATTGAAGGTACGCACGAAGGGATTATAACAAAAGAAACCTTCGAAGCGGTAGAAGCGGTCATGAGCCAGCGCAAAACAAATGCGGATGCGGTCCCGTACAAATACGAAGGGCTGGCATTCCGCAATAAAATCTTCTGTGGAAAATGCGGCAAAATGTTCAAGTATAAAACAAACAGCGGCAGACACCCGGAATGGCGGTGCTGGGGGCATGAAAGACGGGTAAATCCAAATTGTACCGCACAGAATATCCCGGACGCTACGCTGTTGGCATTAACTGCCGAAGTCCTCGGATTGGAAAAACCCGACAACGATGTAATCAACCAAAAGCTGGAGCGCATAATCGCCAGCGATGACAGACAGTTAACCTTTATTCTCCATGACGGCGGGGAAATAAAAGCACAATGGCAGTTAAAACCAAGAGGGGGGAGGGTTAACCGTGCAAAAAATAACAGTGATTCCAGCGACAAAACCTAAACGTGCCGCGCAAGCCGCCGTACAGCACAAACGGCGGCGGGTAGCCGGATATGCGCGTGTCAGCACAGACAAAGAAGAACAGCAAAATTCCTACGAAGCGCAACTGGATTATTACACCAACTATATAAAATCCAGAGCGGAATGGGAATTTGTGAATGTTTATACAGATGAAGGTATAAGCGCATTAAATACCAAAAAGCGCGAAGGTTTCAAGCAAATGATGGCAGATGCGCTGGCTGGAAAAATTGACCTCATCATAACAAAAAGCGTGAGCCGATTTGCAAGAAATACGGTGGACAGTCTAACCAGCATACGCCAGTTAAAAGAAAAAGGCGTGGAATGTTACTTCGAAAAAGAAAATATATGGACATTCGAAGGTTCCGGGGAAATAATGCTCACAATTATGGCATCGCTGGCACAGGAAGAAAGCCGTTCCATTTCCGAAAACGTGACATGGGGTAAACGGAAAGCCATGGCTGACGGCAAAATATTTATTCCATGGAAAAATTTCCTCGGATATAAAAAGGGTAAGGATGGGAAGCCCGTTATTGTGCCAAAGGAAGCAGAAATCGTAAAAACCATATACCGCCTTTTTATGGAAGGTGAAAGTTATTCCGCAATAGCACGATATCTGACAAACAAAGGAATCCCTTCACCGATGGGAAAAGCGGAATGGCCTGTAGGCACGGTAAAAAGCATTTTACAAAACGAAACCTACAAAGGCGATAAACTTCTACAGAAAAAATTCACGGTGGATTTCCTTGCCAAAAAGCAAAAAGTTAATGAAGGGGAAATCCCCCAGCACTACCTCACCGAAAGCCATGACGCGATTATACCGCCCAAAGAATGGGAAGCGGTTCAAGTGGAAATTAAACGCAGGGCTACCATTGGACCCAGAGTGAAGTTATCGCCGTTCACTTCCAAAATACGGTGCGGTGGATGCGGCGCGTGGTTCGGTCCCAAAGTTTGGCATTCAAATTCAAAATACCGCCGAACGGTCTGGCAGTGCAATGACCGCTACAAAAACAAAACGTGCCAAACGCCCCATGTTACGGAAGCGGAAATCAAAGCCGAATTCGTACCAGCGGTAAGCCACATATTGGAAAACCGCGAAAAACGGATTGCTGATTACCGAAAAGAACAAAACCGCCTTCGCAACGATGCCGCCATAGAAGCGGAAATCGTCAAACTGGAACGGATAGTAACCTCGGCATGGGAAGCGATACAAAACAACGCCACAGACGCGCTGGAACGCCTAAAACAGCACGATGAAGCAAAGGAACGGCAAGCGGAACTGGAACGGCAAAAAGCCATCAACCGTGACCGGGCAGATTCGCTGGAAGCAATAATCCAAACGCTGGAACGGTGCAAAAACCCAAGGTTTGACGAAAGGTTATGGCTGGCAATCGTTGATTATGTAGAAGTGGGCAGCGATGGGCAAATGACCGTTTTATTCAAGAAATAAAACATTGCAGATAATACAGAAAATACAAAGGGTGGTTATATGAAGCCATATCAAAAACACAGAATAGCCATAATGCGGGGGAATGGCGCGACATACGCCGCGATTGCGGCAGAACTTGGAGTACCCGAAAGTACGGTAACTTCCCATTGCCGCAGGAAGGGCATAACAACAACATTTGAAGTATGCCCGGAATGTGGAAAGCGGCTGGTGCATTTACCAAAGAAGAAGAAAAAACGCTTCTGTTCCGAAAAATGCCGTATGGCATGGTGGGCAAAAAACCCGGAAGCCATAAACAAAAAAGCAATTTATTATTTTGACTGTCCACAATGTGGGCAGTCATTTTCTGCCTACGGAAATTCCAAAAGAAAATATTGTTCACAGAAGTGCGTAATGGCAGCACATAAAAACAAGCGCGGTGATAGTGATAAAACAATAAATGCCAATTAGTGTTTGCTTTCAACATAAATATATACAAAACGACCATTTGACATTTACTGGTAATTGCATACCCGCTATTTTGTGGACATTATTTGTATAATCTACCAGCTTTTCAATAAGGAATATCCCAAACCGCTTTTGGTTAAAGCGTCATAATGCCAACCAGCCGTATATAACGGTTAGGCCAGCACTCTCCACATTCTGATGTCGAGTTGCCCCCATTGCCTGCGACGCTTTTAACGCTCGGACTGTGGCTGGGCAAAAGTA